>Ga0316604_10002796_pt1 | contig 12895 bp, 10 predicted proteins | sample OWC_soil_day20_C_FD_207650 | JGI IMG/M metagenome (GOLD analysis project Ga0316604, IMG submission 207650) | Wetland soil microbial communities from Old Woman Creek delta, Ohio, United States - OWC_soil_day20_CT | ecosystem: Environmental > Terrestrial > Soil > Wetlands | place: USA: Ohio... | reverse complement strand
TTCCGCCATGTCGCCGCGATAGGCATTGACGTTCTGGCCGAGCAGCGTCACTTCGCCGACGCCGTTGGCGGCCAGGCCGGCCACTTCGGTCAGCACGTCGTCGAACGGGCGCGACACTTCGCCGCCGCGGGTGTAAGGGACGATGCAGAAGGTACAGAACTTCGAGCAGCCTTCCATGATCGAGACAAAAGCCGAGGCGCCTTTGACTTCGGCCGGCGGCATCGAATCGAACTTCTCGATTTCCGGGAAGGAGACGTCAACCGCCGCCTTGCCCTTTTCCTTGCGCTCGGCAATCAGCTGCGGCAGGCGGTGCAGGGTCTGCGGTCCGAACACCACGTCTACATAAGGCGCGCGGGCGACGATGGCGTCGCCCTCCTGGCTGGCGACGCAGCCGCCGACCCCGATCACCAGGTTCGGATTCAGCTTCTTCAGGTGCTTGACCCGGCCAAGGTCGTGAAAAACCTTCTCCTGCGCCTTTTCGCGCACAGAGCAGGTATTGAACAGAATGATGTCGGCCTCTTCCGGGTTGTCGGTCTTGACAACGCCTTCGGCGGCATTGAGAACGTCGGCCATCTTGTCCGAGTCGTACTCATTCATCTGGCACCCAAAGGTGCGGATGAACAGTTTTTTGGGCATGGAAAATACTTCGCAGAATGGTGGGTGCCGCTTCGGCAACCCGGGTGCGGGAAAGTTTCGAATTATAACCGAGCACAAATTCGTTGACCGCGAATCAGAGCCAAACTATAATCCGCGCCCTCAAGCGTGGTGATGTAGCTCAGTCGGTTAGAGCGATGGATTCATAACCCATAGGTCGGCAGTTCGATTCTGCCCATCACCACCAGTAATACCATAAGGCCCTGACAGACAAGGTTTTCCTTGGAACTCAGGGCTTTATACTTTCTGGCTTTCACACAAACTTTCACACGCGATGTCAAAGCCAGACAAAATGCCCACCCCTTGGCGACACCCAAAGCACGGTACTTACTACCTCAAGAAACGGATTCCACAGGACATCAAGCACCTTTGGACGAAGTCTGATCCGTATCAGGTATCCCTCGGCACCAAGGACGAGTCAAAGGCACACACAGAAATCAGCAAGAAATGGTTGGAGCTTCAAGATGAGTTCGCCGATCTGCGCAAGAAAGCTGCTCGTCAGGTGGGCTTGTGCGAAGAAATAATCCCTGACCTGCTAGATGAATGGTTCCACGACAACCTGAAGCAGGATGAGGTTTGGCGCTTTGATGGCACCACAGCCAAAACTGATGAGGATTCGTGGGCAGGGTACTCCGAACTCATCGACCAACTTGCTGAAGGCTCAACGTCAGGTAAGCACCCTGATTTCTTGGTCTTGAGTGCGGTATCGTTTCTGAGTCACAAGGGTATCAACTACGACAGGGCAAGTTTTGTCTATGCCAAGTTCCTTGACGAGCTTTCATCGAAGTATGCTTACTACCTAAACGCTCTGGCGGCAAGGGACGAAGGGCGTAGAGTCCAAACCCCTGCGCCCCCGAAGGTCAAGGATTTGATGTCGCTTGATACGCTGTACGACAAGTTCAAGGTGCATCGTATCGGCGAGAAGATGTGGAAAGACCCGGAAGCCCAAGACAAGCGGGAATACGGCCCCATCGTTCGGGATTTCATCGCTGTGGTCGGTAACAAGCCAGTGCATCAACTGACCCAAGACGATACGCAGAAATACTACGATCACACCATTGCTCGTTCGGATATTGCGCTGGGTACGAAGAAGCGGAACCTCACGCGGATCAAAACAGTGCTGCTCTATGGCAGGGATAAGCACAAGATGCTCGACATCACTGGCCCGTTGGAGATTACGACCTCCTACAAGAAGACGCATAAGTCCTACGAGCGATTCACCCCCAGTGATCTTGAGGTGCTATTCCACTCCGATGATTACAAGACCAATGCGTTCAAGAAGTCATCGCAATACTGGTTGCCTATGCTGGGGCTATATACCGGAGCGCGTATCGATGAAATTGCCAGCCTTCAGCTTTCCGAGATTGCAGAGCTTGAGGGCGTTTGGTGCTACTACATGAGCAGCAAGGAGGCGAATGGTGGTGGCAAGAACGATTTTGCCCCACGCTGGGTTCCCATTCACCCCAAAGTGCTTGAGGCGGGGTTTCTGATGTTCTGGCAGACAGTGAAGGACGAAGGGCACCAGCGCCTGTTCCCTGAGATGGGCAATGCAACCCGTGACGGATACAGCAAACGAGCCACTGTTGATTTCACTGCCTATCGGCGCAGTGTCGGTGTTGGGGCTGTGACTGAGCGCAGCACCAAGACCTTCCACTCATTCCGGAGCACCCTCGTTTCCGAACTGAAGCAACGGGGAGTGGATGGAGACATGCGCCGAGAACTTGTCGGCCACTCGAAGGGCAAGGGTGACGTTCACGACACCATCTATGACCAAGCCGAGTTCAATCCTGCGAAGGCGTTTGCTGCCCTGAAGATTGCAGACTTCTCACTAATCCATCCGAAGTTTATTGATACGGAAAGAATGAAGGCTGCAAGAAGAAGGTTCTTATAAGGAGGAGTTTATTGGGTGAGAGCTTTTGAGTGATTGGTTATATTTTCTTGACGCAAGAAGCAATAAGGAAGTTCAAGGGCGATCCTTTTGAAAAGTAATCGAGAACATAGTTTCTTTCCCCGGGTTTTAAAGTGCGACTACCCATAGCAGAGGCCCATGCTAGCCAATCTGAAGAGCCTGTCTTGAGATGGTTTGTTCGAATGTCTTTTAATCCGAATCCTTGTTCTGGTATTTCCAATACCTTTGCGCGAGCAATCTTGTGCTCTGCTGTCATTTCGTATATTCCCAATAAAATGTCGCCGTAGACACGTGTTTTTGACAGTTGCTCTTCGGCCAATACCGCCAACCAGAACAACTGATATTCGAGATGATTGTCGTGCGTTTTTATAAAATCAAGGATCGTTTTCGCCAAAAGCTCTTTATCGGTAATGGAGCCGCATATTGTGTAGAGGTGTTTTGTGATGTTTGGAAATTTTCCTAATAAATGTGGAACCAGTTCGAGCAAACTATCACTATGTGATTTTAATGCTGCAAGAATCAGATCGGCATCCGATTCCTCTAGCGTATCTTCTTTCAACAAACCAAGTAAGGTTTCAACTTGAGTTGTGCTGAGATTGGTTTCTAATTCAATTTCGACAGTTTCTGTCCCGGTTACTGTTCCTGAGGCGAACACCTCTTCGATTGGCACCTCTATCTCAACAACCTCGTAAAGTGTTTTTCTGATTTCTGAAATCGTTGTAGCCACGTCGGTTTGGTGTGCGTCAATCCGAGTTTTCATCGGGTTTACATTCAGATGTAGCGACCCAAGTAGCTGTTGAATTTTTACGAAATCTTGAGAAAGAATGCTTTCAGAGTCGTCAAACAAATAAAAGTCATCCATTAGGCGAAGCATAACTGACGACTTTATCTGATACGACAAGTCTATTGATTTCAAAAATTCATTCCCGATCATTTTGCATGGATAAATCCCGTGCGGTAGAAAATCAATGCTATGTCCCGCATTTATTTCCCTAAGAAATCGTGAAATTGCATTGGCATCTTCTGTTGTTACTGACTCGTGCGAGTTAAACCAGTGCGCTAGGTCGTGGTGATATATGCTATTAAAATACGAAGCAATGTCGAAACTAATGTGGTGCTTGAATTTTAATTTTTGTTCTGAGATTCTACTTTTGAATGCTCTGTAAGCCGTATTTACAGATATTGGATTGCCTGCTTCAAATCGGTACCCAAATGATTCTCTGTTTGGCCCTGCCGGCTTCCTAAAAACTGATCTGTTTCTATAAATTAAATCATAAACAAAATATTCTGCTACGGGGTCAAGCTTAACTGTTCTTCGGAGATGGCCTCTTGGCTTTGTTGCGTAGATTCTCTGCTGAGGCAAAAAGTTATCCGCTGGAAACGAGTCATTTAGGATTTTTTGATATATGTAATCCGATAGGTCTTTTTCATGGTGCTTCACCATTAAAAGATTTGTTTTCATCGGAAACAATGTGGCCCAATAGTCGTTTTCGTAGAATTCGCTAGTGTTCATTTGTGTAAATCATATTTTTAGATTGACTCCTCGCGTTTTACCACAATGGCATCAAACGGTACAGTTTTTTTCACTACTTCACCTTTCGATCTTTCCTTGGTTGCATGTTGTTCTTGTGTGCAAGGTGCTCTGCGTGTGCCGGCTTTTCGAGGTCATTTTTAAAAATATCGAAAAAATCCGAAGCCTCGCCTAAATTCTGAGCGCAGGTATAAATCCCCCCCTTCTCTGCTCACTCAACCTCGTCGATCAGAAGCTGGTTTGAGAATGGCAACTAGTTTCATGTCATAATTTCGTTTTTTCGGGGGGTACCCATGCCTATTTGCAAACAGTGTGGCAAAGCGTTTAATCACTCAAATCCAAAAAAATCGACCTGTTCAAGCTATTGCGACAAGGGGCGGCATGGTCTGGATAGCTTAGAGATTCTCCAGATTGCAATTGTTCAGAACTGGGAATGCCCCATCAGCGGACTTCCTTTGGATTTTCATGCGGGAGAGGTCTTCGATTCGACCACAGGCAAGCGCATCCAGATTGATCACTGTCATAAGACAGGCGTTATTCGAGGTCTTGTTGTCCAAAAAATTAATTGGCTGCTTGATCAATTTGAGGCGGGAAGCTACGGGAAATTGTTGGAGCCGATTGATATCACTAAATACAAAGAAAATCCGCCGGCTATTCGTGCCTTGGGATTCCCTCGTCTTTACAAATAGTTTTTCCAGAACAACATGCTGGCACTTTGGCAGATGGGTCGCTCATTTTTCGGATCATTCTGGAGTAAGAGTGTCAGCATGGGGTATAGCCTGACACCACACATTGCCTTGACGGAATAAGTGTCAGATTGAAGTTTATTCCAGGCCAACTTGACACTATCGATTCACGCTCTTAGACTTTGTCCTGACACATCACTTCAGGAGGTCTTCACCATGGCAATCACTGCTGGATACATTCGGGTATCAACCGAGCTTCAGAACACCGACCGACAACTAGACGGGATCGAACTGGATCGAAGGTACGAAGACAGGGTGTCCGGCAAGGACATCAATCGGCCTGAGCTTCAAAGGCTACTGGCTGATGCCGACCTACTGGGAAAGCTCAATGCCACTCTCTACGTTCATTCGATGGATCGCCTAGCTCGCAACCTAGATGACCTGAGGAAAATCGTTAAGCAACTTACCGGGAAAGGCGTTGTGATCGAGTTCGTCAAAGAAGGATTGACCTTTACCGGCGAAGACTCGCCAATGGCCAACCTTCTGTTGTCCATGCTGGGGGCAGTGGCTGAGTTCGAGCGGTCGATCATTCTTGAGCGGCAGCGTGAAGGTATTGCGATTGCCAAGGCCGCAGGTGCTTACAAGGGCGGAAAGAAGAAGATGACCGAGGAACAGGCGCAGGAACTACGTCGAAGGGCCGCAGCCGGTGAGAAGAAAGCAGCCCTAGCGCGTGAGTTCGGTATCAGCCGCGAAACGCTCTACGCCTACCTGAAGTAACTAAGAAGGGGCGCGATATGGAAATCTTCATCGGTATCGGCGTGGTGGTCGTGGTCTTGATCCAAATAGTCGGGGTTCTCGACTTTGCAGGAATCTTCGAGCGGAAACAGCGTAACGACCAAGTCTAAAACGCACACAGTGGACGCAGGAGCGGCTTTCTCGGCCTCTCGTTAACTACCCCAGCCAAAAAGATCGTTCGTCCACTGCGGCGCGATTCTGGGGTGGTGCCGATTAACCCAACCCTTAGGACAAGAGCCAAAAGGCACAGCCGCTAACTAGGTGGCGATTCTGTGGCTTCAGGGATTCTTGCACACCTTTGGACAAGGACTCCGCCTTGCCCTCGTAACCAACAGACCATCTTCGGTACTCCGCAGGTGGTCTTTTTCATTTGTAGAAGGAAGCCAGATGCAGAATCAAAAATGTGTTTTTCGAAACTTCGCCTTGCCGGTAGCAACGTTCGACCACCTCAAGCAGTTCCAGCGTCAGTACGAGCAGCAGTACAACGTCAAGCTGACAAACAGCCAGGTATTAGCAATCGCCCTGCGTCAGCATCAACAGTTGGCATCAGGAGGGCGTTGCGATGACTAAAGCCGTAAGCACTCACCCATTTGAAGAGTTGACGCGCCTGTCCCATGGGATTCTTGTCAGCGATCTGGAGCGGAATGGAAATATTCTCAGCGACCTCCACAAGCAGTCATTGCTGGCGCTCGTTTCCGAAATGACCGGCTACGCAGAAGGAAAGGTTTCAGGTCGCCGCGCCTTCAGTCTCGGAACCGGATGTGGCAAGACATCAGCCATTATTGCGTGGATCGTCGCTTTGTACCGGCTGGGTTTGGAGAGCATCGCCGTATCGGTGTCGGCCTCGAAGGTCGAAGCCCTGTGCGACCTCAAGAAAGCATTGCTGAGTCACGGAGTTCCGGAGCATCTCATCGGAATCAAGCATTCCTACACCGAGGGCGTCTCAATGCCTTCAACCGGGAATGAGGATCGCCGTTACCAGTTGGTGACCCATGCCAGAGTTCGCGGTGGCAATGATGATCAACTCTTCGTTGCACATGACGGGCACAAACGCGCGCTGATGGTTTACGACGAAAGCCTGTTTCGATCAGAGGCCCAGAAGGTCTCCGAGCGCTCGGTTCGGATGGAGTTGGCGGCGTTGCGGGAATACGTTCGAGGAAGGCCGCAGGAAAGCGAGTTCGCAGGGTTGATCAGCTACTTTGAGGAAGCCATAGCGACCGTCTCTAAGCATATTGCACAACAGAAGCTCTGCCCTGAGGTTCCTGTTCTTCTCAGCCTTCCAGCCAGTGAGTACGTTGAGCGCATGGGGTATTCGGCGCTGCTCGGAAAGGATCAGCGATGGGTTTCACTCCGGAGCCTTCTGGAACTGGTGGGTTACCCGTTGCGAACGATGCTGACCAAGCAGGATGGAGGCTTGGTGTGCTATCGGATTACGGTGCCGCCACAACTTGGCGACATACTAATTCTCGATGCGTCCTATCCAATTAGGGAGTTGGTTTTGCTGGACAAGACCATCGTCGACGCAACGCCAGCCTACGTCCGGAACGTGAAGACCTTCAACAAGGTATCCATTCGCTGCATGAATCTGGCTAGTGGCCGGGAGTCAATGTCGAACAACTTCAGCAACCCGTATCTGGAGCAGCGAACCGTCTCACGCGAATTGATCGAGGTGATCAAGGCTGTGCCTGACGAGAAATCGGTGCTGATCTTCACATTCAAGCCGAGGGCTGGTGAGGTGGACATTCCTGAGACCATTTGCCGTGATTTGAGTGGCGCAGGAATCGACATCCGTGCGAAGACCCCAGAGGGCCGGAGTCGGATCAACGTTCTGACGTGGGGGGATGAGACAAGCCTGAACCACTACGCCCACTGCGAGGTGGTGCTACTTGTCGGATTGCTGCACCTTCCTTGCCTTGACATTGCATCTCGCATCATTGCCCAGCAAGACGACCTCGCGGCCCCGGCATCCAATGCGGTAGTAACCCAGATGATCAGAAGCGAGATTGCCCATTCGGTCTATCAAGCGATCAGCCGTGGCAGTTGCCGGGTGGTTGAGAACGGTGAAGCCAAAGGGATGGAGGTCTACCTCTTCCACAAGGGGCATGCTCTTCAGGAAACACTGGAATCCATCATGCCAGGAGTGAACTGGAACGTTTGGGTGCCCGGCTATGCCACCAGCGAGAGCCATTCATCGGTCGACCTCCATGCCTTGCAGATCAAGGAGATTCTGGATCAGCAACCGGAAGAACGGATGAAGATTCCGACCAAGGAAATCAGGTCTGCACTTGGGTTGGAGCAAGGGAAGGACAGTGTTCGCAAGATGTTGGATAGGGCAATCGAGCGAGTGTGTCACTTCGGCGAGTGGCGACGTCAAGGGCAGTCGCTGATCCGCTACGGCGCGTTGTTTGGCTGTTGATCGGTGAAAAGGACAGTTTTCCTTAAAGATTTACTTAGGGAGAATTGTCCATTTCCGATGTTGGGCCAAAGCGGCACTTGCGCCACCACCACTACCATCATCACAACCTAAATAACCACGCCGAGGTGGCCTGACGCGGAACCAAGACAACATTCACTTTGGGAAGCTTCAGGTCACCTTATGGGTATTGGGGATGGTAGTGATGGTGGATTAGGAGACACTGTCTTCAAGCCTGAAAGCATACTATCGCGTGGCATCACTTGTGTCTGCGCTATCTGTCGTTTTTTGCGTTTGCATCTGTGGAGGTTGCGCCCCTTCTCTCGGGCGCCCTTAATCATAGCGATTGACTGCCTTTGATGTGCGCAACATAATACGCACATGGCGCACAAATAGGCGCACAAACGATGGGGTGGATATGGCGTGGAAATACGATGGTGTTAGTCAGCAAGCCTTTCACGTAGAAAGTCAGACCCAGTTTCGGCTCAACGGTAAAAGAAAACTTGAGTCGCCATCAGACTTTGAACTGATACCTCCTGAAGGTGCTGCAAAGAAGTGGTATTCCGCTGAACTCGATAATTTAAAGAAGGAACTCTGGGTAGAAATGCAGAGTGTTTGGGAACAGGCTGCTCTGCGGATGCGCTTGCAGTCGCTGATTCGGACGAAACTACGCGGTGACAATTACCGGGCGGCAAACGTGATTTCTGGCGTGTCCGGGAAAACCGTGTCAGCGCGTTCAATTCAAGCTTGGCTGGTTGATCCAACGAGGCGCAGCAGTCGCAAATGCCCTGAGTGGGCTGTTGAGGCACTCGAAGCTTATTCAGCCCCTGTCGCAGAAACCGAAAGAGTGACCGGGGAGCCTCTTTCCACGTGGGAGATTAAGGCAAAATTTAGTGTCGACTTCGCGGAGCGCCAGATTGAGGCAAAAGAAAGCCTTCGTAAAAAGTGGATGTCGACACCCGTCTCGTCGCTTCCTGAAGGGTTTTGTGAACTGGAGTTGAAATTAAACACTTACTTCAAATACCTGAGCGAAACCCAAAGCATCTGGACCGCTGCATTGAGGGCGAGTAGCAGCTTCGAGGAGTTTCGACGCCTAGCTTTGGAGAAATTGGACGACGCAGCTGAGATTCGGTTATTTGTTGAGGAAACCAGAAGAGCCATTGAGCAAGGAAGCGAGGAGTTTTCCAATGAGGACGGGCTTCCCGGCCAGAAAGGAGCTAACAAGTGAGTATGGTCAACCACCAATGCTACAAGTGTCTTGCGACAGTTTGGCTTCAGGAAATCGATGATGGAGACGAGGGCTGGCGGGGGGTGACGGATGCGGATTGTGGCTGTGCTTCCTCAACAGAAAGCTCTTCTGACTGGAGTGATGACGACGAGTAGATGGGCGGATCGCTTCTCGTTCAAATAACAGATTTGCAGATAGGATCAATCGAATGACTATGTATTCATCTCGTAAGTTGCCAACTTGGGCTTCAGTCCTCGCTACGTGGTCAGAGGCAAACGTTCCTGATGTTCGAGAGATTCCGTTTAAGAGCGGAGAATACTTTCCGTCGCTACCTTGGTTTGACCTGAAGGTTGGCCGTCAATCGGAAGTAAGTGAAAACCCAGTGCTGACTACCGCCTATCATTTGTTGAAGGTTATTCCCAGCGACAACGAGGAGTTGAAGGCGGCCTACAAGCTAGAAGCTTATTGCCGAACGATGGATGATTTGGAATTTTCCGCGTTCGTGTTGCGCCCAGTATTTGAGAAATACGGCCACAGAAAAGGTGAGTTGTGGCACTCAAATGCGAAACAGGTGCTACCGTGGAATGAACAGCGCCTTTCTCGTTATGAGCTTCAAGAAAAATTCAAATCGCAGCGAGGGGATTGGAGTGTTTTGGTGCAAGAAGCCGCCAAAGAGTGGATCGGAATTGCTGAACGATGGGCTGTAATCCGAATACCCGAATGGATGGAAATTGGATCGGAGGAACTCAGCGACTACGAGCGCCATCACAGCGCGTCCACTGAGGCGCATGAGCGCGAACAGTATGAAAGGCTCAAGCAGAAATTCGGATAGCTTCTGTGGGTGAGGTTCGGTTGCTGGGAAAGCATTGATGCTTGCTTCCGTACTTTCACACAAGCTACACTACACGCAGGTGCCAGATACGGCTGAAACCCGCATGGTTACGTGGTTGTAAGTTGGGATTCCATTTTCTGCCCATCACCACCAGAAATGCAGAAGCCGCTGATTCGAAAGGGTCAGCGGCTTTTTCATTTGTCGGTCGCGCCGTGTGCGACACAAAGGTGTGGCACATGGCGGGTTCTGTTTTTAGGTTTTGGCCACAGCCGGCTTTAGCTGGCGTTGCCGGATCTCGAATTCCTTGCGCAGGTCGCGGCGGATTTGGGCGGCCTGGTGGCGGCGGATTTCATCGGGGGTTTGCGGGGTGAGGGCGGGGACCACGGTCGGCTGGCCTTGTTCGTCTACGGCCACCATCGTGAAGAAGCAGCTATTGGCGTGGCGGATTACCTGCGCCCGAATGTCCTCGGTGAGGACCTTGACGCCGACCTCCATCGAAGTGTTGCCGGTGTAGTTGATCGAGGCCAGGAAGGTGACCAGTTCGCCGACGTGGATGGGCTGGCGGAACATGACCTGGTCGACGGACAGGGTGACGACATACTGGCTGGCGTAGCGGCTGGCGCAGGCGTAGGCGACCTGGTCGAGCAGTTTGAGGATGGTGCCGCCATGGACGTTGCCGGAGAAGTTGGCCATGTCCGGCGTCATCAGGACGGTCATGGCGAGTTGGTGTTTGGGGAGATGCATGCGTGATTTTCCTATTCGTGTGGCGAAGGCAGTATAGCCATGCGTTCCCCAAAAAATAACAGCCCGCAGAAGCGAACTCTGCGGGCTGTTTGTCAGGCGAAGCCGATTCTCAGGCGGGAGCCGAGGTCCGGATCAGGTGGTCGAAGGCAGCGAGCGAGGCGGTGGCGCCGGCGCCCATGGCGATGATGATCTGCTTGTAGGGCACGGTGGTGCAGTCGCCGGCGGCGAAGACGCCGGGTACGTTGGTCTGGCCCTTGGCGTCGATTTCGATTTCGCCGCGGTTGGACAGGCCGACCGTGCCTTTGAGCCAGTCGGTGTTGGGCAGCAGGCCGATCTGCACGAAGATGCCTTCAAGGTCGATACGCTTCACTTCGTCGGTGTCGCGGTCCTTGTAAACCAGTCCGTTGACCTTCTCGCCGTTGCCGGTAACTTCAGTCGACAGGGCTTTGACGATGACCGTGACGTTGGGCAGGCTGTGCAGCTTTTTCTGTAGCACGGCGTCGGCGCGCAACTGGCCGTCGAATTCGAGCAGGGTGACATGGCCGACGATGCCGGCGAGGTCGATCGCTGCCTCGACGCCGGAGTTGCCGCCACCGATCACCGCGACGCGCTTGCCCTTGAACAGCGGGCCGTCGCAGTGCGGGCAGTAGGCGACGCCCTTGCCACGATATTCCTGCTCGCCGGGCACGTTCATTTCGCGCCAGCGGGCACCGGTCGACAGGATGACCGATTTGCTCTTCACCGAGGCGCCGTTTTCGAGCTTGATCTCGATGAGGTCGCCGGGGATCAGTTGCGTCGCCCGCTGCAGGTTCATCACGTCGACGTCGTAATCCTTGACGTGCTCTTCGAGGCCCATGGCCAGCTTGGGACCGTCGGTGGCCTTGACCGAAATGAAGTTCTCGATGGCCAGCGTATCCATCACCTGGCCGCCGAAACGCTCGGCCAGCAGGCCGGTGCGGATGCCTTTGCGGGCGGCGTAGATGGCTGCTGCAGCACCGGCCGGGCCGCCGCCGACGACGAGCACGTCGTAGGCTGCCTTGGCGTTGATCTTTTCGGCATCGCGGGCAGCGGCGCCGGTGTCGAGCTTGGCAATGATTTCCTCGATACTCATCCGGCCGGCACCGAATTCGGCATCACCCTGGAAAACTGTCGGCACGGCCATGATCTTGCGGCGCTCGACTTCGCCCTGGAACATGCCGCCGTCGATCATCGTGCTGGTCACGTTGGGGTTGAGCACGGCCATCAGGTTGAGCGCCTGCACGACGTCCGGGCAGTTGTGGCAGGACAGCGAGATGAAGGTCTCGAAATTAAAGGTGCCGGGCAGGGCCTTGATCTGCTCGATCACGGCGGCATCGACCTTGGGCGGATGGCCGCCGGTTTGCAGCAGGGCGAGGACGAGCGAAGTGAATTCATGGCCCATCGGGATGCCGGCAAAGGTGATACGCGGCGTTTCGCCCGGCACGCCGATGGCGAAGGAGGGGCGCAGGGCGGCAGTGCCGTCTTCGCGTAGGCTGACTTTGCTGGAAAGGGCGGCGATGTCGACCAGCAGGCCGCGCATTTCCTGCGCCTTGGCGCTGTCGTCGAAAGAGGCGACGAGTTCGATCGGGCGCTGCAATTTTTCGAGGTAGGCCGTCAGTTGGGCCTTGATATTGGTGTCGAGCATCTCGTTCTCCGTGTACTGAATTTCACTGTTTTTTGCGATTGCTGCGGTCAACCGGGAAAAAACGCTGAAATCCAAATGATCGAGCGGTGTGTGCCGCTCGATCCTAAAAACTACCGACTAATCAGATCTTGCCAACCAGGTCCAGCGACGGAGCCAGGGTGGCATCGCCTTCGTGCCACTTGGCCGGGCAGACTTCATTCGGGTGGGCGGCGGTGTATTGGGCGGCCTGCAGCTTGCGCAGGGTCTCGGAAATGTCGCGGGCGATTTCGTTGGAGTGGATTTCAACGGTCTTGATCACGCCGTCCGGGTTGATGACGAAGGTGCCGCGCAGGGCCAGGCCTTCGGAGTCGATATGCACGTCGAAAGCGCGGGTCAGCTGGTGGGTCGGGTCGCCGATCAGCGGGAACTGGGCCTTGCCGACGGCCGGCGAGGTTTCGTGC
>Ga0316604_10002793_pt1 | contig 12908 bp, 12 predicted proteins | sample OWC_soil_day20_C_FD_207650 | JGI IMG/M metagenome (GOLD analysis project Ga0316604, IMG submission 207650) | Wetland soil microbial communities from Old Woman Creek delta, Ohio, United States - OWC_soil_day20_CT | ecosystem: Environmental > Terrestrial > Soil > Wetlands | place: USA: Ohio... | reverse complement strand
TCCGTCGAGCGGGCCGGCGCGCGATGCCGATGCCGCGGCGGCCAGCGCCAGCAGCCAGCCGGCGATCGCCTGCGTTTGAAGGAACAGGAACAGCCGGCGCGGCGCGCTGTCGCCCCAGTCGCGGCGCAAGGCGGCATAGCGCGGATCGTCGGAGCCGCTGCCGAGCGCACGGCCGACCAGATGGCGGCCGAGCCGGGCCGCCCACAGGGCGACCAGCACCGCCACGATCATCGCGCGTCCGGATAGATCGGAGACCGACAGGATCAGCGCCAGCGTGGCGACGCCGGTTGCCAGCGCCCAGATGCCGTCGATGAAGCCGGATTGCCGCGTTCGTTCGGCCAGCAGAAACGCCGCAGCCATCGCCGCCATCAGGATCACCAGCGACAGGGCGGCGGCGATCAGCATGGCTATAATCCGATCCAGGAACTGGCGAGGCGGGCGATCAGGCCGTGCGGCCGGAGCCGGCCCTCGATGGAGGCGAGGCAGACGCAGGTTTCGCCATCGGTGACGAGCGGCGTGTGATGGCTGTCGTCGTCCTCTTCAGTGAGGTCGCCGACGGCAAAGCGGCCATGCTCGTCCTCGAAGGCGCCACGCAGCACCAGCGTCAACTCCTCGCCGGAATGGCCGTGGGTCGGCATGCGCCTGTTGGCGCCGATCTTCAGGAGCACAAGACTGACGCGGCTGTCCTCGGGGACATCGAGCCGGGCAAAGGCCATGCCCGGCCCCATCCAGCGCCAGCCGGAGGTGGCCCGATCGGCGATCGGGGCGGGCAGGACGAGGCCGAGATCGCGGACCGGCCGGGGCGCCGCTGTCACGACCGGGGCAGGGCGCGGTTCGTCGAGGCGGGCCAGCGTCCGCTCGAACAGGCGGGCGTCGAGGTCTGACGGCGACAGGCGCTCGAGCAGCAGGCCGCCGAGCGGCAGCAGAGCACGGTAGGCGGCGGCACAGTCGTCGCACAGCGCCAGATGGCTCTCCACCACCAGCGCGGCGGCGGGCGACAGCGATCCGGCCGTCAGGCGGGCCAGCAGTTCGGGGCTTGGGTGGTGTGCGGTCATGACGGCTCGTCGAGCAGGTGGCGCAGGCGGTTCATGGCGAGGCGAACGCGCGATTTGACGGTACCGAGCGGTATGCCGAGCGCCTTGGCGATGTCCGTCTGTGGCGATTGGGAGAAGAAAGACAGGGCGATGACCTCCGCCTGTTCGGTTGGCAACTGGTCGAGGGCGCGGCGCACCCGCGCATCGTCCTCGCGGGTGATCATCTCGCCCTCGACCGATGGCGCGGGATCGACATCGCTGACCGGCAGGTCGTCCCTGAGGCGGCGGGCCAGCCGGCGCCGCCGGTCGATGCCGAGATTGCGGCAGATGGTGAAGATCCAGGTGGAAACGGCGCCGGCCTCGACGTCGAACTGCCCCGCCTTGCGCCAGACGGCCAGCATGGTGTCCTGGATCAGGTCGTCGCAGTCGCTGGCGCCGAAGCCCTGCCGGGTGAGGAAGGTCTTGAGGCGCGGCGCATAGAAGGCAAACAGCCGGGCAAAGGCCTGGCGGTCGCCGGATAGCGCGATGGCCTCCACCAGACGCGCCGCCTCGGTGCCGTCGAGCGGCGGGGCATTGGCGCCGGCCGGTCTCATGGAACTGACTGCCGTCTCGGTGGTTTCATTGAGGAGATAAGAGTTCGCCCGTCCACGTCTCATGCCTTTTCTACGCATCGATCATGGCGACGGATCACTGCGTCGCACCACGACCAAATTCGCATCCGCGCCGGTGATCCCTCGCAAAGTGTCCGTCGTAAAATGGATCGTAGCGCACATTCGGCGGCAAGCGGAAGTTGACATGATCGAACAGACTGGAGCCATCGAACAGACTGGGGCCATCGAACAGACTGGGGCCATCGAGCAGACTGGGGCCAGCGACAAGCGGCTCGACATTGCCGTCATCGGATCGGGCATCTCCGGCCTGTCGGCCGCCTGGCTGCTGGCCAGCCGGCACGAGGTGACGGTCTATGAGATCGACCGGCGGCTCGGCGGCCACAGCAACACCGTGCTGGCGCCGACATCCGGGGCGTCGATCCCGGTCGATACCGGCTTCATCGTCTACAATGACGCCACCTATCCGAACCTGATCGCCCTGTTCCGCCACCTCGGCGTTGCGACCGAGGCGACCGACATGTCGTTTGCGGTGTCGCTCGACGGCGGCCGGCTCGAGTATGCCGGCTCCGACCTGGCCGGCCTGTTCGCCCAGCCGCGCAACGCGCTGCGGCCGCGCTTTTACGCCATGATCGCCGACCTCCTGCGCTTTTACCGGCAGGCGCCGCGCCATCTCGGCACGCTCGGCGACATGACGCTTTCAGCCTATCTCGACACCCATCGCTACGGCCGCGCCTTTCGCGAGGATCACTTGTATCCGATGGCGGCGGCCATCTGGTCGACGCCGGCCACCGACGTCGGCGCCTATCCGGCCGAGGCCTTTATCCGCTTCTGCGACAACCATGGCCTGTTGAAGCTGTCCGGCCGGCCGCAGTGGCGAACGGTGACCGGCGGCAGCCGCGCCTATGTGTCGAAGCTGGCCGAACCGCTGTATGGGCGCGTGATGATCGGCCGCGACGTCAAGATCGTCGAGCGGTCGCCGGTCGGCGTTTTCATCGACGACGGGACCGGGCGGCGGCGCTTTGACAAGGTGCTGGTCGCCTGCCACGCCGACCAGGCGCTCGGGCTGATCGACACGCCAACCGAGGCGGAGCGAAGCGTGCTCGGCGCCTTCCGCTACAGCCGCAATCCGACCGTCCTGCATGGCGACGCGCGCCTGATGCCGCGGCGGCGTGCCGCCTGGGCGGCCTGGAACTATCTGGCGACCAGCGACCGCTCGTCCGGTCCCTCGGTGACCTACTGGATGAACCGGCTGCAGCATCTTGATCCGGCGGTGCCGCTGTTCGTGACGCTCAACCCGCTGATCGAACCGCTTGAGGAGAGGGTTTACGGCCGCTTTGTCTACGAGCACCCGCTGTTCGACCAGCCGGCCATCAACGCGCAGAAACAGCTGTGGACGATCCAGGGCAGCGAAAATGTCTGGTTCGCCGGCGCCTATTTCGGGGCCGGCTTCCACGAGGACGGCTTGCAGGCCGGCCTCGCCGCCGCCGAGGCGATGGGCGGCGTGCGCCGTCCCTGGCAGGTGACGAACGAATCCGGCCGCATCCATCTCGGGCCGTCCGGGCGCGAGGCGGCGGCATGACCCCCGCCCTTTACGTTGGTCTGGTGCTGCATCGGCGCCAGCGCCCGACACCGCACAACCTCAAATACGGCGTCTACATGCTGCACAGCGATCTCGACCGGCTGGACGAGCTTGACCGGGCGAGCCGCCTGCTGTCGGTCAACCGCTGGAATCTGGTGTCCTTCCGCGAGGTCGACCATGGGCCGGCCGGCGAGGGGACTTTGGCAAAACGCATCCGGGCTCTCGCGGACGAGCGCGGCCTTGCCTGGGATGGCTCGGGACTGTCGCTGATCGCCATGCCGCGCCTGTGGGGTTTTGTGTTCAACCCGCTCAGCGTCTACCTCTGCCGCAACGCCGACGGGCGGCTCTCGGCGCTGATCTACGAGGTGCGCAACACCTTCGGCGGCATGCACCATTATGCCCAGGATGTGGCGCCCGAGGCGACCGGCACGCTTCATCACGTAGCGGCCAAGGACTTCTACGTCTCGCCCTTCCTGCCGATGGACATGCACTACCGCTTCCACGTCAAGCCGCCGGCCGACCGCTTCACCATCGCCATCGAGGACCACGACCGCGACGGCCTGATGCTGACCGCCTCGATGGCGCTCGTGCGCGAGGACCTCACCAACCGCACTCTCGCCCGCCAGCTCGTCCGCTTCCCGCTGATGACGGTGAAGGTGATCGCCGCCATTCACTGGGAGGCGCTCCGGCTGTGGCTGAAGCGCGTGCCGTTCCATTCCCGCCCCGGTGGTGGTCCCAAGGGCTTCAACCCAACGAAAAGGTCTCCCGGATGACGTCGCTGTCGACCTCCACGATCCTTCCCTCGATCGTCGGCCTGGCCTTGCCAACCCGGCTGCGCATCGCCTTCATCAAGCGCCTGCTTGGCCATGTCGAACGCGGGCGCCTCACCGTGGTGCTGCCCGACGGAACGCGCCTTGCCGCCGACGGCCGCTTGCCCGGCACGGATGCCGAACTGCGGATCGTGCGCTGGCGGACGGTCAGCCGGCTGCTGACCAGTGGCGATATCGGCTTTGCCGAGGCCTATGTCGACGGCGACTGGGACACGCCGGATCTCGTCGCCTTCGTCACGCTGTGTGCCGACAACCTCGACACGCTGGTGACGGCGGCCGAGGCGTCGCTGCCGGTGCGGCTGGCCCAGCGCCTGCTGATGCTGATGCGGCGCAATTCGAAGGCCGGCAGCCGGCGCAACATCATGGCCCACTACGACCTCGGCAACGCGTTCTATGCGCATTGGCTCGACCGGCAGATGATCTATTCCTCGGCCCTCTATGAAGACGGCGATGATCTCGAGGCCGCCCAGACGCGCAAGCTGCAGCGGATCGCCAGCCTGCTCGACCTCGACGGCAACCAGTCGGTGCTGGAGATCGGCTGCGGCTGGGGTGGCCTTGCCGCCCATCTGGTCGAGGCCGGCGCCCGGTCGGTCAACGGCATCACCCTGTCGCCGGCCCAACTGGCCATCGGCCAGGATCTCTTGCGGCAACGCGGCCTTGCCGAGCAGGTGTCGCTGGAGCTGCGCGATTATCGCGACGTCGAGGGGCAGTATGACCGCATCGTCTCCATCGAGATGTTCGAGGCGGTGGGCGAGGCCTATTGGAGCGGCTATTTCGACAAGCTGCGCGAGGCGCTGAAAGCCGGCGGGCGGGCCGTCGTCCAGGTGATCACCATCGCCGACGATCGCTTCGAGCACTACCGCAGCCACCCCGACGCCATCCAGACCATGGTGTTTCCCGGCGGCATGCTGCCGAGCAAGGCGGTGTTCGCCGAGATGGCCGAACGGGCCGGCTTCGCGCTGCGCGAAAGCCTCGACTTCGGCCCGTCCTACGCCAAGACGCTGGCCGACTGGCGGCAACGCTTCGAAGCGGCCTGGCCCGGGATTGCCGACCTTGGCTATTCCATCCCCTTCAAGCGCCTGTGGAGCTACTATCTCGCCTATTGCGAGGCGGGCTTCCGGACCGGCCGGATCGACGTCAGCCTCTATGCGCTGGAACCGGCTTTGGACGGCAAGCGATAGCTGGCGCCGGCAAACAAAAGGCACCGGTCTCCTGGTGCCGATGGCCGCCGCGATCGCCGGTACCCGACTTAGGGTTGATGCCATGCCCTCTACATCCGAGGGCGCCTCTATGGTATTCTCCTTATGCCTTAGGATCAGATCGAAGCATTCGTCTTTGCGCGGCAGTCCCATCGGGACGCCACGGCCTGCTGACCTTTATTGACGTGCGCGAGAGGAAGCGGAAGATTTTCTCCCGATGCCGTCGGTTGCGCTTCAAAGACAGCCGCACCTTTACTCACGGGGGGAGTTCGCGATGCGTGCAGAAGCACTTCTTGTTGCGGCATCCTGCTTGCCGCTGCTGATATCCTGCCAATCGGCGACCAACACCGAGTCCGCGGCGATGACACCCGCCGAGCCCGCCGCGGCGACCGACGCTGGCAGGAGCGACGTCGCGCAGTGTCGCGTCGTCGGCGACAAGCGCTTTGTTGCTGGCCGAGAGACCGTGCGCCTGGCCCGAGGGGAAGGGCTGCCGGCGTCCGCCAACTTCGCCATGTTCGTGGCGCCGCTCGCCGTGAATACCGACGGCGCGCCGACATCGTATCATCCGCGAGACTTCCTCGGCACGTCGCTGGCGATCAACCGGATCGACAATGGCATTGCGATCCGCAAGAGCGGCGGTGCGACGGTCAGCGAGAAGATCGCGGCCTTCCAGCAGTGGCGGGACAGCGACTGGACCGTCCCGAGTGGCTATTCGATCAACTGGCGCAACGTCATCGCCGAAGGGCCGTCGGGCCAGCCTTGCGTGTTCAGGAGCGGCCCCGACAAGGGGTACTTCGGTTCGCTGACAGCGCTGAAAAACGGTTTGTCGGGGGCGGCGGCGGGCGAATGCCAGGTGGCAAACCAGCTCGATCAACGCTTCATTCCGGCGATCGTCCTGCGGGGCAATGACAATCCGCTGAGGGATTTCGGCGCCCGAACCGGCGACCTTGTCGTGGCGATCAACCCCAGCTCGGGCACAGTGGTGCCGGCGATCATCGGCGATACCGGTGACGGTGACCGCATCGGCGAAGGGTCGGTGGCTCTCAACATGGCCCTGTTGGGCCGGACGCAACAGCCCAAGACCTACGCCGACGCGCTGGGGCTCGATACCGGGCGGGCCGACATGGTCGTGGCGGTGCTGCCGGGCACGCTCGGTTTCGAGAGGGTCAGGCCGTACAGCGCGGCGAACATTGCCGAGCGCGTCGACGGGTGGGCGAAGACACAAGGGTACAGCTCGACGGCGGGGCTGGCGCGCGCCGTTCAGGCCTGCGGGGGCGATCTGTAGTTGACTTCAGCAGGTTCGCAGCTGTGCTCCGAAGACGAACGCATCGATTCCGAACAGGCTCTGTCTGCCGATCCGAGTTTCATCGGGAAGAGAAGTGGTAGCAGCGGGCGGAGTTGAACCGCCGACCTACGGGTTATGAGTCCGTCGCTCTAACCAACTGAGCTACACTGCCACGAACCGCCGGCTGGCCAGCGGAAAGTGCGCCGATATAAGGGCGGGGGAGGGGGGCTGTCAAGCACCATCCATCCCGTAATGACCCTTTGCCGGCGGTGTTTGACGAGGCGCGAAATGCGGCCGCGCCATGGGGTTCGCCGGGCTGCGCCATCCGGCCTTGACCCCCGGCTGCGAGCGGGATTCCATCTGATGATGAAACGAATCGTCCTCTTCCTCGCCGCCGGGTTGGCGCTTTCCACCCAGGGCGCCGCGGCGACCGACGCCGCCTTTTCCCGCTGGCTCGACACCAAGGTCTGGCCGGCGGCCGAGGCGTCCGGCGTCCGGCGCGCCACCTTCGATGCGGCCGTCGCCGGCCTCGAACCCGATCTCCGCCTGCCCGACCTCAAGGCGACCGGCGGCGGCGACGCCTTCCAGTCGGAGTTCCGCAGTCCGGCCGCCTATCTTGCCGATGACAAGCTCGACGGTCTGGCGGCCGGCGCGCGCCAGCGGGGCGCCATCCACCGGGCGATGCTCGACAAGGTGGCGCGGGCGACCGGCGTGCCTGATGGCATCGTGCTGGCCATCTGGGGCAAGGAGTCGGCCTTCGGTGCCGCCAGGATCGAGAAGGACGCCGTCCGCACGCTGGCGACGCAGGCTTATATGGGCTCGCGCCGCGCCGAGTTCTTTCCCGAGCTGGTGGCGGCGCTCCGCATCCTCGAAGAGGAGCATATCGGCCGCGCTGCCATGAAAAGCTCGTGGGCCGGGGCGCTCGGCCAGCCGCAGTTCATGCCGACCAAGTTCCTCACCGACGCGGTGGATGGCGATGGCGACGGCCGGCGGGACATCTGGGCGTCGACGCCCGACGTGCTCGCCTCGATCGGCCATTTCCTCAAATCGCGCGGCTGGCAGGCCGGCCTGCCCTGGGGCGTCGAGGTGCGACTGCCGGCGGCGGTGGCGTGCAGCCTGGAAGGTCCCGATCAGGGCCAGTCGCTGTCGGCCTGGGTCAAGGCCGGCGTGACGCGCGCCGACGGCCGGCCGCTCGCGGCGGCCGATGTCGGGTCTGTCGGCCACCTGTTGATGCCGGCCGGGCGGATGGGGCCGGCCTTCCTGGTGTCGGACAATTTCTATGTGCTGAAGGCCTATAACGAATCCGACGTCTACGCGCTGACCATCGGCATGGTCGGCGACCGGACGAGCAAGGCCGGGTCGATCCGGGGTGGCTGGGGCAAGGTCGGCGGCTTCACGCGTAGCGACGTCCGCGCGGTGCAGCGGCGGCTTGAAGCGATGGGCCACGACGTCGGCACGGCCGACGGCCTCGTCGGCTTCCGCACCCGCGTCGCCATCGGCCGCTGGCAGGCGAAGAACGGTCTTCCGGTGACATGCTATCCCGACAAGGCAGTGATTTCGGCCTTGAGGTGACAGATGAAAGGGGCGCCGAAGCGCCCCCTCCTGGTTGTCGCTGGCTCAACTGGTTTGGGCGTCAGGCGGCCGGCCGGATGTCGATGCGCTTGGTCGCCTTCGGTTGATCGGGCGAACGCGGCACCGTCACCTTCAGCACGCCCTTGTCGAATTCGGCCGTGACCTTGTCGCGGTCCGGCGTGAACGGCAGGGTGAAGGCGCGCATGTAGGTGCCGCTCGACCGTTCGGTCAGGTGATAGCGGCGCTTGTCGTCCTTTTCCTCGTGCTCGGACTTGCGTTCGGCCTTGAGGGTGAGGACGTCGTCATCGAGGTCCAGCTCAATCGCCTTCGGGTCGATGCCCGGCAGCTCGGCGGTCATCTCGAGGCCGGTGTCGGTCTCGGCGATGTCGACGCGCGGGCTGAGGAAGCTCTCGCTGGCGGCAAGCGGCGGCAGCCCCCAGCCGCGGGTAAAGCTGTCAAACAACTGGTCCATCTCGCGGCGCAGCGACAGGAACGTGTCCTCGTGCGAGCGGGAGGGAGCCGATCCGCGCCCAAAGGGCATCAGGGTTTTCTTGTCCATGGCTAACTCCTCGTGTCTCGCGGAGTGCCCGGACGAACGCCTTACCGGCGTCCGCCGAGGACCCCTAACGTGGCTCCCTTCATGTAGGGAGCCGGACCCGTGGAGTGAAGACCCGGAAGGGCTAGCCGGCCTTAGTCATTCGGCGACGGCCGGCGCCATGCTCTGGTGATGCGGCTGGAACAGGCGGCCGCGTTCGGTCCAGATGACGATCAACAGCGTCATGGCCGAGGCGGCGAGATAGCCCGCCGACAGTGGCGCCACCGTGCCGTTGAAGGCCTGGCCGATCAGCGCGCCGCCGACCGTGCCGATGATCGTGGTGAAGGCGCCGATCAGCGAGGAGGCGGTGCCGGCCACTTCGCCGAGCGGATCGAGGGCCAGCGCGTTGTAGTTGGAGATGGCGATCGAGAAGAAGAACTGCATCAGCACCATCAGCGCGATGAACAGCCAGAGCGGCGGCAGGCCGTCCCAGAGGTGCGCGGCGATGAAGAAGGCCGCCGTCAGGCCGACGTGGATGATGTGGCTGCCGTGCGACAGGCGGTGCATGCCCCAGGTGCGCACCAGGCGGCTGTTGACGAAGGCGGCGATGCCACCGGTGATCGCCACCGAGGCGAAGGCCAGCGGAAACAGCGACCCGAGGCGGTAGCCGTCGGAGCCGAGGATCTGCTCGGCCGAGCCGATGAAGCCCATCAGCATGGCGAACAGCACGCCGATGGCCAGCGAGTAGCCGACGGCGGCGCGGTTGGTGACGCAGATGCGTGCGGCGTCGAGGATCGACCGCACCGACAGCGCCCGTCGGAACTCGGGATGCAGCGTCTCGGGCATGCGGATGAAGAACCACAGGCCGACGGCCACCGACAGGGCGGCCATGGTGGCGAAGATCGACCGCCAGCCGGCCAGCGCCAGCAGCAGGCCGCCGAAGGTGGGCGCCAGCACCGGCACGATCATGAACACCATCATGGTGAAGCTCATGACGCGGGCCATGTCGCGGCCGGCGTAGCGGTCGCGGACGATGGACACGGCGATGACGCGGGCGGCAGCGGCGCCGACGCCCTGCAGCACGCGGGCGATCAGCAGGTGGTTGAAGTCGGCGGCCAGCGCCGAGATGATGGCGCCGACGATCAGGATGACGAGGCCGACGATCACCAGGGGACGGCGGCCGTAGACGTCGGACAGCGGCCCGTAGATGACCTGGGCGATGCCGAAGCCGATCATGTAGGCATAGACGACGAGCTGCAGCTCGTTGGCGTCCGTGAGCCCATAGCTGGCGCCGATGGCCGGCAGCGCCGGCAGCATGGTGTCGATGGCGAGCGCCGTCAGGCCCATCAGGGCGGCGATGAGGGCGACGGTCTCGGCAAAGCCCGGGGCCTGGCGAGCCGGTTGGCCGGTCGAGGGAGTCATTTTGCAACCTAAATGCTGGAAGCAGGGCCCGGAGAATGCCGGGACGCGCAGCAAAACCACGACCTGCCTGGACCCGTCTTGTAGCGTTTCAGACGCGATTTTTCCAGCCCGGTCGGCGGGAGTCAGCAAAATGTGATCGGGGAACTGCTTAAGACAAAGGGATAGGTTGGCTTGGCAAAAAAAGGGGCCCCGCTATCCCCACCTTGGGCTCGGCAACCAATGGGCCTGTTCCGTGTCATCAAGCCGTATTGGCCCGCAACCAGACCAGCAGACGCCCGAACTCGAATGTCCCAGCCTGATAAAGATCATTGATGAAGCTGAATGTCTTCTTGGCGTCAGCGGTAATCGACGTTCCGTTGATCGCCAGGAACGTGTAGGTCACCGCGAAGGCAACGCGCTTGTTATCGTCGAGGAATGGGTGGTTCTGGGCCAGACTCTCCCAAAGAGCGGCCGCCTCTTCGACCAGATCGGCATAGTAGCCGGTTTGTGGGCGAAACAGAGCAGCTTCCAGCAAGCCTGGATCTCTGACGCCCGCGATACCACCATATCGCTCTATCTGGTCTTGATGGATGGCCAAGACTTCAATGGTACTGAGATAGTCGGTCATTCAGCCAGCTTTTTGTAAAGCGGCGCGAATTTCTCATGGCTGGCCTGATAGACGGCCATGACGTTGGCCCGCGGTCTGCCGTGTTTGCGCTTCTCGATCAGATCGGCCAGCGCTTCGTCAACAAGCGCCTGAAGCTGGCGACCTTCGCTCTTTGCGAGGTCGCGCACGGTCGACAAGATATCGGAGTTGACTTGAGTGGCAAATTTCTCACGGGCTTGAGACGCCATGGCTCACCTCCATTCAAGACACTACTCTATCATGATGGATCATGATGCCTCAAGAAGTATGGAGAGGCTGCGATGCCCGCACGGTTCGGTGTCCGGGGTATGGACGAATGTCGGCGCCCATCGGCGTTGCCACGTCCGTCCCCGCGCGGCCTCGCTCAGTCGTCCGTATAAGGCCCCGGAATGGAACCGGTGATGTCGGTCGGCGAATAGCCCTGGGCGGGTTGGGCACCGACGCTCCAGCCGATGTTGCCGGTGCCGGTCGGTGGCGGCACGTAAGTGCCCTGTCCCACCGGCGTGCAGATGTAGCCGGCCGGGCAGCCGGGCGGCTGGGCGGCGGGCGCGTCGGCATAGGTCGGCTGATAGACGGGCTGCGGCGCGGCCGTCTCGTAGGTTGGTTGGGCGACGTTGCCGATGGGAGCCGGCGGCAGCGGCGCGTCAAAGGACGGGGTGCCATCGGCATAGGTGGGCGCGACGGGGGCCGGCTGGGCGGCTGGCCAGACCGGATTGGCCGGCAGGGTGCTGGCCATCGGCACGTTCTGGTCGGGCATGAACATTGGCGCGCCGCGCGGCGGCACTTGTGGCTGCGGCTTGCAGAAGCGGTAGGTGCCGGCGTTGTTGTGGCGGGCGAGGTCGAGGTGCAGGTGGTCGTCGTGCTGGCGGTCGGCGCCGGGGCCGAGCACGGTGGTGAAGGCGCCGCAGGCGCCGCGCGTTACCTCGCGCAGGAAGGCGCGGTCGGTGGCGTTGCCGTTCCAGCCCTTCTTGACGGTGACGGAATAGCCGTTGGACAGCACGATGCCGGCAAAATCGAAGGCGTTGGCGAAGGCGTGCTCGGACAGGCGGGCGCCGGCGATGTTGTTGCGCGAGCGGCAATTATAGGTGCCGAAGTTCTTGATCTCGACTACCGGCAGGCCATAGCGGGCGAGCGCCGCCGGCATGACGCTTTCGGCCACCCAGCGTTCGAGCGCCGCCGTCATCGGGCAGGACAGCACCAGCGACCGCGAGCCAAGGCTGATGGTCCCATCCTCGAGCGCCTTCACCCGGAGTGGCCGGTCGATGCCGCAGATGCCCTTGCCCTCGATGGCATTGGCCTTCTGGATCATCGGCGACAGGGGGACAAGGTTGCGGGCGTAGCAGGCGGCTTCCGCCTGGGCACGCCAAGGCTCGCGCTCTTCGGACTCGAAGAAGCCGCAGCCCGCCAGCGTGGCGGACAGGAACAAAGAGAGCAGACCGGACGCGATACGATATGGCCTCATGCGATCAGATTAGCGCCAATCGCTTAAGGCTCGGTTTACGTTAACCGGGACAAGGGCGCCCCCTACCGGCCGCCGCCCGGAGCACGTCAGATCGAACTCACCGTCTTGAGCCGCACCTTCGGGTGGACCTCGGCCTGGCTCATCACCGTGGTGTGGGCGCGGAAGCGTTCGACGATGGAGCGGACGAAGGGACGGTTCATCGGGCTGGTCATCAGCACCGGCAGTTCGCCCTTCTTGGCGGCTTCCTCGAACTGGTCGCGGACGGCGCCGACGAATTCCTGCAGCTTGCTGGGCGCCATGGCCAGGCGGCGGTCGTCACCCTCGCCGACAATGCTCTCGATGAAGGCCTGCTCCCAGGCCGACGACAGGCTGATCAGCGGCAGGTAGCCGCCGGGTGCCGTGTTGGCGGCGCAGATCTGGCGGGCAAGGCGGGCGCGGACATGCTCGGCGATGGTCTGGGTCGAGTGCGAGATCGACAGGCCCTCGGCGATGCCCTCGAGGATGGTGCCGAGGTCGCGGATCGACACGCGCTCGGACAGCAGCAGTTGCAGGATGCGCTGGATGCCGGAGATGGTGATCTGGCTCGGCACGATCTCGTCGATCAGCTTGGCCTGGTCGGACGGCACCTCGGAGAGCAGCTTCTTGACGTCGGCGTAGGACAGCAGCTCGGAGACGTTGGTCTTCAGCGTTTCCGACAGATGCGTCGACAGCACGGTGGCCGGGTCGACGACGGTGTAGCCGCGGATCGCCGCTT
>Ga0316604_10002791_pt1 | contig 12910 bp, 11 predicted proteins | sample OWC_soil_day20_C_FD_207650 | JGI IMG/M metagenome (GOLD analysis project Ga0316604, IMG submission 207650) | Wetland soil microbial communities from Old Woman Creek delta, Ohio, United States - OWC_soil_day20_CT | ecosystem: Environmental > Terrestrial > Soil > Wetlands | place: USA: Ohio... | reverse complement strand
CAACCGATGATGGAATGAACCTACTTGAGCCAGGTTCTACTCCCCATGATAATAAACAGTTCCTGGTATTCTTGTGTTCGGTTATCAAAGCAGTCGATGAATATGCGGGTTTATTAAGAGTATCAGCTGCAAATCCTGGAAATGATCATAGACTAGGTGCTAACGAAGCTCCTCCAGCTATAATATCAATATTCTTAGGAGAGCAATTACAAGACATCTTAGAACAAATTGAAAACGGTGGAGCGACAAGCTCTAAAACCGGCGGTCATATGGAAATAGGTGTTACTACACTCCCTTCTTTGCCCAAAGATGCAACTGACAGAAACAGAACATCTCCATTTGCATTTACCGGTAATAAATTTGAATTTAGGATGTGTCCTTCGTCAGCCTCTATCGCTGAGCCAAACTTTATTTTAAATACTATAGTAGCTGAAGTATTAAGCGAAGTTGCCAGTAGATTAGAAATGGCTAAAGATGTATGTGCTGAAGTTAAAGCCATTCTAACTGAATATGTAACTAAGCATAAGAATGTAGTGTTTAACGGAAATGGATACTCAGATGAATGGGTAGCTGAAGCTGAAAAAAGAGGACTTCCAAACATAAAAACTACTGTAGAAGCTACTAAAGCGTTAATTGAAGAAAAGAACTTAGCCGTAATGGAAAAACATGCAGTATTGAGCAGAGTAGAAATGGAATCCCGCTATGAAATAGCGCTTGAAACTTATGTCAAGACTATTAACATCGAAGCTTTAACAATGATTGAAATGGCTAAGAGACAAATACTTCCTGCAGTTATCAAGTTTGCTACCACCCTTGCTAAATCAATTAATACAATCAAAGCTACAGGTATAGCAGTCGATCTAACTGCTCAAACTGAATTGCTAACAGAAGTATCTTCATTAACTGCAGCCTTAAAGAAAAATATTGCTGTTCTTGAAGAAGCTGTAGACACAGCTTCAAATGCTCATGGAGATACTTATGAGCAAGCTTCATTATTCAGATTTGATGTATTTGAAAAGATGGCAGAGTTAAGAGCGGTCGCTGATACACTTGAAACTCTGGTAGATAAAGATGTTTGGCCAATGCCGACTTATGGAGACCTATTATTTAATTTGTAATAGGAAAGTCTAGTTTGTTGTAGAAACCTATATAAATTACATTATAATAATGGGGAAAAGCACTGGCATTTAACCAGTGCTTTTCTTATTGCTAACTATTCAAATGTGGTTAGCTGTCATTCCTCTATTGGTATTTCAGGTCCTTGGAGTTGGTACTGATAAAAAACCAGATCAAGCCATTTACCAAATTTATAACCAGCTTTCCGAATTGTTCCAGACTGGCTAAAACCTAATTTATCATGCATTAATCTACTGCCTTCATTACTCGCGTCTATACCAGCTACCATTGTAGCATAGCCTTTGGTGTTAGCAATTTTTATTAACTCTTTCAGTAGAGCGGTCCCGATATGTTTTCCTCGATGGTTTTTGTGGACGTAGACTGAATGCTCTATCGTATACTTATACGCAGGCCATGCCCTGAAGGACCCAAATGTTGCAAATCCGACGACGGCATTGTTTGCTTCGAACACCAGAACAGGAAATCCGTCGGTTACCTTCTTCTCATACCATGAAGATCTATCTTCGAGGGTATGGGGTTTATAATCATAGACTGCTGTGGTATTGAGTATTGCCTCATTATATATTTTTAGGATAGCCGTTAAATCACTGTGTTCTAGATAGCGAATCATAGGTATAACCTCCGCATAAGTTCTATTTTGAGTTAAGGGTCTGATTTTGAGATTTACGTTCGACGTAGACATTGACGCTTCCTGCTTTGTTTTTTAACGGGTATTCACAATTTTGTACACTGGTAACAGTCTCCTAGACAAAATGTATTTTTATGCTATAATAAAAACATATTTAAAATCTGAGTCAATGAAGTCTCCTCACAAAAGTGAAGAATGTTTTTTTAGTTGTATTGACCAGGAAAAATGTGAAAAACTATATTGTAAGACATTTTGTGTACGAGGTGAAGGAAAATGGTAAAAGATTTAGTGTATCTTATTCCTGCCGGTAAGTATGGTAAAGAAGAAATCGCAAGCCTGCTCACTAACCACCCTGAGATTAAGTTTGCCTCTCTTGTTGGTATTGATTTGGCAGGCAACGATACTGATGAAAAAATCCCTATTGACCTATTTATTAAGGACATGGACGATTTCTATAATGGCACAGCAGTACAAACAGATGGCTCGTCTGTTGTTCTTACCGGCATTGCCGTATTAAATAATGCCAAAGTAGATATGCTTGCCGATGCCAGTGTAAATTGGTTTGTAGATTACAATTTTGAACATATTGATGAAGAGACAGGTAAGCCTATCGGCACACTGCGTATTCCTGCTTATTTGGTACATAATGGTCTCCGAGTTGATTCACGTTCAATTTTGGCCCAAAGCTTGGAATTTATTAAAGGTGAGCTACTGGACCTCTTTAAAAAGAATGCCAAGATTGCCGGCCTGGAACATATTAATGGGGCGGATGTAGAAGATATTATCTTTACCTCTGCTACTGAGCTTGAGTTTTGGGTAAAAACCCCTGCAAATACAGCTGACGTTGAAGATCTTTCTGCTTCACAGCTGATGCAAGAGCAATATTGGCAGCGTACTCGCGGCAGTGTCCGCACCGCAATGGAACAGGCTCTGATGATGATGAAGAACTACGGGCTTGATCCAGAGATGGGACATAAAGAAGTTGGCGGCATTAAAGCTCAGATTGATGAAACCGGCCATTTGAATCATGTTATGGAACAGCTTGAAATTGACTGGAAATTTTCTAATGCCTTACAATGTGCGGATAATGAGCTGCAAGCTAGAATTTTAGTTAAAGAAGCTTTCCGGGCAAATGGTCTTGAAGTAACCTTTAAGGCAAAACCAATCATTGGTGTTGCTGGTAGCGGTGAACATACACATATTGGTTTTGCTGCAAAACTTACCTCAGGCAAAGTGGTCAACCTATTCTCACCAACCAATATGAAACAATATTTCTTAAGTGCTATTGGTTATGGTGCTATCATGGGTCTCCTAAAGCATTATGAGGTAATAAATCCGTTTATATCTGCTACTAATGATTCGCTTAACCGTTTAAAACCAGGCTTTGAAGCGCCTGTATGTATTGTAACATCGCTAGGACATAATCCGGCTACACCATCCCGTAACAGAACTATTTTAGCCGGTCTTGTGCGTGATGTTAATAGTCCAATGGCTACTAGATTTGAGGTTCGTTCTCCTAATCCATACACGAATACCTATACTGCCTTGACAGCCTTCTATATGAGTATGCTTGACGGTATCAAAGCAGCCGTTAACTCTGGTAAAACGATAGAAGAGCTTGATGCAGAATTATCCAAAGATGCCGGCAAAGAAGGCTTCTATCTTGAAACAGACCGGGCATACCGTAGCGAACACGACGTCTTTGATGATTATTCGGCTGAAGAACGTGACCGCCTGTTTTCTAAACCGCCTGCAACTGTTTGGGAGAACATGCAAAACATTAAAAAGTATCCAGAAAAAGTTAAAACACTTACTGCCGGCAATGCCTTCCGTCAAGAACTCATTGAAGCCTTCTCCGCCGGTGCATTGGTTCGTTGGAAAGCTGAACTATTAAACCGTATTATTCCGGAAAACCTGAGCATTGTTAAAGAGGCTAAAGCTCTACATGAAGCTGATTCAGCCAGTGATCTTGATTTGACCAATTGGGATAAAATCAATACCATCCGCGTGTATTTGGCGAAAGACTATATGTTGCAAAAAAGCTTGTTTACCCGCATTAAAGAGGCAATTCAAACAGGCGATTTTGATGCCGTGTCGGAAATGCAAATTGAAATGTCAGATAAAGTAGGCGAATTAGAGATACTTTATCGCGAATACAAGAAAAACATGATTCATATTTGTTAGAACGTTTAAATGCAAAAAATCCAGTAGACAATACTGGATTTTTTGGCTTATTCTATTAGATAAAATAATAAATTTAAATGACATAAAGACAACAGGAATTATCCTAGAAATATGGAATATAGCAGTATATTAGCTTGAAGGAGGGTACAACTATGAAAAAAAATGCTTGTGATATGGGTAACTTGTTTAGTGATTTAGAGGGATTGAGGATAGCCGTTGATATGGAGGCCCGTGGGCGTGATTTTTACAAAGCAGCAGTTGCGCAAACAGATAATAAAGAACATAAAGCGCTGTTCACGCTACTCATGAATGAAGAAACTACCCATTATGATCAATTTACTCAACTATATAATAAAATTAAAGAGGGTAAGCTCTCTGATTCCAATGACTATTTATTTGACCAAGAAACTTCAAAATATTTAACAGTTCTTGCAGAGCCACATATTTTCCCTAAAGACAAAGAAAAAGCACTCCCTGAGCTGAAGACTGTTGCCGAAATTTTGAAGGCTGCTATCCAGGATGAAAAAGATGCGATTCTATTTTATGATGCTTTAGCTAAATGTGCTAAATTTGAAGAAACCCGCAATATATTTAATCTATTAAAAGCGGAAGAACAGACTCATGTAGTAAAACTTCGCGAAATACTGGACAGTTTGTAGAATAGAATTAAAAAAACGGTGTCTTTTGACGCTGTTTTTTTATTTTTTTGATAAAAATTATTCATATCTTAGCAGGATTTTTATAGTTTATATCTAATTATAATAATAGTCTATTAGATATCATTATTTTATGGGAGGTTTTCATAATGGAAGTAAAAACAGATTTACTTGAAAAAGGTGCTATCGTTCAACGTGACAGAGAAACATACGCAATTGCTCCACATATTCCTGGTGGTGTAATTCTTGATGTTAATGTACTTAGAAAAATTGCCGATGTTTCTGAAAAGTATGGTGCCAAGGCGCTTAAACTGACTTCGGCGCAGAGGATCGCTATTGTTGGTATTCCTGAAGAAAAGATTGACGCTGTTTGGGAAGATCTTGGGATGGAAAAAGGTGCTGCAGTTGGCCTTTGTGTTCGGAGTGTGAAAATTTGTCCGGCAACTCATTTCTGCAAACGTGCACAACAAGATGGTCTAACCCTGGGTTTCGCCCTTGACAAAGCATATCATGGTTTGGAATTGCCTGGTAAGATGAAATTTGGCGTTAGTGGCTGTACTAACTCCTGTGCGGAAAGCTGGGTTAAGGATATTGGTCTTGTAGGCATGACTAAAGGCTGGAAAATTGTAATTGGCGGCTGTGCTGGCGCTAAACCCAGAATTGCCGATCTATTAATTGAAGCAGTACCTCAAGAAGAAGTACTGCCGATTATTGATAAGATAATTGCTTACTACAAAGAAACTGCCCGTAAGCATGAACGGATTGGCATGCTGATAGAACGGCTTGGTCTTGAGACCGTTAAAAAAGGTATATTAGGTTAAAAAATAAGTCCCATTTGTTAAAAAGGTAAAGTGCTTGCTCGTCAAGCGCTTTACCTTTTTAACACAGTTTATAGAAATTTTCACAAAATAGCGTTATACTGTCTATAGAGAGTTGCTTAAGGGGGCGATTGCTATTCAAGCTAATAATTTGTATGATATAAAATGGGTTCTTACACAGATAGAACAAATATCTCAATTTAGTCAAGATAACGCTGGCATCACTCGCCTTGCATTTACTCCTGCCGATCATCAGGCCCGAAATTATATCATTAGCCTTATGCAAACAAGTGGGTTTACCGTACATATTGATGCCGTCGGCAACATCATAGGACGATTTCTACCAGCAGGCATTGACACAGATGGTAGTCCGGCTGTCGCAACAGGCTCTCACCTTGATACAGTGCCGTCAAGCGGCAAGTATGACGGTGTCCTTGGCATAGTCTGCGGTTTGGCAGCAATTAACCGTCTGAAGTCGCGTAGTGATATCAGGCATCCTCTAGAAGTAATTGTTTTTGCCGCTAAGGAATCCAGCCGTTTTAACTTGCCGGCTATGGGAAGTAAAGCTATGGCTGGGCTTGTTACGGCCACCACCCTGAACATGATTAAGGATCAAGACGGTATCGCCTTATCAGCAGAATTAGCTGCTATCGGATCTCAAACTAAACAGATTTCCACTGCGAATCGCTCCCAAAATAGTATAAAAGGCTTTGTAGAACTGCATATTGAACAAGGGCAAGTCTTAGAACAAGGAAGAATTCGTATTGGCATTGTTGATAAAGTTTCCGCCCCTACTAGATTGAAAATAACAGTAGTAGGAACAGCTGGTCATTCTGGTGTTGCCCCCATCGAGGAGCGTCAGGATGCGCTTGTAAGCGCAGCCATGATTATTTTGGCTGTTAGAAATATTGCCGCCGAATATGAGTACCAAGGTGCGGTGGCTACCGTAACAATTTTAAAAACCTATCCAGGGTGTATTAATGTAATTCCAGGTCAGGTTGAAATGTGGGTAGACATTCGAGGTACAGAGCATGCTAGCATAATTGAAATATTACAAGAAATTAAAGATGCTGTTAGTTCCATTGCCGATGATTATAATACCCCAGTTGCTATTGAAGTGTTGTCATCAGAAAAGCCGATACTTCTTGATGATACGATAAATCAAATAATTGAAGCTACTTGTTGTAAACTAAAGCAAACCAGTGTACGGCTTGATAGCCGTGTTGGCCATGACGCTATGAATATAGCACATATAGCGCCTGCAGGCGTACTATTGATTCCCTGCAAGGATGGTATTAGCTGCAAAGATGTAGCTCCTGATGACATAGCGGCTGGTCTTGATGTATTAACAGAAATCCTATATCAGTTAGCCAAATAGGTTAGAAAAAGCTATTTCTTATTTCTTAAAAGCGAGGTATATTTTTGAAAATCGATGTTTGTTTTACTCCTAACGATTTTACTAGCAAAGACTATAACGGTTACCATGCTGTGGTTATTGATGTGCTGCGAGCAACTACCAGTATTGTCACTGCGTGCGCCAATGGCTGCCAGTGTGTAATACCTGTGAAGACGGTAGAAGAAGCGTTTTCACTAAAAGCCAAAAACCCTGATGCAGTTTTAGCCGGAGAACGCTGTGGTTTGCTTATTCCCGGGTTTAACTTGGGAAACTCACCCTTTGAGTACACTAAAGACCAAATATCCGGAAGAACAATTGTCATGACAACAACTAACGGTACATTGGCATTAAACAAAGTGGCTGCTGCTCAAAAAATATATGTAATGGCTTTTGCTAACGCCGCTTCCATAGTTACCGCTTTGCGCCAAGCACAAAAAAATACAATTATTGTATGCGCTGGTTCGGAAGGGAAATTCTCATTAGAAGATGCTTTGTGTGCCGGTCTGGCGGCAGATTGCCTTAGTCATGAAGCTGAGTTAAGTGACACAGCATTAGCAGCGCAAGCTATGTATCGGGATTTTGCTGCCGGTTTATTTACAAGAGTATCCCAATCGTCACATGCAAACTATCTATGTAATATAGGTTTTGAAAAAGATGTTGCTTTATGTTTGAAACAAGATACACTAGCTGTTGTTCCGTTATTCGCAGCAAACGCTATAACTGCATAAGTGAGTGAAGGGCTTTTTCTCAACATGGCTTGCGCTACGACTTGGCGTAAGCCGTGTTTTCTTTATTTTACCGCTATTATTTATGTAAGCTATATGATAGAATATCCTCGGATTCAAACCATAGATGAAAGGAGTATTTCTATTGAAAAAAAAGGCAGTCGCTATCCTTTTGATGGTTTTCGCATTGCCGCTGTTTTCATCAGCAATGCCCCGAGCCGAAGCTGCAGTTTTAGACAATAAACTAGCTGAAGTCGTTACAGGAACGTCAACTGCTGACCAGATACAAGCGTTAATGAAATTACGTGAGACTCTAAAACAAGATGATAAGCAGGCGTTATGGGGAACTCTTGCCAAGACAGCGATCAATCAAACAGGAAAAACTGATATGGTAAATACTCTTGCTGCTTTATCGCAGCAACTGTCAGCCCAAGAGCAAGCAACTGCTAAAGCAAACCTTGTTAAAGCAGTAGAAACTGCTGTGCGCAGCAAAGTAGATGAAACGGTTAAAGAAGCGGTAACTAATCGTCTGGCAGGATACCAAGATGAAGTTGCTCTGCTTTCTACATTACTCAATAGCAGTAATAGCCTGACACCTAAAGCCGTACAGAATAATAACTCTCTTGCTGGTGCACCGCAAAACTATAGTAAGCTGATTAACATGACTGCAACAGCTTACGGTCCAGGTCCAATTGATAATAGTAAATGGAATGACCTGAATTATGTAGGCGGCAAGGTTAAAAAGGGGATAGTGGCCGTAGATCCTGCGGTTATCCCTATGGGAACCAAACTTTGGGTTGAAGGTTATGGCCAGGCTATAGCTGACGATCAAGGCAGTGCGATTAAAGGCAATCGCATTGATTTAGCTTTTAATACCAGACAAGAAGCGCTGGATTATGGGATTAAAAATGTGAAAGTATATGTTCTCAAATAACCGGCTTCGGCCGGTTTTCTTTTACGCTCATATCCTTTTGTGGAGTTGCATATATTTGGGAATGAATATGCTATCTACAAGGAGGGGACAAAGTGAATTCCATTTTATCATTTGGATTCAGAAAAACATCGATATTTTATGGGATAGCGATTTTTGCTATTTTGAGTATTGTTTTTAGTATTATTGGCTTTGAGTATATGGATGAACAAGAACTAGCGTCAATAGATAGCAATCAACCAACCAACGCACCTACAGGTAAAGTGAGTGTAGTAATTAACACTCAATCTAAAGTACTTGAAGTTTACAATGATGATCAGATATATAAAAAATACAGGATTGCAGTAGGCAAAAGCAAAACCCCGACGCCGATCGGGGAGTGGAATGTGGTATGGAAAGACTATAATTGGGGAACTGGATTTGGAACACGTTGGATGGGATTAAATGTACCTTGGGGCACTTATGGTATCCATGGGACAAATAAACCCTGGTCAATAGGTCAATTTGCCAGTCATGGCTGCATTAGACTGCGTAATAAAGATGTTGAAGAATTGTTTGAATGGATTCCGGTTGGGACTCCGGTGCGTATTGACGGTCGAAAGGTTAAAGTTGAAAGAAATCTTAAATATAAAACTTCAGGGTCTGATGTTGTAGCCTTACAACTGAAACTCAAAGAACTTGGTTACTTTCAGGGTAGAGCAGATGGCTTGTTTGGCACTATGACTGAAGAAGCTATTAAGGCTTATCAGGCAGATAAGGGAATAACCACTACCGGTGTAGCTACTAAAGAGTTTTGCACCGCGTTGGGGATATAGAATTAGTAAGAATTTTTATCAAAATATCAAGAAATTGACGAAAATAGCGAATAAGTGTAAAATACAACCTAGTACTGGATTTGACCAAACTGATATTCCGGTATATGATATGTATAATACCGAATCCTTATAAGGTACGGGGGACCCAATACATATATAGGGGTGAATCCGCTAACGCGGTAGGGCGTTCTTAACCTCTTCTCTTTGGCCCGAATCCGACAGCTAACCCCGGAGGCTAACGCTTAAGGTTTATGTTTTGCTTTGCAGTGCATGACAGCTAGCCTAAGATGCGTACTGAAAAGAGAGGTGATCGATTGGGGAAAAAGATTTTAAAGGTCTTTTTTGGACTTACTTTGCTGATAGCCGTTAGCATTCCAGCGGTGAGCATGGCTGCAGGACCACAGGAGCAACCCACTATAACGCTCGGGGCACGTGGCGATGATGTGCGGATTGTGCAAAAATATTTGGCTGACGGTGGTTTTTATGCAGGAGACATTGACGGTATATTTGGCCCGATTACTGCTAAGGCTGTAAAAGAATTTCAACACAGTTCCTCCCTTAACGAAAATGGTATTGTTGATAAAGAAACCTTTGCCTATTTGGGACGGCTGGCTGGGGCGCCAAGCAGGTATAGCCGTGCTTTTAGTATGAAAGCATCGGCCTACTCTGCGTATGACCCGGGTAATGGTAGCTATACATATGGCGGAAACCTTTTGCGTAAAGGTTTGGTTGCTGTCGACCCAGCAGTTATTCCTTTAGGAACCCGGCTATATATTCCAGGATATGGTTATGCAATAGCTGATGATATTGGTGGTGCAATAAAAGGCCAGCGTATTGATTTAGCATTTGATAATCGCCGTGAGGCATTGAATTTTGGCGTGCAAAGAGTAACTGTGTATGTAGTTGACGGATAAAAAGCAGGTTTCGACCTGCTTTTTTTATTTACTGATAGTAGCTATTGTTATTATCCCCCAAGAATATTAAGAAGCTTGAAGTACTATACTACTGATAGAATTTGAGTATTCATGGGGGTTGGTTAGGATTGAATTTTATCTCAAATGAAATGCTGCCTTTGGTACTAGCTTTTGTTTCTGGAGTGTTAATGGCAGTACAAGGATCGGTTAATACTGGTTTGAGTAAGGTTATTGGACTGTTAGAGGCCACGTTTATCGTTCAACTTACAGGAACTATTTTAGTCATGATAATACTGTTTCTGGGTAATATGGGTAAAGGTAATCTGTATGCATGGCAGGAGGCTCCATGGTATTCCTGGTTAGGAGGTATTCTTGGTGTTGCCATAATCTATCTGGTAGCCGCCAGCATTCCCAGTGTTGGGGTTGCCAATGCCACTACGGCCATTATTGTTGGACAAGTCTTAACAGCAATCATAATTGACTACTTGGGGGGATTTGGTCTTGAACGTATGGCTTACAATCCCAAGCAGCTAATTGGCTTGGGATTACTCGCAGTTGGTGCTAGACTGTTATTAAAATAGTTTTTTTTATTTTTTTCTTAATTAAGGTGTTAACAAAAAAAAAATTATGCGGTATACTTATCATTAGGATTTTTTGGTAATGTACTAACACAAGGAGGCAAGGCATGGATTTTAACTTTACTCCCGATCAATTGGATATGCAAAAAATGGTAAAAGATTTTGTAGCGAAAGAAATTGCGCCTCACGCATTAGAAATGGATAAAGAAGGTATAGTTCCATCTGATTTATGGAAAAAGCTTGATGAGGCGGGCTTGCTTAATTTAACTGTACCAGAAGAATATGATGGACCAGGTCTTGATGCACTCTCAATTGCTCTTATCTATGAAGAATTAGGTAAAGGGTGTGCTGGTGTAGCTACTACAACCGCTGCGAATGCTTTAGCTTCTTACCCAGTAGTGCTCTTGGGAACCGAAGAGCAAAAACGCAAAATGTTTAGTGTCATAAATGATGGCAAGTTGGCTGCCTTTGCACTAACTGAACCAGGTGCCGGCTCAGATGCCGGAGCAGTTGCAACAACCGCGGTTAAAGACGGTAACGAGTATATACTGAATGGCACCAAATGTTTTATTACCAATGGTGGTATTGCTGAAATATATATTATTTTTGCCAATACTCGCAAAACTGCTGGTATCCGTGGATTGACAGCATTTATTGTTGACAGGAACACACCAGGCTTCTCTGTTGGTAAAGAGGAAGAAAAGATGGGCATCAGAGCTTCAAATACTTGCGAATTGATTCTGGAAAACGTACGTATTCCTATGGCAAACAGAATTGGCCGCGAGGGCGAAGGTTTTAAAATTGCGATGAAGACACTAGATGCTGCCCGACCATTTGTTGGTGCTGTATCTGTTGGGTTAGCTCAAGCTGCTTTCGAACTAGCCGTTAAATACTCAAAAGAACGTGTACAATTTGATAAGCCTATTGCTTCATTTCAGCTTGTTCAGGCTATGCTAGCCGATATGGCTATGCAAGTGGAAGCTGCACGTTTACTGGTATACAAGGCTTGTTGGTTGAAAGACCAGGGAGTTCCCTATTCAAAAGAATCAGCCATTGCCAAGTGTTTTGCCGCTGATACTGCCATGAAGGTTACAATTGATGTTGTCCAAGTACTGGGCGGTTATGGCTATTCCAAAGAATATCCGGCAGAAAAGTACATGCGTGATGCCAAAATTATGCAAATTTATGAAGGCACCAATCAAATACAGCGTTTAGTAATTGCTAATAATATCCTGTACTAATTTATACTTTTGATACTTGACTTTCGTAGTTAACCGTAATATAATACATATGTATTTAGGGACTATAACTCAGTTGGTTAGAGTACTACGTTGACATTATAAGGATACATTATCCATTCAAGTATTATTCTGACAAATATAACTTTTAAAGTGTAAGGGGTAGTCCTTGCTACCCCTTATTATTAATTGCACATGGGATTATAGCTCAGTTGGTTAGAGCGCCTCGTTGACATCGAGGAGGTCAGAGGTTCGAGTCCTCCTAATCCCACCAAATTTTCAGTCTATCGGTAGCACGCCGCTAGGCTTTTCAATGTAAAATAATGAATAGCTTGTAATCGTTAAAGGCATCCCAGAATTGATCTGTAGATGCCTTTTTTTTATGGGTTTATTGTGGAACGCGTGAATTTTGCGCTCCACAATAAACCACCCGCAATGCGGGTGCGGAAACGGATGTTATACAAAAAAATACAGGGTTCATTCTTTTTTGCTAAAAAAACGGAAAATTATCACAAATTTGAAGGAAATTCTTACCATAAGATAGAACGTATTTCAATAACACCAAAATTAAGGGGGAGTATGTAAGGAAACATGGACACTTACAAATCTTTTCTCATTAGTAAGGTGAACTCAAAAGTGAACTCGTTTCAGCATAGCTGAAACATTGGGGATTCAGGTGGAGAGTTTACTCCACCTGAATTAACGCCGCCTGTAGAGGCGGGAGTCTTGACTTGCATACTAAGATAAAATTCCCAAAATCTAAGGAGACAAAAACACAATGAAAAGACAAAAAGCAATGGCTCTTGCAGCAGTATTTGCAATGAGCGTAGCAGGAACTGCCCTGGCTGCGCCTGCTAATCCTTTCGTCGACGTACCTGCAAAACACTGGG
>Ga0316604_10002790_pt1 | contig 12915 bp, 12 predicted proteins | sample OWC_soil_day20_C_FD_207650 | JGI IMG/M metagenome (GOLD analysis project Ga0316604, IMG submission 207650) | Wetland soil microbial communities from Old Woman Creek delta, Ohio, United States - OWC_soil_day20_CT | ecosystem: Environmental > Terrestrial > Soil > Wetlands | place: USA: Ohio... | reverse complement strand
CCCAAGTGGCAACGCCATGTAGTCAATGACTTGAAAACAGCTTTCCCCAATATCCAATTTGTTGTAACCACACATTCACCTTTTATTGTTCAATCGCTGAAGTCTGAAGAATTAATAATTCTTGATGAGCAAATTAAAAAGGATGGAGACCCTGACATGAAAGGGATAGAGGATGTTGCGGCAAATGAAATGGGTGTTGAAGATGTGCCACGTAGCGAAGCATTTTTAGAAATGCAGAAGGTTGCTGAAGAATACTATGCCTTAATAAAACAAGGTAAGACAAGCATAACAGATAAAGAAACAGCGATTTTGAGAAACAAATTGAATGAATTGGAGGAACGTTTCTCGAATGACCCTGCCTTTGTCGCATCATTACGAATAGAAAGACAAGCTAACGATTTATGAGACCAGTAACTAAAATTGGATGGCCTCAGGAAGGTGGCAATCCTAAATCATATAATCCACACACAAAAGCTAAAACAGACCTTGAAGGTCATTTGGGTTGCTATTGTAGTTATTGCGAAGTTTTTAGTTCAGACCTTGAGGTTGAGCATGTAATTTCCAGAGATCTGGATAACACACTTTCACACGATTGGAATAATTTTTTGGTGGCATGTGGAAGATGTAATGGAAAGGACAATAAGTCAAATAGGAATGTTGACTTAACAATTATGCATTTCCCTCATCGGAATAACACCTTTCTTTCATTCAAGTATGAAGAAGGAGGTTATGTCAAAGTCAACCCAGACTTAGATGGTACAGCTTCTTTTACTCATGCAGAAAATATGCTGAATTTGGTCGGGTTAGATAAGATACCAGGCAATCCTAAATACCCAAATCTTAATCAAAACGACACAAGATGGAAACATAGGAGAGTCGCTTGGGAGTGGGCAGTCAAGTATTTACCCAAATTTGAAAGTGGGGAATTGTCGCCAGTTGAAGTTGCTGAGTTTGCATCTCAAAAGGGCTTCTTTTCTGTTTGGTACTCTGTTTTTAGTGCACATGAAGAAGTGAGGCAAGCACTCATTAACATCTTTACTGGAACTGCAACAAATTGTTTTGATCCGGCCAATGGCTATCAACCTATTCCCCGTAACTCTGCCAATATTGCTGACCCCATCTAAACCTACGTAATAGAAAACATGCAATTACAAGCTGGCTACATATTAGAATCAGTTCGAGATGCACTCAACGCTTACGCAAAGCGCTTTCATAAGAAAAACTCCCCCGGATTCTGGCAGCGAAAACCACCAATGATTAAATTGTACACATAAAAGTTTGAAAAGTATCCGCATGTCACATCCTGAATAATTATGGAAATACCAGTAAAATAAGGCATTTGCCGATCTTCTGTTTTACCATTCTATACTACCTCCTTTTCTATAAATTAGTCCCCTTAACTGGCAATGACAATGAAATCTCTTTCAGCATGGTCCCGGCGGGAGTTCCTAACCGCCATATCCGGGACAGGGGCAGCAATGATGCTAAACCCTTTATCATCATGGGCTATCGGTGACATAGATCCTCGTGTAGCAGCTATCGTAGCAGCTACTTACGGAATTGACACACATAATCACGTAGACGTTCCTTTGATCAAAGAAGATATTCCTGGCCCCGATATTGACCTGGCAGGAGAAATGAAACGCTCTGGTTTATCGGCTATCTGCATGACCTTTGCGGTTGACTACAAGAAATTAGATCCTAACGGAGAAGCGTATGATCGCTTTCTGAATGGCCTGACAGCTATGGATGCTGAACTGGCTAAGAACAAGATGAAACGGGCCCTGAACATGGAGGACCTGCGCAAAGCGAAGAAGAAAAAACAGCCGATTGTGATTCAGTCTGTTGAAGGCGCACACTGGCTGGAAGGAAAGGTGGAAAGAGTGGAAGTAGGTTATAAACGCGGATTACGTCATCTTACTTTATTACACGACAGCGATGCATCTGTACCTTTGGGTGATGTGTATACAAATGAACCTGCGTTTGGTGGGCTGACTAAGTTTGGTGCAGATGTGATCAGGGAATGTAACAGGTTAGGTATACTGGTGGACCTCGCGCATTGCGATGGGAACACGGTGGCTATGGCATTGAAGGTGGCTGCACAACCGGTGTTTATATCTCATACAGGGTTGAATACACAGTTGGGGAATAATCCCGGGATGGCGAAGATGATGTACAAAAGGCTCATCAGCAAGGAGAATGCGAAGGTAGTGGCAAATGCAGGTGGCGTGATTGGCGTGTGGACGCATCTGGCGGATACGCCGTTGGAGTATGCACAGAATATCAGGGCATTAGTGGATATTGTAGGAGTGGATCATGTGTGTATCGGTACGGATACGAAGATGACGCCTCCCTATCACAAGCCCGGTGCTCAATCTGGATTTGGCGGAGGACCCGGTGGTGAGCACAAAGGAGGTCCTGATGGCGATCATAAAAGCGGACCAGATAGCAAGCACAAAGGCGACCCCGATGGGGATCATAAAAGCGGACCAGATAGCGAGCACAAAGGCGACCCTGATGGGGATCATAAAAGCGGACCAGATAGCAAGCACAAAGGCGACCCTGATGGGGATCAAAACAAACCTAAAGATAATGGACCGCAAAAACCACGTGTTGGCGAACGCACCAATCTTGCATGGGCTGATCAAAATGTAGGCTTCTATTACGCAGTGGTGGATGCAATGCTCAAAACAGGTTTTAATGAAGAAGAAATAGGTAAAATAGGTGGTGGTAATTTCTGCCGTGTATTTGATGCTGCTACAAAAAAATAATGGTATTACCCCTGAAAAATGGGGTAATATTTCCTGCAAAACTGAGAGGTTTCTTTCAACAGGCATTCCTAAAAAACCGGTAATTCTTTCAAGTCTGTATTCCTACCAAACCAAAGTTCCTTCAAACGAAAATCCCTACCAAACCACTAATTCCTTCCAACCAGTATCCCCTCTTCCGAAAGTTCCTTCAAACGATAATTCCCCCCAATCCACTAATTCCTTCTAACCAGTATCCCCCCTACCGAAAGTTCCTCCAAACCATCATTCCCCCAAACCAATAATTCCCTCCAACCAATATCCCCCCTTCCGAAAGTTCCTTCAAACCATCATTCACCTCAACCACTATTTCCTTCCTATTTTAAATCAAATCCCTATCTTCGCCCCGTTTTTAAGTTCTTTTCTTTCCCCCCACCTAAAAAAGGTTCTGTTTAACAGCAGATTAATAGGGAATCGTGTGAAAATCACGAACTGTCCCGCAACTGTAAGTAACAATCACAGTTGCTGCCACCAATGTCCACTGATCGATATGATTGGGAAGGACGGCAGCAATGTTACAAGTCAGGAGACCTGCCTTTTTTACGCTGGCAATGCTTTCGTGGACTGAAGCAACGTCAAGGTTTGGAGTTTTAGATCCGGAGTGTATTCACTTACGGACCATCGTGTGCTTACACCACACCTCCATCTCTTCCCCACCAAAGCATGGTAAAGTCAAGGAGAATTATTATTTCTTCATCAACTCTATCAATGCAAACATCTACCATCGCCTTCGCCGGTATTCTGCTGTCATGTACACTGTCCGTCGCCACCATTCAGGCACAATCTGTTTCTGACAGTACTGTCAAACAATTATCTGAAGTCACCATCAATCATGCCCAACGTTCCAGCATCAACAAGATCAATGTCCCTCTCCGGGATCTGCCATTGACCACGACTGCTGTCTCTTCCAAAACCATCGAACAAAGAGGTACTGACGACCTGGGCGAAGCTATGAAAAACGTGACCGGGGTACGTGCAAACAACACCTACGGCGGTTTCCAGCACTTCACCATCCGTGGTTTTAACAACTTTGTATTGCTGATAGACGGTGTCAGAGATGAACGTCACAACATCAGCACCAGTGCGCCGAGTACCAATCTCGCAAATATTGAAAGGATCGAAGTGCTGAAAGGCCCTGCCTCTGTACTCTTCGGCCACTCTGCATTAGGCGGTATTATCAACATGGTGCGCAAACGCCCTACTACGGAGCAAAAAGCAGACTTCTCCGCCTCCTATGGCAGCTTTAATACCCGCAGAATGCGCGTAGGTGCCGGTGGTGCGCTGAGCAAAAACCTCTTATACCGCGTTGATGCAGGATTATCTGCTACGGATGGTTATCGCAATGCCGGTGTGAATACCAACAATGCATACCTAGCATTGGAATACACACCTACTGCACACGATAACTTCTACCTCACCGTTGGCGCCAACAAAGATCATTACGCTACTGACGCCGGTATCCCTATGCTGACAGGTAGCAAACCAGCTCCCGGTATAAATGTAAATACCCGCTACAACGATCCGGCCGATTTTCTAAAGAACACCACCACCAGCTATCAGCTGCGCTATACTCACCAGTTCAGCGATGCATTGGTGCTCTCGGATCAACTCTCCTATTCCGATGATAATATCGACTATTTATCTACTGAAGAACTGACCTTCAATGAGACTCTCGACTCACTGACACGTACTTCTCCACTGTATTTCAATCACCTGACCAGGCCTTTGCAAAATCAGCTGGAGCTGACTTACAACACGCATACCGGTCAGGTTGAACATAAAATTCTCGCAGGCTACTCTTACAGTAATTTAGATCGTAAAACGTATAGTGCCAACATATATGGAGATGGTCTGTACGCCACTGTTGCTGTACAGGATCCTATCTTAAACCAGGGCTACATCAACTATACGCCTTATCAATACAAGGCTTCAGAAGAAACTGTTCATGGGCTGTATGTTCAGGAGTGGATAAAACTTTCCGACAAACTGAAAGGTCTTGTTGGCTTACGCTACGATATCTTCCGGGGTACATATTTCACCAACAAGGTAGATAAAAACAGGAATGTAACAGAGAGAGGTGCGGAGACAAAGATCCCTACCACTGCGCTCACTTACCGTGCAGGTCTGGTGTACCAGCCATTGAAAGCATGGTCTGTCTACGGCTCCTACTCTACTTATTTCAAGCCAAGCAGAAGGATTGCCAACAATGGCGAAACCTTCGAACCGGAAGACGGTTACCAGGGTGAAGTAGGTACCCGTTATGACATTACACGTAACTGGTCTGTGAATGGTTCCCTTTACTATATGAGAAAGAACAACCAGGTAGAAAGCATTGCCGGTGGTGGTTACAAACGTGTAGGTGCTGCTGAATCAAAAGGATACGAAATTGAATTGCAGGGTAGTCCGCTGGCAGGACTGGACGTGAATGCCGGCTATACCTTTACTCTTGCCAAATACCTTCCTTATGCTGACAAGTCACTGACCAATAGTGTAGCTGGCAATATCGTAGCACTGGCACCTAAACATATGGCGAATCTGTGGGCGAACTATCAGCTGAAAGGCTGGAGCGTTGGTGCAGGTGCCAACTATATGAGCGATACCTATACCAATAGTGCCAACACCTATGTATTACATGCTTACACCACCATCGATGCCGCACTGGGTTACCAGTTTGGCAAGCTAGGACTGCGTCTGAATGTAAACAATCTGGCGAATGAGAAATACTTTGCCAACGCCATTTATTCCAACCAGTTTTATCCGGGTGCTACCCGCAATTATTTGCTGACACTGAAGTATGCTTTATAAGATGAAGTTCAAAGCAATATTGCTCATACACCGGTACCTGGGGTTTGCGCTGAGTGGAATGTTTGTCGTTTGGTTTTTATCCGGGATGATGATGATGTATGTTACTTATCCGACGATGAAATATGAACAGCGCTTACAACGGTTGCCGGTGCTTAAATTGGAGCAATGTCATATTATTCCGCCTCAGATCAAAAATGCAAAGCGTGTAAGACTGGGCATGCTGCTGGACAGACCTGTTTACAGGATCGACCAGCAGGTGATCTATGCTGATAATGGCGATACCCTACCGGGAGTAGATACGGCATTAGCCAGCCTGATCGCCACTGCCTTTGCGCATAGCAAACCGGCATCTGTAGAGGTCTTACATGAAATAGATCAGTGGATGGCAGCGCATCGTTCGCAGGGTTATCTGCCTGATGTATATAAATTTAGAATGGATGATGCTGCCGGCAATTATGTATATGTATCTATGCATACCGCCGAAGTGGTACAGATGGTGAATGCCAGACAAAGACTACTGGCATGGCTGGGACCTATTCCTCACTGGATCTATCCGACTCTACTGATCAGGAACAGGCCGCTATGGAGTCAGGTGGTGATATGGGTATCATTGATGGGCACCATTATGTGTCTGGCAGGCATTATCATGGGCTTTGTGAGGTATAAAAAGAAGCGGGGTATGCAATTCAGTCCTTATAAAAAGGTATGGTTTAAGTATCATCATTATACTGGATTTATCTTTGGGTTGTTTGTATTTACATGGGTATTGAGTGGGTTGTTTTCAATGAGTCCGCTGCCTTTGGGAAAGAACACAAAACCAAAGACTACTATCCAGGATAATTTTGTTGTATTGCCCCGAAAATTTTCGGATGTAAAAGAAATCCAGCTCATAGAGGTGGAAGGAAAACCTTATTACCTTGGCTGGAAAGATGGCCAGCATACACAGCTGCTGGATGCTGGCAAAACGGATAGCAGACCATTTGAACGATTCGATAGCAGTATCTTTCATATAAAAGGTAAGAAGGAAATATTGACTACTTACGATGACTATTACTATTCACGTAAATATGAAAAGCGACTCCCTGTTTTAAGGGTCAAAGATGGTGAGATTTGGTCTTATATAGACCTCAGCAACGGCCAGCTGGTGCTGCAACAGGATAATGGCGCAAGGGTGGAGCGGTGGTTGTATCATGGTTTACACAGTCTTGATTTTAGTTTTTTGGTTTATAAAAGACCATTGTGGGATGTAGTCGTGTGGATATTAATGCTGGGTGGAACAATGGTCAGTGTGACAGGGGCGGTATTGACATGGAAATGGTTAAAAAGGAAAGCAGGGGTTAGATGATCCCTGCTTTTTTAATATGTCTGACTGACTATTTCATTAATATTTCCAATTGGCGAGTTCATGGTATGTTCAATTGACCACTCCATTGTATGTCTACCCGATCACTTCACGGTATGCCCAATTGACCACTCCATTTCCTCTACGGGTGAGATTACGGAAGTGTCAAAAGTAACACCATCTCTGTAGTAATCATCCATGGTCCAAAACTCATCTACGGGTGAGATTACGGCTGTGTCAAAAGTAACACCATCTCTGTAGTAATATTTCCACCAGTCGTATCTATTATTCTATATCCACATACACTTTGATCAATCTCTACATCAGCCGTTTCTTTTCCTATCTGGTAAGAGGCGGCTAGTGTTGTATATTGGTAAATATTATCTTCTTCAGTTTCGTCTATCATATGGTAGTGGCCACAGAAAATTGTTATTTTTTTAGGCGACCCTTTTAATAAATCCTTCAATTCATCCCGACCTTTCAGCGCAGCACCTAATCCTTCTATGGGCGTATTGATCGCTAACACAGGATGGTGTACAAAAAGAACTATTTCTTTGTCTGTATTTAACATTTCTTTTAACCAGCTCAAACGCTCCACATCAATTTTATTATCAGAAGTATCTAAGATAATATACCTGACAGCGGCATCCTCTTTGATATAATTTGCGGGCTCAGGATAATATTGACTCACTGCTGCAAAGGTATCATGGTTGCCCAATACCATCCACAATGAAAATCCTCTCTGCGCAATTACATCAAAGAACCATTTATTCATTTCAAGGGACCCGATATCCCCTCCAAATACAATCTCTTTAATTCCTCTTTCTGCTACATCATCTAAAATCATCTTAAAGTTCTTTGTATGCGCCGTAGGATTATTGATATAACTGATGCCATTCCCTGTCTGCAATTCCTGTCCTAAATGACTATCTGTGATATATGCTTTCATAGTTTAAAGGTATAAAAAAAGAGGGTGTATTATAAATAAATGAAACTCCTGAGAAACGCATAAAATAGAATCTGGCTCCAACAGGTATCCGAATTAAAGAAGGGTGTATCTAACTTTTGATACCCCCTCATCTTTTACGAAACATGAGGTACGTGACCCCGACCATTATAAATGCGATGACGGCATCCACAGTAGCAGCCGCCCCCAACACAGCTAATTTAGATCCGAAGGCGAAAATGATATCGAAAAACATACCTGCAAAAACCCATTCTTTCAACCTGTTCAACTTATTGGGAATGAGGAGCACCGCAATACCAGATAATTTTGCTACACCCGGTATATAAATAAAATGTGGTGGATAGCCCAGTTGTAAGGTGATATTCCATACCAGCGGATTGTTTGTGAGTTCACAAATACCACTGGTGCCAAACCATAATGATGTGAGGGCGATGCCTGTCCAATAGATGGCGTTTACTACTTTATGATTCATGTCGTTATTGTTTTATGATCCAAAGGTGGGCAAAGAGTGACGGAAGGAAAGGATCATTCCCCTGGGTTAGACAAAATGAAGGGAGAACCGGGCATTTTCATTTCATAAAAATTAAGTAAAATTGTGTCATGGAACTAAATTTAGAATATAACAAAGCCATACGGCTGCTGGATGAGGGCCGGGAAGAAGAAGCCCTGCAACTGCTGGAAAAAGTACTGCTGAACAGTATGCAAAATGATGATCAGGTACATGTGGTCAGGAGCAGTGTGGTATTGGGTGAATATTTCTTCAATATAGGTGATGAGGAAGCTGCCGGCAAGAACCTGGAACGTGCGATAGAAGCGATCCTGACAGATGAGGAGGCGGAGGAATTGGATTGGGAGTTGAATCAGGCGAGGGAATTACTGAATAATCTGTAATAAAACATCCATGAAAAAGGAGATTCCACAACAGGGATGAAAACCATTTTCAGAAAAATAAAACATCCATGAAAAAGGAGATTCATTACTGAATATGGTCTTACCCTGGAAACTGTGATCAAAGAATTATCTCACTGGGGCAATACCCACAGAATACAAGTAATGGGTAAGGTTTAATGACGCGCTTTCAGCTTCAGGTAAATAAGGGCGATTAAAACAAATGTACCCGCCACTGCCACATACACACTCAGTGAGATCGCATGCAGGATGGCACTCCCTGCCGTCCTCAAACCGACCGCCCTTGCACGAATATCCGGCATATGGGCAAAGCTCTGATTCAGAATGGCCAGCGAACTGGGTATCATGGTAGCTGCGCCAACGCCCTGCAATACTCTCCATACGATCAGCATTCCTGCTGTACCTGCAAATCCACAGCCTACAGAGGCGGCGCAAAATATGAACATCCCCCACTGAAATACATGTTTGGCGCCAAACAAATCACTCAGGTTCCCGGCTGACAACATCAATACCGCAAAGGCCAATGCATAGGCATCAATCACCCATTGCAGTATGCTCATATCAGCATTGAATGTCTTTGCGATTTCGGGTAAGGCAATATTTACGATGGAAACATCTAATTGTGCAACTACGAAAGCAAGGCTGGTTACTGCCGTGATCCATCTGAAACTATTACTGGCGGTCATGATCAAAGGAGGGATTTTCTGATACGGCTTAACGACGAGGGAGTAATACCCAGATAAGATGCGAGCATGGCCTGTGGCACCCTGTTCGCTAACCCCGGGTAGTATTCTATAAAATGTAAATAACGGGATTGCGCATCCTGTACCAGCATATTGCCGGCGGCTTTCATCTTACTTTCCAACACGGATGCTGTGATCCTTGCAAAGATATCTTTCCAGCCGGGAACCACTTTGTCGAGGTAATTGAAATCTGCTTTTGAGAACACGAGCAATTCACAATCGGTCACAGCCTCTATATATTCTGAGGCAGGCAGTTCATCGCGAAAGCTACTGAAGTCGGCCGCAAAACGGTCTTCATATACAAAATATCGGGTGAACCCCTCTCCTGCTTTGTTATAATAACAAATACGGCAGACCCCTTCGGTTACATAACCTATTTCTTCGGATACTTTCCCGGCTTCGGAGAAACTGGCTCCTTTGGGGAGCTTTTTCCATTGTGCTTTACTTTTGATTTGCGCGATCTGTTGTTCAGTCAGGTACCCAAATTGAAGCAGGTACATAATGAGTGGTTCCATTCCTGCAAAGTTAGGGTAAGGAGAGACAACCTGTATTACCAATTGACAACTTATTCTTTTATCCAGTAGTGAGGCTTGTACCGGGGTGATCCGCCCAGTCACCGCCGGTTTGCCAGCTGAGTGTCTGCAAACCAGCGGGAGGCGGGGCATATATTGCTTTTCTTAAAGAAGCATCGGTGCAGCATAATAATAGGGTGATTTTTAGCATGGGCTACATGCTAAAAATTTTACAACATACTATTCTTCCCCTTTATTCGTCAGTTTTGCCAACACAAAGAAAGCCCCTTTGGTCACCACTTTTGCATGCGCAGGCAATTCTCTGACAGGAGTAATAGCGGAATATCCCACATCAGAAACACCTTTTGCTACCGGCCACTTTTCAAACTCATAGCCTTCTTTTGTTTCTTTTATCATCACAAAAATATAATCCTCTCCTGCATGGCTTACAATAGCGGCAGTAGGTACTGCAGGGCCTTTAACGGCGCCAGTACTAACTACTGCTGTTACATTCATACCTTCTATCAATCCTGATTTATCTCCATTCACCACAGCATGTACAGGAATTGTCTTGGTGTCATTTTCAAATGCAGTGCCTATGGAAAACACCGCTGCTTCGTACGTCTTGCCGGGATTGTTTGTCAATGTGAAGGTAATATCCTGTTTGGGTTTCAATTTAGACAGGTCCTTCTCATACACAAACAGGTCGAGGTGTAATTCAGAGTTATTGACTATTTGCGCTACAGGGGTAGCTGCATCTACATTCGCTCCTATCTCTGCCTTCACATTGCTGATGGTGCCACTGATAGGTGCTGTAATGGCGATAATTGTGGTGATCTTGCCGGCAGACACTGCGGAGGCAGAGATCCCTAATGCAGACAGCTGTTGCTGCAAAGCATTTCGCGTAGCAGTGAGGGTCGCGATTTCTGTCTCTACCCTTTGCAGGTTTTTTAATGGCGCTGCATTGCCGGCTACTAATTCCTGCTGGCGTTGTTGTTCTATTTTTGCGAGGTTCAATTGGGCAATGGTAGATTGTAATTCCTGTTGCACCTTTGTCAGTTCAGGGTTGACGAGTGTTGCAATCACCTGTCCTTTCTTTACATAATCACCGGGTAGTACGGTCAGCGTTTTCACAATGCCACTGGTCAGTGCGGTTACTAATGCTTTGTTCTGATTAGGCACAGAGAGCATGCCGCTTAACTTGATCGCATCTACCAGGCTTTTCTGGCTGACAGTATCCAATTCAATGCCGACGGCTTTCATTTGTTCCGGAGTGATGGCCGCTACATTGGTTTCCGTTTCAGCGGCGTCCTCCTCTTCATGCGTTGCTTTTGGCTGGACACAGGCGGATATCGTCAATATGATTAAGAAAAATACTTTCTTCATTTTATCTGTTTAAATAGAAGTTTAATTGAATTGCGGACTGATTGTATTGATTCAATACATCCAGGTAATTTCTTTGTATATCGATGGCCTGTGTCAGGAATTGCGATAGCTCTGCAAAACTGATTTCACCGGCCCGATAACTCAGGTTGGCGGCTTTGATGATCAGATCCGCCTGTTTCAAACCAGTGGATTCATAATAATCCAGTAGCTCTTTATTCTTTTGCAACTGCTGTACATCCTGCTGACGCTCTGTTTGCAATGCCTGTTGCTGATAGTCGAGTACGGATTGCTGGTATTGTTTTTCTACCTGTGCCGCTTTGATGCTGTTATGATACGCACCTCTTCCAAACAATGGAACACCGACAGTAAATGAAAAACCTGAATAAGGATCACGCATGCCATACAGGCGTTGTGTGAAGAAACGTCCCTGAAAATCGGGCATACGGGTTTGACGGGCTACCCTGATCTCTGCATTGGCAATGGCAATATTCTGTTCCTGTTGTTGAATAAAAGGATGAGTTACATCCAGACTGTCACCATAATCGACAGCGACCTTTTCAATGCCGGCACTTTTTGCTACATAAGCGGTATCTGTATTCAACAGTTTTTTTAATACCGCCTGCTGTACTTTCAGATCACGATCTATGAGTTGTAACTGTACAGTGGTTTCTCTTGCTTTTGCAATGGCCGCAATACTATCTAATCCGGCACTTTCACCCGTCTTTACTCTTAATACAGCGGCGGCTGACAACGATGTATAAATACTATCCAGCCTTGTCCACAGTGCCTGTTTGCTTTGATAATACCAAAGCGCGTACCAGGTACTTTGTACTTCTCTTTTTATTTCCAGTGCTTTAATCGTGCGATTATATGCAACTGATTTAGACTGTTCATTCAGCAACTGTCTTTTTGCTTTATACAGCCCTGGCCAATCCAGGGTTTGAGAAAGCCCTATCTTCAGGATCCCTTTTGAATCGGTAGGACGCAGGTCTTCATTCTCTGCAAAGATCCCGGTATTCGGGATGGTCGCAGCGGTGGCATTCAGCGTAAGGCTTTTTTGCAGTTGCAGGTCAGCAGATCTGATTTGCAGGTTTTGCTGTAATGCTTTGTTATACGCATCATGGAGGGTGATCCCTAATGGCGTATTTACTTTCATTGGTGATTGCGCATTTACTTTCATGGAAAATGTACAACCTATTAACAGCAATATGGTCAGGGCCTTTTTCTTCATAGTGATCATATACAATAAAGGCAATACGATCAGGGTCAATATTGTCGCAGAGAGCAATCCTCCAATCACCACGGTGGCCAGTGGTTTCTGTACTTCCGCTCCTGCGCCGGATGATAATGCCATTGGCAGGAACCCTAAAGAGGCTACGGTGGCTGTCATCAACACAGGTCGTAATCGTTCCATCGTGCCTCTCTTTATTCGTTCCAATACATT
>Ga0316604_10002788_pt1 | contig 12927 bp, 8 predicted proteins | sample OWC_soil_day20_C_FD_207650 | JGI IMG/M metagenome (GOLD analysis project Ga0316604, IMG submission 207650) | Wetland soil microbial communities from Old Woman Creek delta, Ohio, United States - OWC_soil_day20_CT | ecosystem: Environmental > Terrestrial > Soil > Wetlands | place: USA: Ohio... | reverse complement strand
CGAAAGCAGCTTTGAACTTCAGGTCGCCGAACTTCTGGCGCAGTTTATCATTAGAAATTATCAGCAGTGTATCGACGTATTCTTTCAGACGGTTTACACCATCATCTGCCTGTTGCATCCTTTTCTTTCCTTCGTAAGAGAAGGGAGTAGTAACGATGCCCACAGTGAGGATACCCAGTTCTTTACAGATCTTTGCGATGATCGGAGCGCCACCTGTCCCGGTACCACCACCCATACCCGCCGTGATGAATGCCATTTTGGTATTCACCTCTAAGATCTTTTTGATTTCTTCAAAGGATTCTTCAGTGGCCTGTTCACCGATGCGGGGGTTGGCACCAGCACCCAGACCCTGTGTCAGGTGCGGACCTAACTGAATTTTATTAGGTACAGGACTATTGGAGATAGCCTGCGCATCTGTATTACAGATGATAAAATTCACACCCTCAATGCGCTGGTTGAACATGTGGTTCACCGCGTTGCTTCCGCCACCACCAATGCCTATCACTTTGATGATGGAAGACTTTTCTTTGGGAAGATCAAAATGTATCATGACTCTATCTCTTTTATGGGTTAGTTAGTATAATTAATAATGCCCACAAATTCTTCTATAGTTAGTAATTATTGGTAGTGGTAGAACCCACTACCATTATCCGAATATTAATTATCTGATTTCAAATCGTTTATGGCTGCAACAATTACGCCATTCTCGGAAAAATACCCTGTTAAAGTTTTGCATCCTCTTCTTCGGTGAACATGTCGATGATCTTCGTTTTCATTCTGTCGAGGAATGTTTTCAGCGAGGCATTTCTTTCTCTCGCTTTTCTTGCCTGAATCTCTTCAACTGACGGTGCATCATCTTCCCAGCTGCTATCCGTTTCTGTAGCGGCTTTTGAGGCCTGCTCCTTTGCGACATAGCTGGTATTGATCTTAACGTAATTTTCTTCCATCGCTCTGCGGTCATTCTCGTAATCGTTATAACCTTTGAGAATAAGACCTATGCATGTTGCATACATTGGTTTGGTCAGCTCGTCGGTATGACCGGAAGCCAGGTGCTCGTTCGGATACCCGATTCGTGCGCTTACACCGGTAGTATATTCTGTGAGCTGGATCAGATGTTTCAGCTGGGAGCCACCACCTGTGAGGATGATACCACCATTGAGCATCTTGTTGTCCATACCAATCTGCTTGAGATGATAAATGACGAAGTCCATGATTTCACTCATACGTGCCTGTATGATGTGCGCCAGGTTCTTCACTGAAATCTCTTTAGGGCTTTGTCCGCGCAGTCCGGGGATGGTGATGTAAGCATTGCTTTTTGCTTCATCAGCCAGTGCGTAACCGAATTGCACTTTCATTTGTTCTGCCTGCGTTTTCAGTACACCGAGACCGTTCTTGATATCGTTGGTGATATTCTCACCACCGTAAGGAATTACGGCTGTGTGCTTCAGGATACCTTCGTAGAACACTGCCAGGTCTGTAGTACCACCACCGATATCTACGATGGCTACGCCTGCTTCGAAGTCCATATCACACATGACGGCAGCAGCAGAAGCCAGGGGCTGAAGCACGAGGTCGTGGATCTTCAGTCCGGATTTCTCCACACTACGGTTGATATTGCGAATCGCATTCTTATCACCAGTGATGATATGGAAGTTCGCACCCACCTTCACACCGCTCATCCCGATCGGGTAAGTAATGTTCTGGAGGCTATCAACAATATATTGTTGTGGGATCACGTCAATGATCTGGTCACTGGCGGGGATCACCGTTTTATACTGGTCATTTATCAGTTGATCAATATCTTTCTGGGATATTTCCGCTTCGGTATCGCTACGCACGATATCGCCACGGGTCTGCAGGCTCTTGATGTGATGACCTGCAATGCCAACATACACTTCATTGATCTCCAGGTTTGGATTAGAAGCATAGCAGTTCTCCAGGGCCTGACGTATCGCCTTTATCGTCTGATCAATATTCAGCACCATTCCGTGCTGAACACCAAAAGACGGTGCTTTACCGAACCCCAGGATTTCCAGTTTCCCGAATTCGTTTTTTCGACCTGCAATGGCAGCAATCTTTGTAGTTCCAATATCAAGACCTACAATGATAGGAGCTTCCTGATTCATGGCGTTTCTATAGTTTTTTGTTGTGTTACTAATTTCTACCCGGCTTATACACTGCCTTTGGTTCCTTTTTTCCAGACGACTTGTCTTTTGAATTTCTTGGTTTTGACGCCGTCGTTCTGGCTGGTACCACTCTGATTGAAGCTTCAAGCTTTGCCGCTTCTGGTTGCACTGAATCATTTCCGTGCACCATTATCCTCGCCAGTGTATCGCCGGTGCTGGCTAATTTCGCGCTGTCTTCAGCGGCCAGCTTTTTCGATAATTCCTCCCCGCTTCTCCGTGTGCAAACTACTTCGTTTTCATATGCAACATTGATTTTTGCGTAATTGTTCCATCCTACTTTACTTAACCCCTCTTTATAGAACGCCAGCAGTTTGTTAAATTTTTTTGTTACATCGGTTCCGTCTCCAAACAGTATCACGTGATCGCCCAGTGTTGGTATGATTTCAAACTCACGCTGGGGAGTGATCACTACCTGTTCTACCTGTGCAGTCCAGAAAGGGTCGCTTTGTATGAAGCTGCCTATCTCCATGATGCCTGCGGTCAATGCGCTGTCTGCCTTTTGCACTTTTGCAGCGTCTGACGGATAATCTGTGAACACCGGTACTCTTGCTGTATAGCGGGCCGATACCGGTATTCTTTCTCCATCTTTGTCGAGGTAGTAAGTATTTCCTGCTAAGGTAAATATCCTTGCTACGGGCTCTCGCTGAGCGACTTTGACGTTGAGCTTTCGTTGGTTGTCCACAAAGATGTTCGCAGTTTTTACCCAGGGATCACGGGCTACTATCTTCTCCAATGCTGCGATGTTTATCTCTTTTATGGGCTTGCCTACTGGATTTAAATTCCTGTCGCCAGCTACCAACACTTTTATATCTTTCTCTTCTATAAAAAAGTTGTTCTCGTCACCCACCAGTTTTACAACGATCCCCCTGCATTTACCCTCTTCTTTGTCCTGCACTGCCGCAACAAGCAGGATCACGAATCCAGTCAATACCGCTGTCCAGAGCAGTACACTACCTATTCGTTTTAATGCCCGGCGGGTCTTGGTTTGCATTTGGGTTTAAATTTTTTTTGTCTACTCTTTCACTTTCTCTCCGTTCAATATTTCTCTGATCGGATCTCTGAATTGGTCAATGTCACCGGCACCAGCTGTGATGAGCAATGGTACGCTATTCGATTTTACCCAGGCCAATACATCTTCTTTCTGTATCACTTGTACTGGTACTGTCATCTTTTCCGCCAGGATCTCACTGTGCACCCCTTCTATGGGTAACTCTCTGGCTGGATAGATGGGTAACAGCAGCACTTCATCTGCCAGGGACAGGCTTTCAGCAAATTCTTCGGCCAGGTCACGTGTACGGGTATACAAGTGTGGCTGGAAGATGACTGTACAGCGCTTGTCGGGGAATAAGCTGCGGGCACTGCTAATGAGGGCGCGCAATTCTTCCGGATGATGTGCGTAATCGTCTATGTATACCTGGTAATCGTTCTTCACCAGGTATTCAAAGCGACGTTTGATGCCCTTGAAATCAGCAATCGCTGCTTTGATCTTTGCGGCATCTATGCCTAATAGGTGCGCCACTGTGATGGCTGCCACTGTATTTTCAATATTGTGCGTGCCACCGATAGGCAGTTGTACATCGTGAATGTGCCAGTCCTGCTCTACTACATCAAACAGGTAACCACCGTCAACTGTTCTGATATTGGTCGCATAAATATTTGCCTGTGTATCTTTCAGGTGATACCAACGTTTATTATCACCCTTTAGTTCTGTTGCACGGGGTAATCCCAGTTTTGCGATCAGCGTACCATTGGGTTTGATGTTCGCAGTATACTGTACGAAGGCATCCTGCATGTCTGCTTCTGTACCGTAGATATCCAGGTGATCTGCATCCATAGCGGTGAGGATCGCGATATCCGGGTGAAGTTTCAGGAATGAACGGTCATACTCATCTGCTTCGATCACGGCTACCTGTTTATCACTGCTCCAGAAGTTACGGTCGTAGTTGGCGCTGATACCACCGAGAAAGGCGTTGCAACCATAGCCACTATGACGCAGTATGTGAGCGGTAAGGGTAGAGATGGTTGTTTTGCCATGTGTACCACCTACGGTGATGGCGAACAACTCTTTCGTGATCTCCTGCAATACGTCGCTTCGTTTTACTACTTCGTATTCGTTCTTACGGTACCAGATCAATTCTGAATGGGTACCTGGGATAGCGGGAGTGTATACAACCAGCTGTACATCTTTGTCCAGCAGGTTCACATCATCCGAGTAATGAATCTGCATACCTTCTTCAGCCAGCTGACGGGTCAGCGGTGTTTCGGTACGGTCGTAACCACTCACATGCACACCTTTTTCATTAAAAAAGCGGGCGATGGCGCTCATACCGATGCCTCCGATTCCAATGAAGTAAACGCGTTGTATGTTGTTCAGATCCATTTTTACTTATCCTTTTATTTAATCAGTGCTAAAACCTGTTTAGCAATGACCATATCAGCATTTGAATTTCCCAGTTTTGCTATATTCTCTTCCAGTTGTTGCAACAACGCATTGTTTTGTAACAGACTGAATAAAGTATTTCCTAATTGAGCGGCTGCATCATCATTTTTAATGAGGATGGCGGCCTTTTTATCTACCAGACTTTTTGCATTGAAGGTCTGATGGTCTTCGGCCGCAAAAGGGTAGGGCACGAAGATGACAGGTTTCTTCACTACACAAAGTTCGGCGATGGCCAGTGCACCTGCACGTGATACAACAACATCCGCAGCCTTGTAGGCGAAGTCCATTACGTTGATAAACTCATACACCTTTACATGAGAGGCGTATGGTGCTGCAGCGGCTTTCGCTGTTTCAAAGTAAGGCTTACCTGTTTGCCAGATCAGTTGAATATCCTTCTCTACAAAAGTGGCGAGTATGGGCGCCAATGCCTCGTTGATGGCTTTTGCTCCCAGGCTACCACCCACAGCGAATACTGTTTGTTTACCTGTAAGAAGGCCAAAGTGTGCGAGTGCATCTTCTTTTGATACGGCAGACTGTGTAATGTTGCCTCTGACAGGATTGCCTGTCATTACAATTTTATCAGCCGGGAAGAATTTCTCCATTCCTTCGTAAGCGACACAGATCTTAGCGGCTTTCTTTCCCAGGGCCATATTGGCTTTCCCTGCAAAGGAATTTTGTTCCTGTATGAGGGTAGGAATACCTTTCTTCTGTGCTTTGCGCATGACAGGGAAGCTGGCGTAACCACCCACACCTACCACGGCATCTGGTTTGAAACTGTCAATGATCTTACGGGCCTGTGACAGGCTTTTCAGAATCTTGAACGGCAACAACAGGTTCTTGAGCATATTGCTACGGTTGAATCCTGCTATTTCCAATCCTTCGATGCGGTAACCAGCCTGCGGTACTTTCTCCATCTCCATCTTTCCTTTGGCACCTACAAAGAGAATATCAGTTGCTGGTTCTATTTTTTTCAACGCATTGGCAATAGCGATCGCCGGGAAGATATGTCCTCCGGTTCCACCACCTGCTATGATAATTCTGCGTTGCATGTTCATGTTAGTTTTTAAAATTCTTCTATTTCGGCTTGCTGAGCTACTACCTTTGCAATCCTTTCCTGTTCTATTCTTTTACCTTCCAGTTCTTCCACATTTCTAGACACACTCAGTATGATCCCTATAGCCAGACTTGTAAAGATCACGGAGGATCCACCCATACTTACCAGCGGTAGCGTGACCCCTGTTACGGGAAAGAGCCCTACATTCACTGCCATATTTGTCAGTGCCTGTATGACTAATGTGATGCTGAGACCAACTGCCAGGAAAGCGCCGAATGCATAGGGACATTTTCTAAACAAGCTGATACTTCTTAATAATAGCAACATGTAGGCCATCAATATCAAAAAGGCGCCAAAGATACCATACTCCTCGATAATTGTAGCATATATGTAGTCGCTATAAGCATGTGGGAGGAAGTTTCGCTGGGTACTGTTTCCAGGACCTTTGCCTAACACACCACCACCTGCAATAGCAATGTTTGCCTGTTGTACCTGATATGGTAAATCAGATTTATCATCATCACCTGAAGTGAAATGTTCAATTCTCTTCTTCCATGTTTCGGTACGCATCTTTTTTCCAGTCAGTGCTGCCACTGCAAACATCAGTACAATCGCCACCAGACCTGCACCTACCATGGCAACCAGATACCTGATAGGTACCCGGCCAATAAAACAGAGGATCATACAACTGGCGCCCAGCAACAATGCGGTCGACATGTTTGCAGGCATGATCAGTATACAGATGATACCCACCGGAATAATGATCGGCAGAAAGCCTCTCTTAAAATCGGTGATGTTACCCTGCCTTTTAGAAAGCTGTCTGCTCACATACATGAATATGGCCAGCTTAGCTACGTCAGAAGTCTGAAATGTCAGATTAATAACGGGCAGTCTAATCCAGCGACTTGCATCATTAATATGACTACCAAATGCCAGCGTATAGATCAGTAAAGGGATAGAGAGCAGAAAACCTATCTGTGCCACACGGGAGTAAATGGTATAATTTACTCTGTGTGCAAAGTAGATGATCAGCAATCCCATTACTAATACACTCAGTTGTTTGAAGAGATAATACTCCGTATGACCGCCCTGAAGGCGATAGGCAAGCGAACCTGTGGCGCTGTAAACCGCCAGCAGACTCACTAGTGAGAGGAAGATCACGATCGTCCAAATCACTTTGTCACCCTTTGTCCTATGAAGTATACCGTCCATTTAACTTTTTTGGTTTCCGGAATATCCCGGATTTATTATAGTTCCCTCACGGCTTCTTTGAACTGCTTGCCTCTGTCCTCGTAGTTCTTGAACAGATCGAAGCTCGCACAAGCCGGAGAAAGCAAAACTACATCACCTTTTTCTGCATGTTGAAAAGCTGCTTCCACAGCTTCCTTCATACTGCGTGTATCAACCATTACCGGTGTATCTTTTGATAACGCATCCTGAATCGGTGCATTGTCTATACCCAGGCAGATAATTGCTTTTACTTTTTCTTTTACCAGGTCCCTTATAGCGCTATAATCATTTCCTTTGTCCACACCTCCCATAATCAGCACTACCGGGGTTTCCATGCTCTCCAGTGCAAACCACAGGGAGTTTACATTGGTAGCTTTACTATCATTGATGAAATCCACTCCACGCACAGTGGCAACGTACTCCATACGGTGCTCCAGACTCTTGAACGAAGTCAGGCTCTCCCGAATTTTTTCTTTCCTTATCTCCATGGTCCTACCAGCAATACCCGCTGCCATGGAATTGTACAAGTTGTGCTTGCCCTTAAGCGCGAGATCATACATTGATACGATAACTGGTTCATCATTAACCTGAATGTTTACCTGATCGTTTACCATAAATCCTCCTTGCTTTAACGGTTCCATGATAGTAAAGGGTATTGATGTTGAATAAATAGTTTGCTTCTTCAAATAATTGTTAATCTCCTGATCGTCTTTGCAATACACAAAGAAATCTTCCGGTCCCTGATTCATCGTTATGCGGAATTTTGACGCCACATAGTTCTCCATTTTGTAGTCATATCTATCCAGATGATCTGGTGTGATATTCAGCAGAATGGCCACGTTGGGCTTGAACTCCACAATATCGTCGAGTTGAAAACTACTTACTTCGACGATGTAATAATCAGCCGGTGCGGTAGCCACTACACGGGCATAACTCAGACCAATATTACCTACCATAGCGGCGTTGAGACCAGCTGTCTCAAAGATGTGGAAGGTGAGCGCTGTAGTAGTGCTCTTTCCATTGCTACCAGTGATGGCGATAATTTTAGCGTCTTTGCTAAACCTGTAAGCGAGCTCGATTTCAGAGATCACTGGTACTCCCTTCGCACGGATCTTTTTCATCAGTTCCGTTTTTTCAGGAATGCCAGGGCTCTTAACAATTTCATCGGCACCTAAAATCACATCCCAGGAATGCTGTCCTTCCTCGAAAGGAATAGAATTTACAGCGAGTTCCTGTTTATAAATATCCTTGATGGTTCCACCATCTGACACGAATACATCATACCCCTGTTGCTTGCCTAACAGGGCTGCACCAATTCCGCTTTCACCGGCTCCGAGTATGATGAGTTTCTTTGTCATTTTGCTTATCTGATTTTTAATGTTGCAATACTAACTACTGCACACATGATTGTTATGATCCAGAACCTTACTGCTATTTTACTTTCATGGTAACCTAGCTTCTGGTAATGGTGGTGAAGTGGAGACATCAGAAATATGCGCTTGCCTTCACCATATTTTTTCTTGGTATACTTAAAGTAGGAGACCTGTAATACTACGCTCAGATTTTCTACCAGGAATACACCACAGAAAATTGGTATCAATAATTCTTTTCTTACAATGATAGCCAGGGAAGCGATGATGCCTCCCAAAGCCAGACTACCTGTATCGCCCATGAACACCTGTGCAGGATAAGCATTGTACCAGAGGAAACCTACACAGGCACCTACAAAGGCAGCAATGAATATGGACAGTTCACCCAGGTTAGGGATGTACATGATATTCAGGTATTCGGCGAACTGAATATTACCGGATACATAGGCGAATATGCCGAGACAAACGCCTATGACCGCAGATACACCCGTGGCCAAGCCATCTAATCCATCTGTGAGATTTGCACCATTGGACACTGCCGTTATGATGATGATCACGATGAGGATATAGAGGACGTAAGTATATTTCTCTGCGCCAGGGATCCAGGAGATCAGTTTGGCGTAGTTGAATTCATGGTTCTTTACAAATGGGATAGAAGTGATCGGCGTCTTCACATCCGCAAAGCGATGTCCTTCTTTCGTCACTCTTTCCGATTTGGCCACTACTCTTTCGTAGGGGGCGAGTTTCTTCGCGCCAATGATCTCGCGGGAGATCACTACGTTTTCATTGAAATACAAAGTGCTGCCAATGATGATACCTAAACCAACCTGGCCCAGGATCTTGAACTTACCGGCCAGACCTTCTTTGTTCTTTTTGAATACCTTGATATAATCGTCCAGGAAACCGATCAGGCCCAGCCAAACGGTGCAGAGCAACATGAGCCAGATGTAAACGGTTTTTACCTGTGCGAACAGCAGGGTAGGAATAACGATAGCTGCCAGGATGATAAGACCACCCATGGTAGGGGTGCCTTTCTTACTGTTCTCACCTGCCAGGCCGAGGTCACGGATGGTTTCCCCGATCTGTTTTTTCTGGAGGAATCTTACAATACTTTTACCTAACAAGAGAGAGATTACCAGGGATAACAGTAACGCCATTGTCACACGGAACGTGATGAATTGAAACATCCCGCTACCGCTGAAATTTAACGTTTTCAAATAATTGAATAAGTAATAAAGCATACTGTTAGTTAGTAGTTATTTGTTAGTTAGTTGTTCGTTAGTTGTTATTTCTCCATCAACCGCATCATCTCATCCAGCACCTGTTTGTCGTCAAAAGGATGTTTCACGCCTTGTATTTCCTGGTATTTCTCATGGCCTTTACCAGCTATGAGAATGATGTCTTCAGGATTTGCGAGGCTGATAGCTGTTTTGATCGCTTCTTTACGGTCGGTGATAGACAGTACTTTCTTTTTAAGATTTACGGGTACACCGGCTTCCATTTGTCTGATAATTTCGTTCGGATCTTCTGAACGGGGATTATCGGAGGTAAGGATCACTCTATCACTGCGTTCTACTGCTACTTCGGCCATCACAGGGCGTTTTGCTGTGTCACGGTCGCCGCCGCAACCTACTACTGTAATGACTTGTTCGTTGCCTTTGCGCAGGTTTTTGATAGTCGCCAGCACATTGAGCAAAGCATCGGGGGTATGTGCATAATCCACGATACCGATGATGCGCTGATTGGGAGACACGATGTAATCGAAACGTCCTTCAGCACCTGACAGATCACTGAGTGCCTGTAATACGCGGGCTTTGTCCTGACCGAGCAGGGTAGCGGCTCCGTATACGGCCAGCAGGTTATATGCATTGAACTCACCGATGAGGCGGAAGTGTACTTCTGTCTCATTGATCATCATGATCAGGCCAGTGAGGTTATTCTCCAATATTTTTCCCTTAAAGTCTGCAACGGTGCGCAGGCTATAAGTTTGTTTTTTCGCTTTGGTGTTCTGCAGCATCACATTGCCTCTTTTGTCGTCGAGGTTAGTGAGGGCGAATGCTGTAGCTGGCAAACCATCGAACCAGGATTTCTTTACCCTGATGTATTCGTCGAAGGTTTTGTGATAGTCCAGGTGATCGTGGGTGATATTGCTGAAGATGCCTCCGGCAAATTTCAGCCCTGCTATTCTTTGTTGGTGAATAGCGTGAGAGCTTACTTCCATGAACACGTAGTCACAACCATCAGTGACCATATCTGCCAGGAGTGCATTCAGGTGAATGGGATCCGGGGTGGTATGGGTAGAAGGAACGATCCTGTCACCGATCTGGTTCTGTACGGTGGAGAGCATTCCGCAATGGTAGCCGAGCGCACTGAATAGTTTGAACAGGAGGGTAGCGATGGTCGTTTTACCATTGGTACCGGTTACGCCTACGAGTTGCACCTTGTGAGATGGGTTGTCGTAGAAGTTACCTGCTATTACACCAGCGGCGGTAGCGCTGCTGCTAACCTGAACATAGACTACGTTGTCGGCAGTTTGTGCAGGCAGGTCTTCACAGATCACGACAGCGGCACCCTGTTGTACAGCTTTGTCAATGAAGAGGTGACCATCAGCATGTACACCTCTGATTGCAATGAAAGCATCTCCAGGCCTGATGGCTCTGGAGTCGATGTTCAGTGCATTCACGGCGGTATCGGTTGACCCTTTTACAGCCACGATGTTTACATTATATAATATGTCACGCAATGTTTTCATTAACTCAGTTCTATGACTATCGTTTGATTTTTTTCTAATTGTGTACCACCTGGAATGGATTGGTTGGTGACTTTACCAGCACCTCTTACCACCACACGTAAACCGGCATTCTCGAGGAGGTACAAAGCATCCTTTAATCCCATTCCTGTTACATTGGGTACGCTACCTTTTGCCTGCGTTACCTGTGCAAAGTTTACCTTTTTGTCAGTCACCTTTGCGCTTACCCAACTGTTGTTGTTCACATCGCCTTCAACGGGCAGATCCAGTGCGGTAGTGATTTCTTTCCAATCACGGGCTTTACTGTTTTTGAATGCCAGCAATGTATCCAGCATCAGGTTAGCACGCATAGGTTGTTGTTTTTCAACAGCGATCGCATACAGTTTGTCTGCAACTTCGCGAAAAACGGGTCCTGCTACAGAGGCGCCGTAGAACTTAGCTGCATGTGGTTTGTTTTTGATAACCACAACACAGGTGAACTGCGGGTCTTTGGCAGGAAAATATCCTGCGAAAGAGGACTGGTATATTTTATCGGCATAACCCCGGTTAGCATTCGCTACCAGGGCGGTACCGGTTTTACCGGCAAAGCTGTAATATGGTGACCACAATGACCTGGCCGTTCCATTCATTACGACTCCTTCCAACATTGCTTTTACCTGTGCCAGTGTATTGGAAGAGCAGATGCTATCCATTACGATTTCAGGTTCGAAGGTCTTAACTGATTTACCATATTCATTAATGGAGTTCACCAGGTAAGGCTTCATCATTTTACCGTTGTTAGCTACTGCGTTGTAGAGCATGCAGGTTTGCAACGGGCTTATTAATACTTCGTAACCGAAAGCCATCCATGGAAGGCTGGTAGCGCTCCATGTTCTGCTGGCGGTGGTTTTGATGACCGGTTGGTCTTCACCTACGAGGTCTATACCGGTTGGCTTGTCGAGCTTGAGTTTTCTCAGGTGCCAGACGAAGTCGTTTGGTTTTTTATTATAGAACTGATAGGCCAGTTTTGCCATTCCCACATTAGAGCTCAGTTCGAACGCGTGTTTAATAGTTACGTTTGTCTGGCCTGGGTGTGGTTCGGAGTCAAATACGGTTCTGCGTCCAATCTGCCACTTACCTTCCTGCAGGTTCACCATGTTGTTCATGGTGGCGTATTTGTCGTCGAGTACGGAGATGACGGTAGCCAGTTTGAACGTAGAGCCGGGCTCTGTTGCTCTGAGGGCATAGTTCATATCCTCGAAATAGCTGCCATCTGGTTGTCTGCCCAGGTTGGCGATTGCTTTGATCTTGCCGGTTTTCACTTCCATCAGGATGCAGGTACCGTTATCTGCTTCGTTGGCGACCATCATGTTCATGAGGGCGGTTTCAACGATATCCTGCATGTTTACGTCGATGGTGGTGATCACATCGTGCCCGTTTTCGGGTTCAATATCATAACCTTCGACGGGGACGAAAGTACCGCCAGCGATGCGGCGCATCAGTCTTTTACCGGTGGTACCGCTTAAATAGTTATCGTAGGTCCTTTCGAGACCTACGTTCTGTGCATTTTGCCTGCTCAAACCGATGGTTCTGTTAGCCAGCAGTTTGAAGGGGTTAATGCGTTTGTTTTTTGTTTCCGCGATCAGGCCTCCTTTATTTTTCCCTAGTCTGAACATGGGAAATTGTCGGAGGAGCTGATACTGGGTAAACGAGATATCTCTTTTCAGGAGAAAGTATCTGTCTTTGTTTTTATAGCCTTCGCGGAGGATATTTTTATACTCCAGCGGGGTGTGGTCCTGAAAAGTCTTTGAAAGACAAATGGACAATGAGTCAACATTGTCCTTGAAGATCTTTCCATTTTTATCGGTGAGCCCATCTGCTGCGAAATCGACTCTTACATCGAAGTAGGGGATGGATGT
>Ga0316604_10002787_pt1 | contig 12927 bp, 14 predicted proteins | sample OWC_soil_day20_C_FD_207650 | JGI IMG/M metagenome (GOLD analysis project Ga0316604, IMG submission 207650) | Wetland soil microbial communities from Old Woman Creek delta, Ohio, United States - OWC_soil_day20_CT | ecosystem: Environmental > Terrestrial > Soil > Wetlands | place: USA: Ohio... | reverse complement strand
TTGAAACCAATCCATCAGTAGATGTATCTTATAATGATGCGATCACGGGTTCCAAGCAGATACAGTTATTAGGGCTGAGTGGGAATTATACACAGTTGACAGTGGAAAACCTGCCTGGTCCAAGAGGATTGGCTACACCCCTGGGCCTGAATTCAATTGCGGGGCCTTGGGTAGAATCTATCCAGCTGACCAAAGGGATTGGTTCTGTCGCCAATGGTTATGAAAGCATAGCCGGACAAATCAATGTGGAATTGAAGAAACCTGAGAGCAGTGAACAATTATATGCCAATGTGTATGTGAATGATTTTGGCAAAACGGATGTGAATGTGAATCTGGCGCAGAAGATCAATTCAAAATGGTCAGTAGGGTTGTTATTGCATGACGACTTTCTGACGAATAAGAAAGTAGATTTCACCAGGGATGGTTTTAGAGATGTGCCGACGGGCAATTTGTTCAGTGCTGTGAACAGGTGGAAGTATGATAATGGCAAAGGGTTCATGACCATCTTTGGTGTGAAGGTGTTGAAGGATGAAAAAAAGGGAGGACAGATCGATTATAAATCCGGTTCTTCTTTGTATGGATTGGGGATCAATACTGACAGATATGAAGCGTTTGCAAAGATCGGGTATACCTTTCCGGCGAAGCCTTACAAAAGCGTTGGTTTGCAGTTAGCCGGAATTAGTCATACGCAGAATTCCTTCTTTGGATTGACGAAGTATGATGGTGACCAGAAGAGTGTGTATGCGAACCTGATCTATCAATCAATTATTGGTAGTACGACCCATAAATTCAGAACAGGGTTTAGCTTTTTGAATGATGATTATAACGAGTCATACAATGCGCTGAAGTATAAAAGAACAGAGGTGGTACCGGGTGCATTTTTTGAATACACATTTGCACCGGTGGAGAAATTCAGTGTAGTAGCTGGCTTGCGTGGAGATAATAACAGCCTGTTTGGTTTTTTTCTGACACCCCGCATCCATGTGAGGTATGAGCCTATTCCGGGTACAACAGTACGTGTGAGTGCGGGTAGAGGTCAGCGAACAGCGAATATACTGGCGGAGAATATGAGTGTGATGGCGAGTGCGAGAACGTTACAGATCTTAGGGGCGACAGATGGGAAGGCGTATGGATTGAATCCTGAAGTAGCGTGGAATAAAGGGATGAGTATAGATCAGAAACTGACATTATTTGGTCGTGATGCGATGGTGAGTGTGGATTATTTCAGGAATGATTTTAATAATCAGGTGGTAGTAGATGTAGAAAACCCTACAGCGGTGAAGTTTTATAATTTGGATGGGAAGTCTTATTCCAATAGTATGCAGGCGGAGATTACAGCAGAGCTGTTGCCAAAGCTGGATGTGCGGGTAGCTTACCGTTATTTTGATGTAAAGACGACCTATAGTGGTACCTTAAAACAGCGGCCGCTGACAGCTAAGCATCGTGTATTTGCAAATCTGGCCTATGGGGTGAAGACCTGGAAGTTTGATTATACAGTGAATTACAATGGGCCAAAGCGTATACCAATGACGGCGGTGAGTCCGGAGGCGTATTCACAGCGTTATGTGACGATGAATGCACAGGTGAGTAAGACATTTGCGAAGAAACTGGATATTTATGTTGGGGCAGAGAACCTGACTAATTTTTACCAGAAGGATCCGGTGATCAATGCGGGACAGCCGTTTAGTGCTGGTTTTGATGCGAGTATGGTGTGGGGACCGGTGATTGGAAGAATGTTTTACGGAGGACTGAGATATAAAATTTAATGATTGAATAATGGGGGCATAGGTTATTATAATTATCTATATAATTTGGCGCCGTAAAACCTAGCCCCCATTACTACATGAAGAAGAAATTCATTTATAAGGACGAGCATTCGCACAAATGAGGTCATGAGAGGAGACTATGTTCTGAAAGTAAGCGGCGCAGCAGCTGTTTGTTTTTTGAAATAATTAGAGAAGTGTGATACCTCATCAAAACCTAACACATATGCAATATCGGCAACACTCCAGCTAGTTTGTTTGAGCAGGACCTTAGCTTCTTCTACCAGGCGTTTGCTGATGAGTTCTGAAGTAGTACGACCTGTAGATTCTTTCAATACTTTATTCAGGTGGTTTACATGTACAGCCAACCGGTCTGCGTATTCTTTTGGGGTACGCAGACTGAGTCTTTGCTCAGGAGATTCCAGTGGGAACTGTCTTTCCAGTAGTTCTAAGAACAACATGGAAATACGTTGAGATGCGTTTTGTGCGGGATTGAGTGCAGTAAGTGGTTGTAACTTTTGACCATAATGGATGAGCTCCATGACGAGATTACGGAGTAAGTCGAATTTGAATTTGTAATCAGCATCCAGTTCTTTCTGCATTTTTCTGAAGATATAAGCTACTTCCTGTGCTTCTTCTTCACTTAAATGAAATAGTGGCACATGACCGGGTTGGAATAGTGGTAATTCTTCCAATACGACACCTGATTTGCGGGGCATGAGAAAATCAGCTGTAAAGATGCAGAAGAGGCCATGCTGGTTGCTATCAGCGGGGATCCAGTGATAAGGGATTTTTGGGGTGGCGAAGAGGAGGGCGTTTTGTTCAACTTCGATCACTTTGTCAGCATATTCTGCGCGGCTTTTGCCATTGAGCCAGCTGATCTTATAGTAAGCTCTGCGGCTGTAGGGCATGATGCGGTTACCGGTGGCTTTGTCAAAGAGTTTTTGGGGGTCGAAGACATTGAAATGTCCTGTATCCTTTGTAATGCCGTCAGGAAAGGTGGCGGCGTTACGTTTGTAAAATTCTTCGAGAGAGGTAGTGGTAAGCATATGATAAAGGTAGTAATTAGTTAAATGCCTGCCGTGGTGAGTACGGCAGGCATTTAAATTTGAGAGAATTCCTTTTTTATACAAGCCTACTGTTGTTATAGGAGCTTTTATTTAATTATAGGAAAATTCCGTTCTTATGCAAGCTTCCTGTTGTTATGGAAGCTTTCCTTTTATTATACAAGCATCCCACCGGAAGCCTCTATTCTTTGTCCATTCACCCAACGTGCATCCTCTGTACACAGGAAAGCTATTGCACCACCAATATCTTCTGCTGTTCCTACTCTGCCTAAGGCAGTACCCCCAGCGACTATTTTTTGAGTATCTGGACTGTTTCGGAGGTGTGCACCGCCGAAGTCGGTCATAGTAGCACCTGGTGCGACTACATTTGCCCTGATGCCTCTGCTGCCGAGTTCTTTTGCGAGGTAGCGGGTGAAGGTTTCGACTGCACTTTTAAAAGATGCATAAACAGAAGATCCAGGGAATGATACACGTGTCAGACCAGATGAGATATTTACAATACCACCGCCGTCATTCAGAAGAGTGAGGAGTTTTTGCGTCAAGAAATATACGCCTTTGAAATGTACATTGAGCAGGTCGTCGAAGAAGGCTTCGGTGACTTCGGTGATGGCGCCGTATCCACCCTGTCCAGCATTGTTGATCAGGTAATCAAAGTGGTCTGTATCGAAGTGAGTACTTAAGGTGTTTTTTACCTGTGTGGCGAAGTCTTCGAAGGTGCTGATCACGCCGGTGTTCAGTTGAAGAGTAGCGGCTTTTTGACCTTTTGCTTCGATTTCAGAGACTACTGATTGTGCATCTTCGATGCGGGTATTGTAAGTGATGATGATATCCAGTCCTTTATCAGCCAGTTTTAAAGCTGAGTCGCGGCCTATGCCGCGGCTGCCGCCGGTGATGAGTGCTATTTTGTTTGCCATTGTTTGTAATGTTTACAGCAAAGTTAACAGCGGATGGGCGGGTGGTGTTTAAAGGAATCAATCTGTTTTTTGCAAAAATCAAATCATTCTGGAAAATGATTTGATTTTTGCTTCAGTTATTGGAGGTAGAATTTAATAGTTTCTGAGAATGGCTTCGATCCTGCAGCAGTCAGTACTATTTTTTGTGAATAGTATACAACCTGCCACCATCTGTAATCGCATACAAAGCTCCATCCTTCCCTTCAGTAATATCCCGGAATCGCTGTTGCTCATCAGCCAGCAACCTTTCCTCTCCTACTACTTTATTATCCTTAATCACCAAACGGGCAATGTGCATACCACTCAGTGCGCCAATGAAGAGGTTATTTTTCCACTCAGGAATCGCGCTGCCGGAATAGAAAGTAATACCACTTGGACTGATCACCGGATCGTAGTAATAAACAGGTTGTTCCAGACCAGCTTTTTGTTGAATACCTTCGCCGACTTTTTCACCAGAGTATTCAATACCGTAAGTAATCGTAGCCCAACCATAGTTCTTACCTGGTTCGATGAGGTTCACTTCATCCCCGCCACGTGGACCAAATTCAGTTTCCCACAGATCGCCGGTTTCAGGATGGAAAGCCAATCCCTGCACATTTCTATGTCCATAACTCCATATTTCTGCACGTTTATCAGTCTGACCGGTAAATGGATTGCCTTCTACAGGTTGGCCATCTTTGGTAATGTGTAAAACTTTGCCAAGGGCGGAATTCAGTTGTTGAGCCTGTGGTCTGGTCTGAAGGTCAGAGCGCTCACCCGTGCTGATGAAGAGGTTGCCGTTTTTATCAAAAACGATTCTACCGCCATAGTGGAGGGTGCCATTGTAGGCTGGTGTCGCTTTGTAAATAACAGTGGCGCCTTCGATGGTTTTTTCATCGGCGGAGAGTTTGCCTTTGGCTACGGCGGTCAGGTTACCTTCTGGCAGTGGGTCAGAAAATACCCAGTAGACCATTCTGTTTTTGCTGAAATCAGGGTCTACCCGGATGCCTAAGAGACCTCCCTGGCCAGCAGAATTTACGGCTGGCAGACCGGTGATGGGAGCGCTGAGTTCACCGGTAGAGGTGGCTATGCGGAGATCGCCTTTTTTCTCTGTGATGAGGAAACGGCCGTCTGGTAGTTGGGTGATGCCCCATGGATTCTCGAGTCCGGTAGTGAGGACTTTGAATTCGTAAGGAGTTTTTGTTTTTACACCACCAATACGGGTTTGGCCTTTGAAGGCAGGTTTGTAATCGGAATTGGGTGCTTTAGTTTCCACAGGTGCGAGGAGACTGTCGGTACCCGTACTGTCAGTTGGGTTATTGACATGCTCGCCTCCTGAGGAGGAGCACGACACAAGGGTAAATGCCAGTACAGTCGCACAGAGTTGAATAGGTCTGATCATATTGATGGAATTTAAGTATGAAGTGTAGCAAAAATCGGGCTTATCCAATTGCCGCCAAAATATCCTCCGCCCAATTCAAATTATCTTCACTCACTATTATAGTCCGAAAATTAAAATGATTACCCTCCATCTCCACACCTTTTGAATCGTCTATATGCAAATCAATATTAAACGCAGGTGGATATTTTGATGGCTTCGCCGGTATACGTACAAATTTATTATGCACCTGCTGATTAATCACCTTGTCCAGTTTGATACCATATAAGTAAAACATCCACCAGATCTTGCGTGGTGGCCGGTAAGATGTTGTGTATACATATACCTTATGGCCTTTGGCCTTACAGGTTTTCATCAACTCAATCGTACCAATACGCAGCCTCTCTACTTTCCAGAGTTTCTGCAAAAATGTACGCTCCAATGTATCGAATTTCTTAGTACCGGGTATCAGTGTATCATCAAGGTCAAATGAGATAATCATATTGGGTCACCAGTTTTTATAGGGATGTGTGGTCAGGTTAGAGTTGTAGTATTTCTCTTCTCCTGTTACTTCTTTCGTTACCCATGCTGGCAGATCGAATGCCTCCTCTTCACTTTGCAGTTCTATTTCTGCGACCAGTAGTCCTTCGTTGGCACCAAGAAATTCATCTACTTCCCAAACTTTATTGTGGTAAGTGATTTTATATCGGATCTTGGAGAGTTCAGAAATAGCGAAATTATCCAGCAGCTCTTTGGCTTCGGTGAGTGGAATTTCGTAATCATATTCCAGGCGGGTGGCGCCAACCGAAATCCCTTTGATAGTGAGATAACCGGTGGTATCTGTCAGTCTGACCCGGATCGTTTTTTGCGGGTCGGTGACCAGGTAGCCTTGTCTGAAATGCTCTCCCTTTGGCTTTTCAACTTGTTGCCATTGGGAGAGATTGAGAAGGAATTTTCTTTCTATTTCTTGTGCCATGGTTACAAAGATAGGGCATCTTTGAAGAAGAAATCCCAGATTACGACAGGGACATCTATGTCTTTATTGATGTGTCCTAACTTACTGATAGGAATGCGGAAATGCTTGTTTGGGATATTGTGACCACCGTCTTTTATAGTGACGAAACTTACTTTTTTGTTGTTAGCCTTGTTGTAGTAATTCGTTTGAACAGCATTGTCTCCATAGTGTATTGTTGATATCTGTGATGCATTGCTGGCAGTACGCCAGTGTTCGGCGGTGAATGGTGCACTTTCTGAGTAGCCGAAGCTTTTGCCATCGAGGGTGACTTCGCCGCCGTCGTAAGGGACAATACTGTCTTGTTGGCCGTTGATCAGGATGATGGAGACGGGTTGTTGTGTGATGTCTGCGCAAAGGTTATTTGCTGGTACTGGTAAGGTGGCGCCTATTGTGGCGAAGCCTGTGAATAGATCCGGAACAGTAGCGGCGAGTCTGAAGGCCATTTGGCCACCGTTGGAAAAGCCGATGGCGTAAACCTGGTTGATGTGGTATTGTTCTTTGAAGTAGTGAATGATTTGTTTTGTGAAAGTGATGTCATCTATGTTGAGTTGTTTGGCGGGGAATGGGGCCATTTTCCTACAATCATTCCAGTTATTCAAATAGCCTTGTGGGTAAACTATGATGGCATCCTGGGTTTTATCTGCCAGGAGATCGAATTCATGGCCGGTCAGGATTTGCATCATGAAGGATTTAAGGCGGGAGCCGTGGTAGATGATGATGAGTTTGGGGTTGGGTTTTAGATGTTTAGGTACATGGTAGATGAATGTACGATCACCCAGGGTGTGAGATTTGTTGGGATGTAAGAGGTTCCATCTGTATGAATAGAGAAACAGGGCCGCGATGGCGGTAATTAATAGTAATAAAGCACCTAAGATCATTTTTTTCATGATTTTATAGGGATAGACGGGGGGCGGGGATAAAAGACGCAGGATTTTGGGAATATTTTTTGGAGGGGGGCGTAAATTTATTTTGTTGGGGAATGGGTGGGATCCCCTGAAAGTATCTGAGGGTTAAAATGCTGATCAATGCGGATTCTTTAAATTCCTTTTGGCAGATTATAATCAGTCACATTCCCGAATTTATCCGTTCTTAAAAAACAGCTACTCATCACCGTTTCTTTGATTTTTTTTCTGCCCCTTTGTACACGCGATTTCACCGTACTGAGTGGAAGATTATATTGCTCAGCATATTGCACCTGAGATATACCTGTGACTTCTATTGCTTCCATAACGTGCTTTTGCTCGTCAGGGAGGCTTTTAATGAGCAGGGAGATGCATTTGATAAGGGATTCATTTCCTTCATTCAGATTGTTTTCTGTATCGATAACAGGCGTAGAGCGGTTCGTTTTTCTATAATGATCGATCACGGCATTGTAGGCGATGACCTGCAGCCAGGAGAAGATTTTGTTATGATCTTTGAGGGTATCAATAGAATCATGGGCTTTGAGAAAGATATCCTGACGAATGTCTTTCAGGATGCTTTCATCTACATTTAATTTTTGAAGATAAGCGCTGATATGATCGTATAGTGCTATTTGAATCTCGTTCGTCATGAAATAATCTTTTAAGTCACCGTGTTTGAATTTTTTCATCTCTGGCACATTGGTTAAGCCCGGGACACCTTCAATCCCGGATACGACATTTCTGGTGATGACAAAGGTCCGGTTTTCAAGATTCAAAAATACAATGAGAATAGGTAATTCTTCACTTTGTTTAGTGGAAAATACTGGAAACTGACCGTTAAGACCGTAGCCAAAGACTAATTGTTTTTAAATCAGCGAGGTCATTTTTGGGGGAGGGTGTAAATGTGGATAAATGTTGTAGCAGGTTATCTTTTGTATCTTTTACACTGGTATATTCAATGAATATTACGGAGATACTGGTATGTTCTTTTAGGAAATTAAAGTATTGTTGTTGGGAATGAATGAGTGCAAGATGTTTGGTAAAGTTTCTTCTTTGTCTGTTAGCATCGTTGTCTTTTCTTTTGATTAATTCCTGTAGGTCTGTATAAAAGAGAAAATATATATCGGGAAATTGAATACGGTTTTCTTCGATGGCCCTGATATAATAGTCAGCGCTAATAGGCTCCTGAAAGGTCCAGTTATACCATAAGGGTTGGAAGATATCCCCATCTAATATGGAAGGCGTTTGTTGTTTCGCTAATTGATAGCGCTTGCATTGGTAGTCTATATATTGAAAAGGAGTTTCGTTGCTGCTTCTTTTGAACAATACATTTGCTTCAGGAATAATATTGTATTCCTGTTGTAATGATTGGCATAAAGTCGTTTTGCCAATTGCACTGGGACCTTCAAAGCAGATAATCATTTTTAGGTAAGTTGTATACGAAATTATGTCGGTTTGGCTGATCAGGGTAAGCCATGTCTACTTCTGCTACTTTGAGTGCGCCAAGACGGGTTACAGCTATCTGCGAACGGAAATTATATGCACCTACATGGAAGCCTACGTTATTTACAAATTGAAAGGCATAATCCAGCATGAGTTTCTTTACTGATTTATTGAAGCCGGAGCCCCAGTATTTGGTGGCGTAAAAAGTGTAGCCGATATGAATGGTGCTTTGGGCAGGATCGAATTCATAGTAACGGGTACTGCCAGCGATTTCGCCAGTGGTTTTGTCTATGATTTTGAATGCGCCGTGGCTTTTGATGGCTGTATCAAAAAAGTCGCGGAAGACATCTTCTTTCCAACGGTCGTTTTGTGGGTGTTGGGCCCAGATTGCGGGGTCGGCAGCTACGGCGTATAAGGCGTTGTAGTCAGCTGGCTGCAATGGTGCCAATAGAATTTGATCGTTTTCTAAGGTGGGTTGGATATTGAAACTCATAGTACAAATTTAATACTTGACTGGATGATTCATGTAGTCCATTTGTAATAATGGGGGTAGTCCAGATTAGAGAATGCTTTAGTTGTGCATGACAGATTTGGCTAAATTGTCTATGTGGGTAGTCCTGATTTGAGGTTGTATTAGTTGTACATGGTGGATTTGGCTAAAGGTTCTAGGTAGGTGATCTAGATTAGAGATTGCTTTAGTTGTGCATGGTGGATTTGGCTAAATTGTCTATGTAGGTAGTCCAGATTAGAGATTGTATTAGTTGTGCATGACATATTTGGCTAAAGGTTCTAGGTAGGTAATCCAGATTAGAGAATGTATTAGTTGTGCATGACATATTTGGCTAACGGTTCCAGATAGGTCGTCCAGATTAGAGAATGTATTAGTTCTATATAGCGGATAAGGATTTCAACCTAAGTAGTCCGGATTAGTGAGATTGTTTCATTTGGGCATGGCGGATTCTGCTGAGGGTTTCTCTCGATACGCCAAGGAAAGAAGCGATCAGATGAAGCGGTACTCTATTAAGTAAATCAGGAAACTTATTCACAAACTCCTGGTATTTCTCTTCGGAAGTCGCACTGATATTACTCAGGATCCTTTCGTAACTGGAATAGAGGCTTCGGCTGATGAGATCTTGCGTATAGGCTTTTAAACCCGGAATGGTTTTGACCAAATGGCTGATGTGCTCATGTGTCCATAATAAAACAACGGAATCTTCCATGGCTTCAATATTCAGCTTTGACACCGTTTGGTTCTTAAGGCTTTGGCCGTCAGTAGTCCAGCTGCCTTCGGTGGCGAATCCGAGGATATGCTCGGAACCGTCGTCCTTTATATAATATGTCTTGAGCAGGCCTTCGGCCACAAACATTTTATATTGACATATCTCTCCTTCCTGGAGCAGGAGTTGTTTTCTGCGTACTTTTCTGACTAATGTACGCGAATTGATTTCCTGTAACTCTTCAGGTGTAAAGGAATGTTGCGCAGTTAATAATGCTTCCAGACGATCAAACATACCTTGAAAGTAGTAAAATTGTGTCAAATGACCTTGTTTTGAGCACCTATTCTGTGTCAAATTTGTAGTATAAAATCAAAATTTTATGCGGGTATTTTTGACCGGCGCTACGGGCTTTATTGGCTCAGCCATTGTAAAGGAATTATTAAAGGCAGGGCATTATCCGATTGGATTGGCACGTACCGATGCCGCTGCGCAGAAACTGGAAGCTGCAGGTGTGGAGGTACATAGAGGACACCTGGAAGATCTGGAAAGTATTAAAAGTGGGGCGGCAAAGGCAGATGCTATAATACATACCGGGTTTATTCATGACTTTGCTAATTTTAAGAAATATTGTGAGCTGGACCGGCAGGTGATCGGGGCGATGGGCGAAGTTGTAAAAGGGCCTATAGTTGTGGCGTCAGGAACGGCGTTGATTGCCAGGGGAACTGTAACTACGGAGCAAGATCAACCACTGGTTAGTACAGATGTAATTCCCCGAATTGCTACAGAAGAGGCGGTTGCTGCTGTGGTGGCGCGTGGAGGAAATGCTTCTCTCGTGAGATTGACGCCTACTGTGCATGCTGCTGGTGATCAGGGATTTATTCCGATTATTATCAATGCCGCAAAGACAGGTGGTGCCGCTTTTTATATTGGTGAAGGGCAGAATAGATGGCCAGCGGTACATCGGAATGATGCGGCCAGGTTGTTTGTTCTGGCGATGGAGCAATCTACCCCGGGGGCGATATATCATGCGGTGGCGGAAGAAGGTATTACAACGAAGGAACTGGCGGGTGTGATGGCGAAGCACCTGGATATTCCTTTGAAGAGTATTCCAGCGGAAGAGGCAGGTGCGAGCATGGGACTTTTGGGGATGATGTGGTCTATGGATCAGCCAAGTTCAGGTAAGGTGACGCAGGAGAAATTGGGATGGCAGCCGAAGGAGGTGGGATTGATTGAGGATATGGAGGAGAATTATTTTAAGTAAGGTAAATATCTCCTTGTTTGATCAAGTAATAACAAAAAGGCAAATCTTTTAGGTTTGCCTTTCCTGTTTTAAATATTATATATAAAATTAGACGCTACCTAAAGAGGAGAAAAATCAAAGTTGAAAATTAAGGGTAGTATTTAATCCTTTGTGTAAATAGTATAATAGGCAACTGTATACTATTTACACAAAGGATTAAATACTACCGCTAGACGGCCTTTTTTCTTCCTACAAATCTTATTACTGTTCCTTCTCCATTGTGATACTTCCCTTCTTCCAACCCTACCACTTCTTCTTTCAATAGTAATATTTCATAATCAGAAAAATCCTGTTTTATCTCCTTTTCCGAGAAAAGCCATGCTATTTCTGTAGGCCCTCCTACCTGTGCATTCGCTTTGTGGTTTTTACTAAATGCTTCAAAGATGATAATGCCACCGGGTTTTAAATAGGTATCTAACTGACGATGCAAAATTGATTTCTTATCAGGAAGAAAATGTGCATAAATCAAACCGATGGCATCAAATGATGCAGGCTCAAATATGATTGTTTCGAGATCGCCTACGATGTAAGTAAGATTCGTATTTAATTCACCGGCTAGTTGCAGTGCTTTGATTTTCCCTTCCGGACTCAGGTCTGTAGAGGTTACCTGCCAACCTTTTGCCGCTGCGTATACACCATTTCTGCCTTCGCCATCTGCGGGCATGAGGAGGCTGCCTTTTTCAAGGCGATCTAACCATTCTTTGAAGAATAGATTCGGTGTTTTGCCATAGGCGAAATCAGTTTCGCGATAGCGGTTATCCCATCTGGTTTTGTATTGCTCGTTTGTCATGACACAAATTTATCCACAGATGATCGCTTGCTGATAGGACAAAAATGAAATTGAATCGGATCTATTTAAAGTTTTGACGGAAGGATTCGGGGGTATGACCTGTATGTTTTTTGAAGAAACGAATAAAGTAGGAAACGTCTTCGTAGCCTAGTGCCCAGGAGATTTCATTGACAAGGTTCTTCGTGGCCAGAAGTTGGCGTTTGGCTTCGAGGATGATGTGGTCATTGATCAGGGCAGAGCATGTCTTGCCGAGGGCTGATTTGGTAATGGCGTTGAGTTGATATGAGGATAAGTGTAGCATGGCGGCGTAATCTGCTACCTGTTTATGTGTGGTGATATGAGTAGTAATGAGCGTCTGTAAGGTATGTAACTCATCATTGGCAGTGAGGGTTTTTTGTGTGCGAAGCAGATGGATGAAAAATATGTGTAGTAATGATTTTATGACATCTTCGTATTTTTCTTTGGAATGGGTAAATTCTTCAAAGATTTGCGTGCATATAGCAAGTGTGTTTTCCAGTTGATAAAAGTTTTGCTGTGCAGCAGTGTGCAATAAAGGACTGGGATCGAAGCTTTGATTAAATTGTAATAGATACCCTGTGCTGCTGGAATGTAGGTGGATGGCATGCACCTGGCCGGGGCGAAGGAGGAAGATGGAATGGTCGGTAATCGTATAATCTGTGAAGTCAATACTATGTGTACCTGCGCCTTTTTCCAGCACTAACAAATAGTAGAAATCATGACGGTGGAGCGATTGAATCATATCCTGACCGGACATATAATCGTTGATATCCCGGATGCTAAAACTTGTATTTGTTCTGATGGGGATGTGTTGCATGATGAGATAAAGATAGGAGAAATTTCCTCTATCTTAAATATTCGTAGAGAACGCCAGTTCTTTCTCTGCATCCAGTGCTTCGAGCCTGGCCGGATTGTCCATGCACTCATTCCATTTGTCCATGTACTGGTTATGGTTATCGTTGCAACTTTGCATCATGAAATTTACATTAGAAACAGCCTTACAAAAGGTACAGAAAGCAGAAGACGCCTGGAATTCAAAAGATCCTGAACGCATAAGTTTAGCTTATACCGTGGATACTGAATGGCGTAACCGGCATGAATT
>Ga0316604_10002786_pt1 | contig 12944 bp, 9 predicted proteins | sample OWC_soil_day20_C_FD_207650 | JGI IMG/M metagenome (GOLD analysis project Ga0316604, IMG submission 207650) | Wetland soil microbial communities from Old Woman Creek delta, Ohio, United States - OWC_soil_day20_CT | ecosystem: Environmental > Terrestrial > Soil > Wetlands | place: USA: Ohio... | reverse complement strand
TCACCAAGGGCGCCTGGGAGCTGTCCGACGCGCTGCACATCAAGGCGATCGAGATCATCGGCCGCTCGCTGCGCGCTTCGTGCGCCGGTGATGCCAAGGGCGTCGAGGACATGGCGCTCGGCCAGTACGTGGCCGGCATGGGCTTTTCCAACGTCGGCCTCGGCCTCGTGCACGGCATGGCCCATCCGCTCGGCGCCTTCTACAACACGCCGCATGGCGTCGCCAACGCCGTGCTGCTGCCGACGCTGATGGCCTACAACGCCGACTTCACCGGTGAGAAGTATCGCGCCATCGCCGCGGCACTTGGCGTCAAGGGCACCGACGCCCTGTCGATCGCCGAGGCGCGCAAGGCGGCGGTTACCGCCGTGCAGACGCTGTCGACCGACGTCGGCATTCCCGCCAGGCTGAGTGAGGTCGGCGTCAAGGCCGAGGACATCCCGGCGCTTGCTCAGGCGGCCTTCGCCGACGTCTGCACCGGCGGCAATCCGCGCGACACCAGCGTTCCGGACATCGAGGCGCTCTATCGCTCGATCCTCTGATCCCCTAGGGTCGCCGAACGGACAAAAGAGCCAGCCGCGCATATCGCACGGCTGGCTCTTCTTTTCTGTGGCTCGTTTTGGGGCGACGATCAGCCGACAGCCGCGGCGCGTCCTTCTTTTTCTCTCTCGACGTAGAACGGCAGGTGCTCCACGCCCCACTCATAGATGTCGTCGACGATCGGGATGAGCGATCGGCCGATGTCGGTCAGCGCATACTCGACCTTTACGCGCTTCTCAGCGAAGACCGTGCGCCGAACCACACAATCCTGCTCCATCTCCCTGAGTTGCTTGGTCAGGATGCGGTCACTTATATCCTTGAATAGCCTGTGAATCTCAGCGTAGCGTAGTGGACCGTCATGCCCGAGGTGCCAGAGGATCACCACCTTGTACTTGCCGGAAATGATCGACATGGTCAGCTCCTTTTCGCAATGGAGCTCTCCGGCCGATATCTTATCGCTAAGGTCGTCCCTGAGCGTCATGGGCATGCAGTCTTCCTCCCAAGGCCGGGCCGGCGCCTCCCCAGCACCGAGCGGCCGCCTGCGATCATCGCGCAAGAAACCGCGCGATTCCAGCCGGTTCGGCGGATCCCTGCCGGTCTTTGGTCGCGGTGAAGACATCCCATTTCGAGACAAAACATTTCATCGACAGACTGTCCACGCCGGCCAATCCAGACCAAGGTCTCCCCCCACTCGTGGCTTCTGCCCCAGGCGACTTGCTTTGACAGCCCAAGCGTTTGCGCCGTCAGCGCCATGAAGACTATCCATTCGTCGCGGTGGTGCCTCTCGCCGCGGGGTGACCTTGCGCTTTGTACTGGCCTAACAAAATTGTGCGTTATTTACAGCTTGGCCAAAACGATGGATGCTCTTCCCGGCGCTTGGAGAAAGAGCGACATCATCCGCAGCCGTCGAGGAGGACGGCGACCCGGATGCTATTCATCACCATTTCGGCCCACCGGGCAGCGGAACGACAACCTCACGTTTTGTGAGGCGTGACTGCTTGTGCCGACTGTCGGCCGATCGGAGGAGCAACACCATGTTGAGAGCCAATGTCGGTTCAAGCACAGTCGCCGATGCCTATGCCGCCGGCAAGGAAGCCGCCGGCAAAGCGCGGGTGGACGACGCCAAAGTCGCTTTTGCCTTCACAAGCTGCGACTACGATCAGCAGGCCTTCCTGAAGGGGGTGGGCGAGGCTCTGCCTGGGACGCCGGTGGTTGGCTGCACATCATTTACCGGCCTCATCACGCCGGAAGGCTTCGTCTCGGGGCCTGACGGCTATGCCGGTGTGATGGCCATTGCCGACGAGGATCTTGTCGTCGGCACGGCTGGAGCTCCGAAGAGCAATTGCGCCCGTGAGACCGGCCGCAAGGTGGCGCGGGACGCCATGGCTGCGGCCGGTCGCAAGGAAGCGCCCGCCTATTTCTACATGGTCGCTCCGCCGGGTGAGGAGGAGACCTATCTGAAGGGCATTGAGGACGTCATCGGCCGCGTGCCCTTCTTTGGCGGTAGCGCCGCCGACAACTCGGTCGAGGGCAAGTGGAAGGTGCTCTACGGCCTCGATTCCTACGGCAGCGGGCTCGGCGTCGTGTTCTTCTACACGAGCAAGAAAGCCGCCTTCCGCTACACCGGCGAATACAAGGAAACGCCGAAGGCCGGCATCATCACCAAGGTCGAGGGCAAGCGGAAAATCGTCGAGATCGACGGCGTTGCCGCCCTTTCCAAGTATGCCGAATGGCTCGGTGTCGAACCGCAGACCCTGTACGGCCTCGCACTGCTCGGCGCGTCGATCTGCCATCCGCTGGGGGAAAAGGACAGGCTCGGCGATCTGGTTGCCATCCGCCATCCGATGGTCGGCAATCCCGACGGTACGATCAACGTCGGCAACGACGTCGCCACCGGCACCGCCGTCATCTTCATGGATAGCTCTCCTGACGAACTGATCGCCTCGACAGGCAAGACCATCCGCGCTGTCGATGACCGGCTCGGTGAAAAGCCGGGCGCCTATCTGCTCGTCCATTGCGGTGGTCGGCGGGGAGGCATCGGCGACCGCATCGGCGAAGCGGCCGATGAGATTCGCAAGGCAGCCGACGGCGTGCCGTTCATCGGCGTGTTCACCTTCGGCGAATACGGCTTCGAAGATTGGGGCGCCAACACCTGCGGTGGCCTGATGCTGTCCTTCGCCGGCTTCCAGAAATAGCTCATACGAAATCTCTTCAGGGACTGAACCACTATGGCAAAGATGATCATCGGCGGCCGCAAGGTCGACGCACGGGATGGTGCAACTATCGAGGTCACCAATCCTGCCACCGGCAAGGTGATCGATACGATCCCCGCCGCCACCAGGGACGATATCGACTGGGCTGTCGAGGAAGCGGCCAAGGCGCAGAAAGCCTGGGCGAAGGTGCCGCTGCACCAGCGCGGCGCCATCCTCAACCATTTCGTCGACCTTGCACTCGCGCACAAGGAGGAGTTGGCTCGCCTGCTTTCCATGGAGACCGGCAAGCCGATCGTCGAGGGTCGAAACGAGATCGACAACATCCCGACGCTGTTCCGCGGTTTCGTCGAGCGAGCCAAGCATTTCTACAACGAGACGATTCCCGAGGGCACCGAGCCCGGCATGGAGCACACGCTTCAGATCGTCACACGCGAACCCGTCGGCGTCGTCGCCTGCATCATCCCGTTCAACTTCCCTTGCGACCTGTTCGATCAGAAGGTGGCGCCGGCTCTCATCATGGGCAACGCCGCCATCGTCAAGCCGTCAACCGATAACCCGCTGACACTGATCCGACTTTGTGAGCTGCTGATGGAAGCCGGCGTCACGCCGGGTGCCATCTCGATTGTCACCGGCCGAGGCTCGAAAGTCGGTGGATGGCTATGCTCGCATCCCGGCATCGACTTCATATCGCTGACCGGTTCGACCGAGGTCGGCATCGAAACGGCGCTGACCGCCTCGAGAAATCTGACACCGTCGGCGCTTGAACTTGGCGGCAACGACGCCTTCATCGTGCTGGCCGACGGCGACATCGACCTGGCCGTCGAGGAGACGATGTTCGGCCGCTTCTACAACACCGGACAGGTATGCTGCGCGTCGAAGCGCTTCCTCGTTCATAACTCGCGCAAGAACGAGTTCACGCAAAAGCTGGTCGCCCGCCTCGCGAAGGAGAAACAAGGCGATCCACTCGACGAGACCACCACAATTGGCTGTCTGATTTCCGAGAAGGCGGCGATCAGCGTCGAGGAGCAGGTCGCGCTCACCGTGCAGCAGGGGGGCAAGGTGGTTCTGGGCGGCAGTCGCCGCGGCGCCTTCTACGAGCCGACGGTGATCATCGACGTTCCAAAGACCGCCGACGTGGCGAAGGACCTGGAAATCTTCGGCCCCGTGGTACCGGTCATCGGCTTCGATACGGTGGAGGAGGCGATCGAGATCGCCAACTCATCGATCTTCGGCCTCTCCGGCGCGGTGTTCTCGGCCGACGTCAATGCCGCGCTCAAGGTGGCCAAGCAACTCGAATGCGGCGGCGCCGTGGTCAACGGCTGTTCGTTCTTCCGCTCCTGCGAAATGCCATTCGGTGGCTACAAGATGAGCGGTATCGGCAACGAAGGCATCATGTGTTCGCTGGAAGAGGTGACGCAGATCAAGACTATCGTTCTCAAGAATGTCTTCGCCTGAGAGCCCAACCCGAAACTCTACTGGGGCGGGCTCTGACACTCTCGGGCAGATCGATCAGCGGCGCCGCCCCGACCGGGCGGCGCTTTTTCATTCTGACTGACCACAAGTTTGCGACACGACAACGAGCGTCCGAAATGCCAGGGCTAGTCTCCGCTCATCGAATAACGGAGACCGAACCGATGTCCCTTGATACGCTCAAACCCGCGAGCATACTCGACGTGCGCCGTCTGCCGTGCGAGCTTCGCCGCGCCACCATCATCGAGAGCTTCGATGCCCTCGAGCCGGGTCAGGCGCTGGAGATCGTCAACAGCTTCGACCCGGTGCCGTTGCGCCAGCATTTCGAGGAACGGACCCTGGTCGGCTTCGGCTGGGACTATCTCGAACAGGGCCCGGATATCTGGCGCATCCGCCTGACCCGGAGATAACGCCATGAAACCGCAGGTCCTTGCCGCCCTTGCCACCGTCGACGACCCCGAACTCGGCATCGACATCGTGGCGCTTGGCCTCGTTCGCCGGCTCGATATTGGCGAGCGGACCATCCACGTCGAGCTGATGATGACGACGCCGACCTGCCCGCTCGGCAGCCTGATCGGCGAGAACGCTCGCGCTGCCGTCGAAACCGCCGTCGGAGCGGAATGGACAGTGAGCGTCGCCATCGACAAGGCGGCGGTCTGGTCGCCCGAGCTCGCCGATCCAGCCGTCAGATCTCGCTTCGAACGCCAGCCGTCGCGCTTTGAGGCAGCGGTGTCGAAGTTCGCGGCCGGACTGTTTGGACGCTGAAACGCCGGCCAATCTGCCCGCCTGTCTTTCCAGATCATCTCAGCGGAGCCCTGCCATGAAGCTTACCCCGTTCCTCCGCATCGCCCTTGCCGTGACGGCCGCCGCATCGCTGGTAGCCGGTCTTGCCGGCGGCCTCGCCCGACTGGGCGTCGTGGCGCCGGTCGGCGACACGGCGGATATGCACGGGGCGATCATGGCGTCGGGCTTTTTCGGCACGCTGATCTCCCTTGAACGCGCCGTCGCCGACGGCCGCTTGGCGGCACTGTTGGTTCCCGCTGTATCGGCTGCTGGCGCCATCTTGCTGCTTTGCGGCTATGCCGAGGCGACCGCACCGTTGTTTCTGCTGGCCGGCCTCGGGCTGACGTTGCTTACAGGCCTCGCCACCTGGAAACTGCCAACGCTCTTCACGGGGCTGATGACGGCAGCCGCAGCGCTGTGGCCGCTCGGAACCCTGTTCTGGCTGTCCGGCCGGACGCTACCGGACGTCGGCTACGTCTGGCTCGGCTTCCTGATCCTGACCGTCGTCGCCGAGCGGATCGAACTGTCGCGCCTGCTCAAGCCAACGCTGGCCGCCCGCGGCCTGCTGGTTGTCTTCGTGGCGCTGTTCGTTCTGGCGCTCGGGCTCGGCCAGCCATGGCAGGGTGGCTCCGCCCTGCTCTCTGTGGCACTCGCCGGCATCGCGCTGTGGCTGCTCAGGGAGGATATCGCGCTCCGCACCGTTCGAACCCGCGGCTTCGCTCGCTTCTCAGCGATCCTGCTCATTTGCGGCTATGGCTGGCTGATCGTTGCCGCCGCAAGTCTCGTGCTGCTGCCGCCGGGCGAGACCGTCTACGGGCATGACGCGGCCATCCACGCCATCGCCGTCGGCTTCATCCTATCGATGGTGTTTGCCCACGCGCCGATCATCCTGCCGGCCGTCACCGGGGCGTCGGTGCGCTACGTGCCGGTCCTGTACCTGCCGGCAGCATTGTTGCAAGTGGCGATCGGCCTTCGCATCACCTTCGACGCCATGGAGGCGACCGACAAACTGCATTGTCCGGCGTGGCTGACCATTGCCGCCATTGTCGCTTACGTCGCGCTGCTGCTCGGAACCATGGCAGTCAGGCCGAAAACCGCGGCGGCGGGCTGATATCTCAATAGCTTAGCCCGTCCTCAGCCAGTCATCGACCAGCCGATCGTGCAGCGTGGACGTGGCCCGGAAGGCGCGAGCCCGGTTGCGGCCGACGCGCTTGGCCTCGGCGAGTGCCACCCCGGCCGCCATCATCAACGGCTCGATATCGGCACCGGCATCGGCGACAGCCGCCACGCCGACGCTGGTGGTGAGCGGAATACGCGCGCCGCCTTCGGTAACCAGCTTCAGCTCTTCGGTCCGTCGGCAGAGATACTCGGCAATCGACAAACCAACGTCGAGCCGGATCGACGGCATGAACAGGGCAAACTCTTCGTCCCCGATGCGGGCGACGATGTCCGGCGGCCGCACCTCACGGTGCAGCACCTGGGCGAAGGCCTGGAGCGCCCGGTCTCCTTCCTCGCGGCCGAACCGGTCATTGACGAAGTGGAAGTGGTCGAGGTCGAACACCATCAGCACGCCACGCTCACCGCCGCCCTGCAGCAGCGCCTCGGTGGCGCGAAAGAACGCCGGGCGGTTGGGCAGGCCGGTGAGTGCGTCGGTATCGGCCGACTTGCGGTGGAAGCGGGCATCGCGCTGGGCGAGCAGCGTCAGCATGGCGACGACAAGGAACAGCGTGAACAGCAGCGCCTCGAGCAGGCCGACGACGAACAGCGGCGACTGATCGAAAGTGGTGCCGAGACCGAAATCAGGAAAGAACAGCAGCAGCGGCACTCGCGACGCATAGAGCGAGCCGTGAACGGCGAACAGCACGGCGGTCGGCAAACGAGCCGGGAGCGGCTCTGTCCGACGGCGATGCACGAGCTTCCAGGCGATCGCCAGCGAGTAGATGGCCATCACCAGCGCCGCCAGTGCCGAATGCAGGGCCGGCTCGTCGCGCAGGAAGGGAATGGCGACGAAAGGCAGCCAAGCAACCGCACCAACCGCCGCCTTCCAGACGGCCGGCCGGCACCCCTCGAAAAGCTGGAAGCCAAGCCAGATCAGGCCATAGGCGAAGGCCAACATGGCGTTTCCGAACAACACCGATGTCCAGTCCGGTACCACGGGACGCAAAATGTAGAAGGCACAGGCGATGGCGCCAAACCATAGGGAGGCGGACCAAAGGCCCAAGGCCGGGTTGCGCCGCTCCATCAGCCAAATGAAACCAAGGGCCGCGCCGGCCGTCGCACCGCCCAGCACGCCCATCAACAGCAATGTCGAAACGCTGATCAATTCGCCCATGACGACCTCCACGCGTTGGAAAACCGCGGGGTCACATTGCCTCGTCTGAGGATCAGCTATCTCAATACTCGATTGTGTCGGAAACGTGTAGCTTTCAAGGCGCAGAGCCAAGAATTTCCTACATTCGGACGGGTTTAGCGCCTGCCCTTTCCTTTGAGCGAATTCAGCGACGGGTAGCGTCCCTTGGGCATGGGGGCAATCGGCGGCGGAGGCGGCGTCGGTTTGAGCTTCAGTTTCTGCGGCTCGGTCGGAGCGAGCGCCGTTGAAGCGCCGGATTTAGCCTCCTCGACCATGCGGACGAGCTTCAACAGCACCGCCGCCGTGCCCCTGAGGCGCTGCTCGGCCTCCGGCCAGTCGCGCGTCAAGACGATCTTCTGGTCAGGCCGGATCTTGGCGAGCGAGCCCTGCTCGCCGATGTATCGGACCAGCGCCGCCGGATTGTCGAACTTGCCATCGCGGAACGACAGGACCAGCCCCTTCGGGCCTGCGTCGATCTTCTCGATGTTGGCCTTGCGGCACAGGCTTTTGATGGTGATGGTCTTCAGCAGATGCTCGACCTCCTCCGGCAGCGGGCCGAAACGGTCGATCAGTTCAGCGCCAAAGGCATCGATCGAGCTGCCATCCTCGAGTTCGGCAAGACGCCGGTAGAGGCCGAGGCGAAGCTGCAGGTCGGGCACATAATGGTCGGGGATCATCACCGGCGTGCCGAGCGTGATCTGCGGCGACCACTGGTCTTCGGCGACTTCGTCGACGATGCCGGCCTTGAGCTGGGCGACCGCCTCCTCAAGCATCTGCTGGTAGAGTTCGTAGCCAACCTCGCGGATATGGCCTGACTGTTCCTCGCCGAGGAGATTGCCGGCGCCGCGAAGATCGAGATCGTGGCTGGCCAACTGGAAGCCGGCGCCGAGCGTGTCGAGCGATTGCAGCACCTTGAGCCGGCGCTCGGCCACCGTGTTGACGCGGTTCTCCGGCGGCGTCGTGAAAATGGCGTAAGCGCGCGTCTTGGAGCGACCGACGCGGCCCTTCAGCTGGTAGAGCTGGGCGAGGCCGAACATGTCGGCCCGGTGGATGATCAGCGTGTTGGCCGTCGGGATGTCGAGGCCGGATTCAACGATGGTGGTCGACAGCAGCACGTCATACTGGCCTTCGTAGAAGGCGTTCATGATGTCCTCGAGCTGCGTCGCCGCCATCTGGCCGTGGGCGACGGCAACCTTCACCTCAGGCACGTGCTTTTCCAGGAACTCCCGCTGGCTGGCGAGGTCGGCGACGCGCGGGCAGACGTAGAACACCTGCCCTCCCCGGTATTTCTCCCTGAGGATCGCCTCGCGGACGATCAGCGGATCGAAGGGGGTGACGAAGGTACGCACGGCGAGACGATCGACCGGTGGTGTGGCGATCAGCGACAGTTCACGCACGCCGGTCAGCGCCAGTTGCAGCGTGCGCGGGATCGGCGTCGCCGATAGAGTCAGCACATGCACGTCCGACTTCAGTTCCTTCAGACGTTCCTTGTGCTTGACGCCGAAATGCTGCTCCTCGTCGATGATCAGCAGACCGAGGTCCTTGAACTCGATGCTCTTGGCAAGCAAGGCGTGCGTGCCGACCGCGACGTCAACGGTACCGTCGGCAATGCCGGCCCTGGTGGCGGCCAGATCCTTCGACGGCACCAGGCGCGAAGCCTGCCGTACCTGGATCGGCAGCCCCTTGAACCGGTCGTTGAACGTGCGGAAATGCTGGCGCGACAGCAGCGTCGTCGGCACGACAACCGCCACCTGCTTGCCACTCATCGCCGCCAGGAAGGCGGCGCGGAGGGCCACTTCCGTCTTGCCGAAGCCGACGTCGCCACAGACGAGGCGATCCATCGGTCGGCCGGAGGACAGGTCGCCGGCCACCGACTCGATGGCAGTCAGTTGGTCCTCGGTTTCGTCGTAGGGGAAGCGGGCGGCAAAATCGTCGTAGAGGCCCTCGGGCGGCGACAGTACCGGCGCCGTCTTGAGAAGCCGGGCGGCGGCCGTCTTGATCAGCTCATCGGCGATTTCGCGGATGCGCTTCTTCATCCGCGCCTTGCGCGCCTGCCAGGCGCCACCGCCCAGCTTGTCGAGCTGCGCCTCGGTGTCGTCGGAGCCGTAGCGGCTCAGAAGCTCGATGTTCTCAACCGGCAGGAACAGCTTGTCGCCACCAGCGTAAACGATCTCCAGGCAGTCGTGTGGCGCGCCGGCCGCCTCGATGGTCTTCAGGCCAACGAAGCGGCCGATGCCATGGTCGACGTGGACGACGAGGTCGCCCTCGCCGAGGCTCGTCGCTTCCTTGATGAAGTTCTCGGCCTTCTTGCGGCTCTTGGCGCCGCGGACCAGGCGGTCGCCTAGTACGTCCTGTTCGGCAATGACCACGAAGCCGGGCACTTCGAAGCCGGTTTCGATACCGAGGATGGCAAGCGGCAGCACGCCGGCCGCCGTCTTCAATGCTGCATCAAGATGCGGCGCCAGTTCGGTCGCCTGACCGCCGTGGTCGCGGATCACCTGGGCAAGACGGTCGCGCGATCCCTCCGACCAGCAGGCAAGGATCACCTTGCGCTTTTCCATGCCGAGCGTGGCGATGTATTTCACCAGCGCATCGAAGATGTTGACGTCGCCAGCCGCCCGCTCGGCGGCGAAGGAGCGACCGGTATTGCCGCCGAAATCGACGATCTTGACCGAGGACTGTTCAGGCCTGTTGAACGGTGTCAGGTGAGCGACGGAGCGGCGGGCAAGCATGCCCTGAAGCTCGCTTTCGGCGACGTAGAGCGTCGTCGGTGGCATCGGCTTGTAGGGGGCGCCGGAGCCGCCGGTCTTTAGGGTGTCGAGACGCGCCTCGTAGTGATCGACGATGGTGGTGAGGCGCTCATTCACCGCCTCATCGACCAGTTGATCAATCATGATGGGCGCGTCGCCAGTGTAGTCGAACAGCGTACCGAGCTGTTCGTGGAACAGCGGCAGCCAATGTTCGATGCCCGCATAGCGCCGACCTTCGCTCACCGCCTCATACATCGGGTCGCCGGAGGTCGCGGCACCGAAAGCCGCGATGTAGCCCTGCCGGAAGCGCTTGATCGAGGCCGGCGTTATCTGCACCTCGCTCATCGGCACGAGGTCGAGCCGTCTCAACTGGCCGGTCGAGCGCTGGCTCTCAGGATCGAAGGTGCGGATTGATTCGAGCTGGTCACCGAAAAAATCGAGCCGCACCGGCGCTTCCGTACCCGGCGCGTATAGGTCGAGGATGCCGCCGCGCACCGCGTATTCACCGGTATCGCGCACCGTCGACGAGCGAGAGAAGCCGGCATTCTCCAGCCAGGCGGTGAGCTTGCCCATATCCGCTATATTGCCGGGCGCCAGCGTCATCGCCTGCCCTGACACCATGGACGGCGGAACGACGCGCTGTACCAGCGCGTTGACCGTGGTGAGCAGAACGAAGGGGCGCACATCGTCGGCATGCGCCGCCAGCTCCGACAGCGTCGTCATGCGCCGCGCCACCACAGCCGGGGTCGGCGACACGCGGTCATAGGGCAGGCAGTCCCAGCCGGGGAACTCCAGGACGCCGATCTCCGGCGCGAAGAAGGTGAGCGCTCTCTGGAGCTGCAGCAGCCGCTGGCCGTCGCGGGCAACGTAGACCGCGTCAAGTCCTTTCCGTTTTCCTGACCGCACCAGTTCGGCGAGCGCCAGCGCCTCGGCGCCATCGGGAACGCCGGCAACCGTGATGGTGGAAAAATCGGACAGCAGGCTGGACCAGGGCGTGGGCATGGCGAACGGATATCTGCTCAAGGAGGAAGCGTGATCTTCTAAAGCATCCGGAGCCAAAAAGGAACCGAACTTCGATTCTAAAAATCGAAAAGATTCAATATCTTAGAAATTCTTAGCAAGATGACGAGCCAGGACAACCCGTCACTCCGTCAGCGGGTGGGCACGGGCGAACGCCAGCACCTTGGCGAATATGGCCTTCGGTGCCGTATCGGGCACCTGCGCCTTGCCAAGGATCCAGCCGAACAGCTCGCGGTCGTCGATCTCCAGCAGCGCCTCGAACTCATCAAGCTCGGTGTCGGTCAGTTCGCCGACGGCGTCATCAGCAAAGCGGCCGAGCAGGAGGTCCAGCTCGCGCGTGCCGCGATGCCAGGCGTGGTAGAGAATCTTCCGGCGTCGCGGCGAGAGATCGTCGGACGTGCGACTGAGCCCGGACATCGGCATTTCTCCAGGAAACCGGTCGGGTCGCTCTACCCTGAAGGGCGCGCCCACGCCCTGTCTGTTAGCCGATTTTCCCGGTGAAAGTAAACGCCAGCCGATTGTCCGCGGTATCGGAGACCACCGAAGGCTGCTATACGGAGCACCCTTTTTGACTATCGTTTCGGCCTTTTCATCATGAATTCCGCTACTTCCGGCCGCTGGTCCGACCTCATCGCGCCGTCCCATCTTGCCGCGTCGCTGACGCTGATGCTCGCCGCCGCCATCTTCGCCTTCAACGCCTTTCTGGTATCGACGGCGATGCCGACGGCAGTGGGGGAGTTGCATGGCGAGGCCTATATTTCCTGGACACTCACCGTCTACATCGTCGCCTCGATCACGGCGGGTGCCTCGGCGCCGCTCCTCAAGACGCGTTTCGGCGCCCGACGCTGCCTGTTCGTGGCGAGCGGCGTGTTCGTCGCCGGCACACTCGCCGCCGCCCTGTCGCCGAGCATGGAGCTGGTGCTGGTTGGCCGTGCCGTGCAGGGCGCCGGCGAGGGTCTGGTCGCGGCCGTTGCCTTTGCGCTGATCCCGCAGCTCTTCCCGCCTCAGCTGGTCGCCAAGCTATTCGGGGCCGAGGCGATCGTCTGGGCAGTCGCCGCCTTTGGCGGACCGGTGCTGGCTGGCATCATCACGGAAATGGTCAGCTGGCGCGCTGCCTTCCTGATCAACCTGCCGATCGTTGCCGTCTTCCTGCTGCTGGTTCACGCCGCGGTGCCACATGAAGCGGCCAACCGCGATGCCGGCATCTTCCCTGGTCTGCGGCTCGGTCTCGTGGCTCTCGCCATGATGGCCATTTCGGTCGCCGCCGTAGCGCTTGACGAGCCCTGGCAGGCGGCTCTGGTGGTGGTGGGCGCCGCGGTTTGCCTGATCGCCGCCGTGCGCATAGACCTTGCCGCGCATGTGTCGATCTTGCCACGTGGCGCCTTCGGCCTTTCCAGCGTACCAGGGCTCGGCCTGTGGGTGATCTTCTTCCTGCCGCTCGCCCAATCAGTGACCGGCGTGTTCCTGATCTATGCCGTACAGCACCTTTGGGGGTATGGGCCGGCTGTGGCCGGTGGCATCGGCGCCATTCTCGCTGTCGCCTGGAGCGGCGGCGCGGTCACGGTCGCCAATTTCGACGGTACGGGGAGACGGTTGAGGTTCGTGGCCGTCGGTGCGTTGGTTGTGGTGGCCGGCCTTGTCGTCGGACTGGCGGCCATGGCACTGCACCTACTGACTCTGGTCGTGCTCTGCCAGCTGGTAATCGGCCTCGGCATGGGTGTTGCCTGGGGCAGCCTTTGCCAGGTCATCATGGAGACCTATCCCGACGGCGAGCGTGGCAAGGCGTCAGCGCTGCTGCCGACGCTGCAGTCGGCCGGCTAC
>Ga0316604_10002785_pt1 | contig 12945 bp, 6 predicted proteins | sample OWC_soil_day20_C_FD_207650 | JGI IMG/M metagenome (GOLD analysis project Ga0316604, IMG submission 207650) | Wetland soil microbial communities from Old Woman Creek delta, Ohio, United States - OWC_soil_day20_CT | ecosystem: Environmental > Terrestrial > Soil > Wetlands | place: USA: Ohio... | reverse complement strand
GGCGGCGGAGCTGGGCGAATATCACATCAACTGTAACTGCATCGCCCCAGGCTATATGGCCACAGGGAGGCTGAAGGAGCAGTATCATCAGGCCGGGGAGGAAACGTTCCTCTCCCGCAGCAGCATAAAGCGGTTCGGCACCCCGGAGGACTGTTCCAAGGCGATAGAATTTCTGGTCACCGATCAATCCGATTTTATCACTGGGCATGTTTTGGAGGTCAGCGGCGGGGTTTCCGGCCGCGTAAGGGTGGATTGACCGGCCCGATCTCCAGTACATGATGAATTAGTCGCCACAGATTTTCCCCTAATTTAATTTCCTGCACTCACTTGAGCGTGCGTGTTCCGTAAATGGAACCGCACGTTCAAATTTTTATACGGGGCTGGGCAAAATCGATTGTGTTCTTAATTTTGAAGTAAATTCTTTAAATATATGATTTCCATATATTGACTTTTAATTTCAAAGGCGCTATTATTTTATTATTAAGATTGGGATAAATTAACATTCATGAAGTGATTCCTGTTTCTGTATTTTTAAAAAGATTTTTTGTTGACACAAGATGGAAAGTATGATCTGTTTCAATCGATCTGCATGGGAACTTTTGTGCTAAATCACGTCTTGTGGAAGACAAAGGACTTGTTATAAAAATTTTTGAGAGGGGAACAAACATGAAAACGAAGGTAAAACGCGCAATTTGCATCCTTTTATCAGTCACAATAACTCTTTCGCTGTCAAGCTTTGGCTTGGTGGCAGAAGGCACCAGTGGCCCGCCTGATGGGGGAGGCGGAGGTGGAAGCAGTGCCACTGTTTGCACCAATCGCCCTGTATTTCGTTCAAGTGTCTATGAAATGCCTGACGCAGACGCCACTGAAGCGACCTTTACCCTATATGGTTACTATGGTTCTACCGCGGACGTTACCGATGAAGAGACGGGGGAGGTCACCGAGGAGGCATGTACCCTCCACGCATTTACCGAATATGCACAGGTTGCCATCTATACCGACTCAGATGCAACAGCAAGTGCTTCTGACGTAACGGCAGCGTTCGATGGTTCTACCCTGACCCTGACCTATGACACTGCCCCCACTGATGAAACCTACTATTATGTTGTATTCACCGATGGAGAAACGGAATGCTGTGCGGTTCCCATCTATGTAGTAAGCTACATCTCAACCGATACATATCTCACCGACACCGCTGATTACAGCGGCTATACGCTCCGCTATAACAGCGACGTATACACTCCCGGTTCAGAGTACTATGAAGACGGCGATACCGGCAGTATCATTGGCGGAGCCAATGATCTGTTCAGCGCGGCTGATTTTGCGGACGAGATCCAAGCCGCCGCGGAAAGCTATGGTTACGATTACAGTACACTTTACAAAGCCGTGGATTGGTATATGAACAACGGCGCGACCACAGGCGGCGACACATGGACTGAATTTTGCACCGACCGTTCCGTGGACGTAAACCCCACCGATGACGGCGGCGTAAATGAGGCCGGTGCAGGTTATCTGCGCGTGGAATCCTGCTACTACCTGTTCCGTTACTATTGGATGAACAACAATATGTACGAAACAAGCACTACCGGCATTTTTACCGATAATATGAATAAACTCGCAGACCCGTGGTTCTGGGGGAACTACTATTGCACCTGGTTCCAGGCGCTCAACCCTGCTCTGCGCGCCGGCGGTCTGTTCCAGTGGGACAGTTTGGTCGATCCCGATGGAACAAACACCAATGAGGCCGGTATGTTTACCCGCCAGGATCTTGCCTACGGTATTGATGAGACCATCAATTACGGCGATTTCCTGAACATGATCTACAACGCCATTACCGGTGGGCAGGCTGCGCTGAACGATGCAGGAGACACCGCGTGGAGCGACCTGGAAACGCTCGCCGCCTCCTACGGCGGAGAGAATCGCGCCAATAACGCCAAAGCGGTGGCAACCTACTTTGGTATGGATTTTATCACCGACCTTGAAAGTGTCATGGAACAAACCGTCACCAAATGGGACGCGGTTATGATGTACTATTGTCTCAAGGGTACTTCTGACGCAACCAAAGAGATTCCCGACGAAAATACCGAGGATATCTACGGCTATAACACCACAAAAATCGGTGATCTGGCTCTTGATACCTATGAAGATGAGGATCAGAGCAATACCTATGGCCTTACCATGATGGGTGCTGTCACGATCAGTCCAAGCACTACCGTGGATGAAGACGACTGGGATGGCTGCACCATTTACACCGCGGGTAGCTACTCCATCATCTTTGACAACACCGCAACCGTTGATCCAGTGCTGACGGACACCTCAGCCGATTCCGGCACGGTTTACTACACAACCCTTTCCTACGCGGAAGAGCCGTTGGCCTTTAGCTACTCACTGGCTAAGGACGGCGATCTGGTGATCACCGGCGTGGATGGATATGACGCCTTTGCAAGCGGTACTGACCAGAACAACGCCGATACCGCATCTTTCTATTGCTCCGGCCTCTGGGTGCGTGACGGCGCGCAGGTAACCATGAAGAATGTTACCATCCTTCCACAGGCCTCTTCAAGCAGCTCGGATGTCAGCGAGGATTCCCACCGCTTCTTCGGCGGAGGAGCAGGGCTGCAAGTCACTGACAATGGCACGCTTGTAACCGTTGAAAATGATGACGGCCAGGCCGCCATGATCGGCACAGGCAGCACAAGCGCCGGTTCTCTGTATGCCGGAACAGGGGCGAGCATGTCCGTGAGCAACTCCACTCTGGTCAATGCAACCGGGCACCCCTATTGCGTCATGTACAACGGAATTATGGCCTTTGACAATGATACATTGATGAACAGCGGGCGTATTTTCAGCTCAGACGCGGGCAGCGGTACCGTGATCATGAATGATGTGGTTGCGCAGGAATCCAGCGGTGACTGCATCGAGGATGAAACCTGCTCGTTTTATGCCACCAACAGCTTCATTACCAAGCTGGGTGAGTCGGGCATGAACGGCAATTCTCAGGCCGTATTTGTCAATACCACCGTGGAAAACGGCGGAAGCTGGACCTTTGCCAACAAGACCTCCATGGCTACTGATGTAGGTGAGGTGATCTTCCTCAACTCAACGCTGGAAAACACCAGTGGAAGCATCTTCTCCAGTGACCGCGGCGGACGCGGCAAGGTTCTGGTGGAGGACAGTGTCATCAATTGGAGCGGTGACGCGGACACCACCCTGCTTACGGTCAAGGGTCCCAACACCTGGCTTGGCGGTGAGCTGTATGTTGAGGCGGATGCGGATTCGGTATTCCCCACCGACTTCAGCGTGGTGGTTGCCGGCGACTGTATCTCTGCCACCAACGGCTGGATTGAGGATGAAACCTCCTATGAGTCCAACTCTGTTTTGTACCTTGATATTGATCAAGTCATCCATGTGAGCATGGATTGTAGCGCGACCACCAGCTGCAGCAACAGTATGTTCGGGTTAACCGATATCTACACGAATACCGGTAATGTCGTATTTGTCGTGGACGGGGAGTATATTTACACCGGTCTTGACGAAAACGGCGATTGGTATCATGCTGATTTGGCTGAGTTGACTAGTGATGGAGATATGGTCTACACACTGCCCAATGGTTCTACCATGACCTATGAGAATGCGGATCTCAGTTTGGTGGTTCCTGTCTTTGAGAGCACACAAGCTGCTCTCTCAAGCGACAACACCGCAACGCTGACTTATTCGGGTCTGAAACTCAGCGATGGCAGCATCATTTCCTGTTCTGATGATCCCTCTGTCACTGTCTACACCGATGAGAACGCCGAGACTCTGGCTGCTGGCGTAACAGGAACTGCCAGCAACGGTACTCTGACTCTGACCTTTGAAACTGCGCCAACAGAAAGCACCACGTACTATATTTCCATGGATGGAAGCGGCGTACAGGCCGTAACAATTCTCGTGGAAGCCGACGATTCAGGAGGAACTGGCGGCGATACCTCTACAACTTACACGAAACTCAAGGCACCGTGGGTATACAGTTATACCGAGACAAACGGTGTCGCCGGTGATGCCACCATTACCTTTGCACAAAGCGCGGTGAAAAGCTACACGGTTACCTTAATTCCTGCGTCTTTAAATGGAATTGCGGTTACTACCTTCGGCAATAGCACAACAAATGTTATGACAAATAACAAAACCAATGCAAATTATGTTATTTTTGCCGACGGCATTAAGACCATCAGCTCCAGTGCGATCTACGACTACAACAACACCTCCGCATGGGTGATTCCTTCCTCTGTGACCACCATCGGCTCTCTGGCATTCTCCAGCTGTTCCGGCAGCTTCTACACCACGGCAAATTCCGCCGCTGCCAGCTATGCTGCCGCAGAAGACCGCACCGTAGTGGAACTGTCGGATTCCAACACCCAGACCTTTACCGTTTCCGCCGGTGAAAACGGAACCATTACGCCCAACGGCACATATCATCTGCCCAAAACTATGCTCAACGGCGGTTACTCCACGGAATTTATCATCTCTGCGTCGGAGAATTATAAGATTAAGTCCATTACCGTGGACGGTGCAGAAGTCGATCTGGGTACCAAAATGGTTCAAGATAGTGAGTTGAACTACGCCTTCTCAGATGCGTCAACCGCAATTTCGGTGGAATTTGAAGCGTTGGCGGAAGGGGAAGAAGAAACCCGTTCCTTTGATGATGATTCTTATGTATATGAAGCACCTGAGATTGTAGACGGCGCCGTTGCCGACGGTACACAACTGCCCGATGATGTGAACACCTATGTCGCCATGGATGATACCGCCACCGATTACGCACACACCATGGGAATCTCCACCGGCTCGTATTACGTCTACAATGGCACGCTTTATGAAATGGTGTATTCCTCTCAAAACACCTCCACCGTGGAGTATCACTCCAAGGCTGAAGTGATCAACGCCCTTTATCAGAACAAAGGCATGGTATATGGGACGGATTATGACCTCATCCGGCTCTATAATTACAGCCAGACCATCACCAGCGGCCCGTCTCAGGGTACTGTCACACTCTACTGCACCTATGCGTACAAGAGCTCTGATCCTCAGAGTCTCGATGACGTAAGCAGTGTTGTCAGCAGCACTAATACCGATACCGCCAATATCTTTGTTCAGGGCGCTGGCACCTTTACCGCCTCAAACTTTACTGCCTATGGATACACTGGAGCAAGAGGTCCTTCCGAAGCAGGCAACTTCTATGGCATGGGTTCTTCCATCCTTGTAGACGGCGGTACGAACGCCAAAATTAAAAGCGGAAGTGTTTTGAGCGATACCGCGATTCTCGTTCTTAACAGTCCTCAGGTTCTTGGTACCGTAAACTCTCTCTATGCCACGGCTCAGGGGATTATTTACATGGAGGGCGGCAATGTGTTCTCCTGCTCCTCCGGCGGACACGGACCCTATGTTTCTCTTGGCGGTCAAATTATCATCAACACCGAAGGCACGAATCTGATCAATTCCGATGGTTCCGTCAATATCGATGATCCCATTGCAACCGAAATTCCCTCCTCCGATCTGGGCGCTATGACCCGCAACGAAGAGGACTCCATGGAGGGCGTTTATGCCGATCACGCCGATGACGTGACGGTTGTGGTGACCGGAGATGAAGCAGGTACCGCGCTTGCTACAGATTCCGGCGGCGGTCTGATCGTTGCCAACCAGACGGTGACAAAAACCTACGGCCTGCGCTGTGCGGGTGTATATTCCATTGGCTACAGTGAAAGCTGGGTTTACTGCTTCAACAGTTCCCTGACTTCCTATCTGGATGCGGGCCTGTGCTCTGCATCTGCCGGTTATATTTATGCTCACAACTGTGAAATCAATGGTGTTATGGGACTCAAAACCCGGGCCAGCGGAAGTGCAAGCACAACAGATGCCGGCATCTGGGTAGAAAACAGCCGTGTGGCAGCTTCCTACAACGCAGAGGATCTGGAATATGCCTATGATGTCGGTTCTCCGGATGAAATGATTGATGCCTATGGTGAAGCGGCGGGCGTGGCCGATTCCGATACCCTGACGGAAGCAGCTGCCAAAATTGAGACCTACATTGACGAGAACGGACTGATCAGCAATCAGCTCAATATTTTTGCCGACAAGGCAAACAGTCCCAGTTTCGCCGCCGAGTCGCTGACATGGTGGTATGTGGATCGTTCCAAGACGCCTGGTTATTCTGGCGGCAACAAGTTCTCTGTCATCTATGTGGATGCCTCCCCAGCCGTGATGAATGTCACCGCGTCTATGCTCACAAATGATAACTATACGGATTATGGGTCTGAAAGCGATTGGTGGAACAGCCTGACCGAAGACGAGCAGACCTACTATACCCCCGCCGATAACCTCCTGATCTCTGTGGAAAACGGCGGAACCGGCAATATTACCTTTAATGACGAGAACAGCGCTACTGTTTGGGACGTTCTGGGCAACAGCACGGAAACAACGGAACTCTCCGGTGATTTCTATCTCGGCGGTCCCGCCAGCGGTTCTGAGCCTGGCGTTCAGCAAGGCGCCACCAACACCCTGAATGCCACGTTTAACGACTCCGAGTGGTCGGGTACGATCCTCTATGGTGATGACGAGATGTCCGGAACTGTTCATCTGACCTTTGACGGCGCTTCCTCTTGGACTGTTACGGATACCTGTTATCTCACCAGTCTCACTCTGGCAGAGGGCGCAACCGTTTCCGCTCCCGCCGGTCAGACGGTAACCATGACGGTGGACGGTGTTTCAACTGCCATCGGGGAGGGAACTTACTCCGGCAAGATTGTCCTGTCGGTTTCATCCGCAACCCTGGTCACTTCCATTGCTGTAACCGGGGAAGACGGCGCTGTCAGCGTTCAAAAAGGGGATACACTTCAAATGGTTGCCACGGTACTTCCTGCCACTGCCGCGGACAGCAGTATCACATGGAGCGTGGCAAATGGAACGGGAAGCGCTACGATTGACAGTTCTACTGGCTTGCTGACCGCAGTCAGCAAGGGGACGGTTACAGTAACGGCAACTGCAAAGGATGGTTCCGGTGTAACAGGTTCTGCAATCATTACGATTACCGCTTCGTCCTCTTCCTCCTCAAAAACCTATTATACTGTGACTGCAAAGGCAGGTGAAGGCGGCAGTATCAGCCTTAGCTCCTCTCGTGTGGTGAAAAACGGAAGTGTAACCATAACGGTGACAGCGAAAGACGGATATGAAATTTCCGATGTTCTTGTAAACAATGTTTCGGTTGGTGCGGTTTCAAGCTATACCATCAAAAACATTACATCGAATACCACAGTGAAAGCAGTGTTTGAGAAATCGGCTGATACCTCTGATACTCCATGGACAAATCCATTCTCGGATGTGTCTCAAGATATGTGGTATTATGACGCGGTAAAATTTGTGAGTGAAAATGAATTGATGAACGGAGTTGGCAATGGAAAATTTGATCCCGGCGGCAGTATGACACGAGCCATGTTTGTAACGGTGCTTTACCGCATGAGCGATGAAAATACGGTGGAAGATGCAAGCGTGTTCTCGGATGTATCACCGAACGCCTGGTATGGAAATGCCGTTTCCTGGGCATATGCCAACGGAATTGTAAACGGATATGGAAACGGTTTGTTTGGCCCCGATACAGCGGTAACCCGGGAACAGCTGGTCGTTATGCTGTATCATTTTGCAAACTATATGGATTTTGATATCACCGCCAGCAGTTCGATGGAAGACTTTACCGACACGGATGATATTTCGAGCTGGGCCAGTGACGCAATGAGCTGGGCCGTCGGCGTGGGAATCTTGTCCGGTGACGATAACCACCATTTGAACCCTCAAGCGACAGCAACACGGGCTGAAAATGCAACAATATTGAAAAACTTGATTCAGATTTTAATGAGCTAGCCCAAAACAACTGAAAATTCCAATGAAAAGAAGCTGTGGCAGTATGAAACTTGCCACAGCTTCTTTCTTAAATAAAAAGCCGCGGAAACGATAGCGCGGCCTTTAGAAAACATTGCGTTTCTTATGAGAATATGATAGGATACAGACAAAGCTCATTTCAGTATTATTTTTTACACATAAATAAAATTTTTTGGTTTCTATTTGCGTTTTGCAACGGAAGTATATTCATTGTGAAGGCTCGGAGGGAACTAAGCATGGACGAACAAAAAAAGAGCACGCGCCGCCGCGGAGAGATTTTGGAAGAGGCGATCCTGAGTGCCGCGTGGGAGGAACTGTCCAAAGTCGGTTACACACATCTGACGATGGAAAGCGTCGCAACGCGAGCGGGGACAAATAAAGCTGTCCTTTATCGCCGCTGGGCGAATAAGTCTAAGCTTGTGATGGCGGCATTGCACAGATATTTACCGAAAATCACAAATGAAGTTCCAAATACAGGAAACCTGCGCCGCGATGTGTTTGACTATCTGCATGCGCGGGTTGCACCAATGAGGGTAATCGGTGCACAGACAATCAAAGGAATTTTAATGGAACCGGTGATGTGGCGCACAATCATCAGCTCCATGCAGCAAATCATGGAGCGGAAGTCAGAGGACAAGATTACGATAGCTTTGAAGGCAATGTTGAAAAACGCGGACCTTCGCGGGGAAATAAGCCTTGAGAAGCTGACGCCTCGGATCATCTCATTGCCGTGGGATTTGCTGCGGTGCGAGCTGATTTCAAAACTGGAACCCGTGTCCGACGAAGTCATAGCGCAGATTATTGATGATATTTTTCTTCCGCTGGTTTACAGCAGATCAGGCAATCACAGCTATTTTGAGAATGAGCGGAAACATATTGCTGATCAAAAGAACACACAATAGCTTTTGTCCACAAAAAATGAGCCGTCCTCAGACGGCTCATTTTTTACAAACAGCCAAAGCGTGGATTTGGAATCATTCCTTATCCGCGCCTTTCTTGTTTTCTAACAATAATGGAATGACCTTTAATTCCGGTTCGGGCTGGCTGATGTACAACTCTTCGCACTCTTGTTGTGCCGCGATTAAAATACTGGCAGCCTCTTCTGAGGCGCGAAACAGTTTCAAATACAGTTCTTTATAATCTGGCATAAAGTTTCTCATATGCACTGATATAGTGCAATCATAACAAAATTAACTTGTACAATCAATACATAATTGCACCAAAATAAGTGCAGAGAGGTATTGATATGAATTACAAATATAGTAAACTGCTTGGTAGAAATATTAGTGCTATCCGGCAGAAAAAGGGGCTAACACAGGATCAATTATCTGCAAAATTGCAGACTGTGGGGTGTGATATCACCAGAAGTGCATTGGCAAAAATTGAGGTTGGTCAGCGCCACCTATATCCTGATGAGTTAAAGGCGTTAAAAACTGTGCTCGAAATATCTTATGAGGATATGTTCATTTAATACAATGTAATTTAAACCTTACACTTACAGCGACATGGAACCAAACTCCATGCCGCTGTTTTTTTGTTCCGTGCAAAACCCTTCCGACAAAGGGCGCTGTGCATCATATTTGACTGAAACGCGCTGACCCTTCGGCCAGGCGACGGGTATTCCGCTTATAAACGGATACATCCTGCACCAAACGATCTGCTCCGCATAAAATAGATTGATAAGCATAAAGAATTGTTTGTTCTATCAATTTTAACAGATACAGGTGTTATGATATGTACAATGAAATATGTCCTTCCAGTTCCACACAGCATGTGATAAAGAGTGGCGACACCCTTTGGAAACTCTCACAGACTTATGGTGTCAGCGTTCAAAGTATCGTGAACGCCAATCCTGGCGTCAGCGCCAATAACCTGCAAATTGGCTCGACACTCTGCGTTCCAGCAGCTTCATCCACATCAGTTTCATCCACATCAGCTTCTGCCCGTACCTGTCCGGATAATGCTTTCTCGTACATAGTTCATTCCGGCGATACTCTCTGGAGACTCTCTCAGACTTACGGCGTCAGTCTCCAGAGCATTCTTGACCTCAACCCGGGTGTCAACCCGCAGAATTTGCAAATTGGTTCGACGCTCTGCCTTCCGCATGCATCAACTACGTCAACTTCGCAAGCTTCCTCATCTAAGAAGGCGACCCAGACCACCTCGTCCGTCATTTGCCCGGAAGGGGCTTTCTCCTATACGATTCAGGCGGGCGATACCCTCTGGAAACTTTCGCAGACCTACGGCGTCACGGTTCAAAGTATTCTTGACCTCAACTCAGGCGTTGATTCGCAAAACCTGCAAATTGGTTCAACTCTGTGCATTCCCAATTTGCGGACAGCAAAAATTTCCTCGACGACGAAGAGTTACCAGACCGCGAAAACGCCCTCGACAACAACGGCCACACCTGTCACCTGCCCGGCCGGCACGTTCTCCTATACGATTCAGGCGGGCGATACCCTCTGGAATCTTTCGCAGATTTACGGCACCAGTGTCCAGCGAATTCTTGATCTTAACCCGGGCACAAACCCGCACAACTTGCAAATTGGCTCGACCCTGTGCCTTCCACAGGCGCAGACTACGCAAGTTAGCCCAACAACACAAACTGCTCCAGTAACACAAACTGCCCCAGTAACGCAAACTGCTCCAGTAACGCAAACCACCCCAGTAACGCAAACTGCCCCAGTAACGCAAACTGCACCAACAACGCAAACTGTCCCAACTACGAAAGGTTCCCAGGCTGCGCCGACCGTGACCGTCACCTGCCCTAAAGGTGCTTTTTCCTATACGATTCAGGAAGGCGATACCCTCTGGAAGCTCGCACAGACTTACGGCATCAACGTCCAAAGTATTCTTAACCTCAACCCGAGCGTCAACCCGCAGAACTTACAGATTGGCTCGACTCTTTGTCTGCCGCAGCTGCCGGTTACGAAAATTGCCCCGGTTACAGAAGTTTCTCCGACTACGCCGACCGTGACCGTCACCTGCCCGGAAGGGTCGTTCTCCTACACGGTTCAGGCGGGCGATACTCTTTGGAACCTCTCGCAGACGTTCGGCGTCAGTCTCCAGAGTATTGTTGGCCTCAACTCAGGCGTCGACCCGAAGAATTTACAGATTGGTTCGATTCTGTGCATTCCATATCCCCCAACGACATCAGTTATACCGACTACGCCGACCGTGACCGTCACCTGCCCGGAAGGGTCATTCTCCTACACGGTTCAGGCGGGCGATACCCTTTGGAAGCTCTCGCAGGCTTACGGTGTCAGTCTCCAGAGTATTGTTGGCCTCAACTCGGGCGTCGACCCAAAGAATTTACAGATTGGCTCGACTCTGTGCATTCCATATCCCCCAACAACATCAGTTTCACCGACTACGCCGACCGTAACCGTCACTTGTCCGGAAGGGTCATTTTCCTATACGGTTCGGGCGGGCGATACCCTTTGGAAGCTCTCTCAGACTTACGGCGTTAGTCTCCAGAGCATCCTTACCCTCAATTCGGGCGTCGACCCGCAGAACCTGCAGATCGGCTCGACCCTTTGCATCCCATCAGCGCCGGTATCTTCGACAGGCAGTTTTGCATATTTAATCAGAAGGGGAGATTGCATATGCACAATAGCCAGAAAATTCTTTGTCAGCGTTGAAAGTATCCTGAAGATCAACCCAGGGATTAACCCCAGGCGCCTTCAGGTGGGAACATGCATCTATGTACCGATCAACTGCTGCGGGGAAAATACGTGTCGCTATACGGTGAGGGCAGGGGATACGCTCAACAGAATCGCCAATCAATTTAATGTTTGCCCCACGGCGCTTGTCGCGGCAAATCCAAATATCGATTTTCAACGTTTGGTTGTATGCCAGGTCATTTGTATCCCCATCACCTAATGTCGGACGCACAAAAGAGGTACGATTGTTATAAAACCGATATAACTGACAATCTGTTCCTCTCTTACCGAACCGCAGCGCTTCTTTTCATACAAGCAAACTACGTGCTTGCAATCAAGCGTTCATTAAAGTTCATAAACGAATATAAAACCCCATGTTTTAAGGAAAAGAGTCCTAAAACATGGGGTTTTGCCGTATCTGGTTCCACTGCTTTGAGTGTGATAGGATATGCGTACGTTGTTTGATGATACCACATTTTTGTTACTGACCTTATACCATCAGGCACAGAGGTGCAGCTGACGCGGAACAAACGGTGTTTTAGGACAAAAAGAGGGCCAGCGTGTTAACGTGGCCCTCCCTTTTTATTCTCCCCATCGCATGGTTGTAAAACCGGTGTTTAAGCTCGGTCCCAATACAACTGTTCCGCCTACTGCGCTGGAGACTGCAAAACGCAGCACATCTCCGGCTGCCAAGGTTACAATGGAGCTGATGGTTATGCTTTCAAAATCTTCTGTTAAAGTAAGCTCTGTCACTAACGACGGATCACTAAAATCTTCATTGATCTGAATGCCTGCGGTAAAATCCATTTCCCCAGAAGCCGATCTTGCTAAGATCATAAATTCCACATAATAATCTCCGGCAATATCAATTGTCAGGATATTAGTGCCAAGTATGACATTGTTGTTCGCCATGGTATCTGGGAGTGAAACTTGTATAATCTCCCCTGAAGCAATTACAATGGATTGTATCGTATCACTATATAAGCCGCCGTAAGCAATGACCGCCGCGGGGCCGGTTTCGCCCGTAGCACCCTGTTCGCCCTGTGGCCCGGTAGCGCCTGTGGCGCCTTGGTCACCCTGAGAACCCTGCGGCCCGGTAGCGCCTGTGACACCTTGGTCACCCTGTTCGCCCTGTGGCCCGGTAGCGCCTGTGGTACCTTGGTCACCCTGTTCACCCTGCGGCCCGGTAGCGCCTGTGGTACCTTGGTCACCCTGTTCGCCCTGTGGCCCGGTAGCGCCTGTGGCACCTTGGTCACCCTGTTCGCCCTGCGGCCCGGTAGCGCCTGTGGCACCTTGGTCACCCTGTTCGCCCTGCGGCCCGGTAGCGCCTGTGGCACCTTGGTCACCCTGTTCGCCCGGAGGCCCGGTGGCG
>Ga0316604_10002783_pt1 | contig 12949 bp, 10 predicted proteins | sample OWC_soil_day20_C_FD_207650 | JGI IMG/M metagenome (GOLD analysis project Ga0316604, IMG submission 207650) | Wetland soil microbial communities from Old Woman Creek delta, Ohio, United States - OWC_soil_day20_CT | ecosystem: Environmental > Terrestrial > Soil > Wetlands | place: USA: Ohio... | reverse complement strand
TTATCCCCTTTTTGCGTTTCTGCACTTGTCGCGTTGGAAATTAGTTCTAATTTTCACCTGATTTTACAACTCCAATTCACGAATATTTCCAGATAGTATTTTTCTGGCGCTGGTGTATAACCAGTGCAGGTGGAATACTATTGTCAAGACACTAAGCTTTTAACTCATAATGTTATGATTATTAATTCCCGATTTTTATATGGCCTACTGTTGATGGCGTGCTTCGGGGGATGCAAACATGAGCCCTCCTTTGACCCTTATGGCCCTGGTCTTACTGAACGCCTCAATGCCTATAATAATGTACAGTCGAATGTTAAAAACGGCAGCCCTGATTTATTTATTGACTTCTCAGCAGGTATTAACAATGCCTTCAAAACTTCTATTGTCAATAGCCTGCTATCAGAATGTTTTAATACAATACTGTCCGACAAGTTTGAAGTATATAAGCTGGGATCTAATGAGGTAACCCCATTACCAGTGACCAATACCCCTCAGCTTGGACAGGAGATAAGTAATCAAAGTAATTATAAAGATATCTGGGCGCCTATCCAGAAAGCTGTCGAAAAAATCACAGCAGCCGATAATGATGCGCTCCTGATTACCGATTTCGAAGAATGGAATGATAAAACTGAAGTAACTAATACTGCCTATCTGAAACTTCCATTTTCAAAATGGCTGGCTAAAGGCAACTCCATCCATTTCTTCATAGTAGACTATAAGGAAGGAAACGTAGACAAACATATCTATTTTACCATTTTCAATAGTACCAACATCCTACTCTCCAAACTCTCGCCTAAACTCAGTCCCTACAGCACCCGGTTCGATTTGTCTACAAGCGCATTTACTTTATCAACAAACTATGCAGACCCAAAATCAGGGGGCATTTACAATAATAAAAATGATTTAGACCTAAAGAAAGATCAGTACATAAAAGGTGAATGGTATGAATACTATCCATTGGGCCTTGATTGGAAAAATATAGCAGACATACATAAAGAAGTGCCGGAAGAATTCTCCGACATATTCCGCAACCTCTTCATAGACCTCAGCAACCAGGATAGCTATACCTTCAAAGCATTCGAAGTACAAACTTTCAATGTAACTACAGATTTCACAAATTTTGCAAAAGCTGATTATGCATTACAAAATCCTCCCAAAACTACCAAAGGGAAAAATGGTGAAACCAAAATGTCCGACGAAGAAAAAGATCCAATAATACTTGAATGCTATAACGACGACGGTTCAATAAAAGATGCCTGCAAATACCATCCGCAAACATTACAACCGCTTTCCAATTACTTCCACCTTAATCAACCCTTATTTGATAATACCAGCAAAAGCGATAACAAACATGTAGAACTAGGAATCACCTTCGATTCCAATTTTACTCCTGCAGAAGCTGATACTTTTTTGAAAATAAATATCGTGCTCACTGCCGCTACCCCCAATATCGACAATCCAAAACTGGAAAAATTTAAATGGGTCAATACGAAAGGAATGCCCAATATCGCGTTATATGAATCTATAAAAAACACTTTACTGGAACTAAAGCCTGAAAACAAAACTATATACACCTATTATATCAAAACATTATAGTCATGGAATCAATTACTGCCTACACCGTATCTGTCATTATCACCCTTGTCATCTTATTCATCGCCGCTATCATTGCTAACCTCATCAAATTCGAAGGTGGCAGCAGACCCAAAGATCCCAAAATCAGGAAACTTTGGTTTTGGGTGTTATGTCTGATCAACCCCATTCTCATCTTCCTCCTCGGCTTCTTTGTATTCATGCCCGATGGTAACAGAATGGTGATAAAAAATTACCTCGCCGCCTTAACCATAGGCACTGTGGCAGGCTTCTTCTTATACATCCTGTTAGGCTTCATCCTCAGCCGCATCTTCACAAATGGTAAGCTAGGTCACTGGTTTTAATCTGCAATCATGATGGACAAATTATTTGTTATCGCGGTCGGTGGTACCGGCATGCGCTGCCTCGAAGCCTTCACTCACCTTTGTGCAATAGGCATGTTCGACAGCAAGGAAATTGAAATGCTCACTCTTGATACCGATCAGGCCAATGGCAACAAAGGCCGTGTGGAAAAACTGATTCAGTTATACAACCGGATTAAATCCGGCGGTACCCCCAATGCAAATACGTTCTTCTCTTCTAAATTAAACCTCTACCGGTTCTATACCAACTATTCCGGTCAGGGCAGAGAGAATTATAAGAATATTTCGAAATTGAATTCAGGCACACCTGAACAACAAAAAGGCAATAAACTCATCTCCGACCTTTTTCTTGACAACGAATCTGTTCAGGAATTCGACCTCTCTCACGGCTACCGCGCACAAACACACCTGGGCTCTATGCTCATGTACCATGGTATGATCGAGGCTGCCAGAAATATTGTAAGAGGCACAGATGTAAAGGTACAGGAACGGGAACTGGATGAATTTGTTACCAAACTGGAACTCGCCGGACAAGATGCTCGTGTGTTCATCTTCGGCTCTATCTTCGGTGGCACAGGCGCGTCTTCTATTCCCATCATTCCCAAAGCCCTGCAGGAATTCATAAAGATCCGCTCCAAAGGCGCTTCCAGCATAGACTTTTCCAAAGCGAAGTTCGGCTCTACCCTGCTCACTGAATACTTTACTTTCAAAAAGCCCAATGACAAACAGAAAGCCAGTAAAGAAAACAGTATCATCGCAGATGCCTCTTATTTCCCCCTGAATAGTCAGGCTGCCCTGCAGTTTTATCAAAGCGATCCTACCGTACAACGATGCTATAAAATGCTTTATCACATCGGTTGGCCGGTAGAAAGTAAACCTGTGGACAATGGCAGTACCCAGACCATCACCGGTGGTGCTACCCAGGAAAATGCGGCACACATCACAGAATTACTGGCAGCCTGTGCAGCCTATGATTTCTTTACCCGAACAACCGGTCTGGATGTAGATAAAACTGAATACGTATACAAAGCAGTTGACTTTAATAGCAATGCCTTCAGTTTCTCCATTCACGACTTTGTGGGCAATGGTAATAAAGCAGGCGAACGATTCGCTAACAAAATCGGTGCTTTCTTTTCACTGGCACATATTTCACTCACGGTCAATAATGCGGCAAACGGTGACGCCGGCATCAAAGGATTTATTACCAGATGCCAGGAGCAAAAAATTACCCAATATAATACCATCACCGATGCTGAATGTAGCGAAATCAATGACTACTTCAAAGCATTCGCATACACCTTCGAAAGCGCGCGATTCACACCCGGTTGGTTGTACCAGGTAAGGAACACAGTTGCCCCGGGTACTTTCATCTTCGATAGCAAAGCCTTCCCTGATAATCTCTCTGAATTGAAGAAACTGGATGTCGGCACCATCTTCCCCGATGAAAAAAATCACTGGCCCAAAGGAGGATTACTGGCTAACAGATATGACACCTTTGTCAAAAAGCTGATCAACCTGGGACCATCCGAAGAGCAACAGGTCAATACCACAAAAGAAAAATTCCTCGCTCATATCTACAATGCGATCACTCATTCACAGGGCTTCCATTTAATCTGAAATTACAATGAGCAATAAAATAAAGGCCTTAACTATCAAGGTACACCCTAAGACAGAATTACAGGGCATGCAATTCGCCTGGGACAAGATTCCACAGCTGGAAGTTTTTACCAGGAACATTATCATTCCTGAGATAGCAGTGGAACAGGATGGCGGTGCCGCTGTAAACATTGGTACCCTTGTATCTGGTATCCCTACCGTATTTGCAAGAGCAGCCCTGTTCGAAAGCGCGTTGAACAATATCATTGATCAGGATGCAGCTACGTCCGGACTCATGTCGTTTTACAAATCGCTGGTGAGTGAGTGGAAAGGGTTTATCAGTTGCCTCGCATTGAACTATAAAGATATTGAAGTCAACCGCGTTCCCCTCGTTTATTCAGATGGAAAGAAACTGCCAGATACAGAAAATATTTATGAACCCACTGGTGCATTTGGCAATGCCTTGTTTGAAAGACAACCGCTATGGAGCGATCAGTCACTGGCTGATAATGCAGAGAAGGTGCCGTTTATAGATGTGATCTCTTTCAAAGGAAATGTAATCGGTGGTACATCGCCCGATTGTTTTCTCTTTACTTCGGTATCTTATAACATCAAAGGGAAGTATCCTTTCATCAATATCCAAAGCGGTCGTTTTGTAGATCCATTAAAGTCTGATCCAGGACAGCAGGAGCTGAAATTAATCCATGGATATGCCAGGCATATCCTGGACAACATACAGTCATTCAAACAGCACTTTAGTAGCTTACCTGCAGATATCAGACCTTCCTACGAGAATATCAGTGCCTGCCTGCAGGATTGGATAAAGGATATGGTGAAATACCAGGAGCAAAAGAATTTTCCAAGACTGGATAATTCCACGCCTCCTGAAGTTGGCTCTCTGTTTGCATTACCCTTTAGTAAGCTGTTTAATTATTCCACTTTATTATTCGGTTCTGAAGGCATCATCACACAGGTAGAAAATTCAGCATACAGTATTCCATTTGATCCCAAAGATCTCCTGTTACCAGATTCCACCGAAATTGCGCAGATAGATTTTGGTAAAGAAGGGGCTGAAAAAAAGAACTTCTTAGCTGATAAACCCATACTGCTATTAGCCGCCGAAACAAAGGGTCAGCCTAATAACTATGCATACTTTGCGCTGCCATTGACACCGCTTGCCTTAAATGTATTTGGAACAAACCTGGATGCGCTTGCGGGATTGTCGCCTAATTCGAATGTCAGATCACGTATCTCTGCGGTATATGATCCTAATGACAGGGATGGAGAAAAGCTGATCGTACACCTCAGACTATTTACTGATACCGGCAATGAAATTCTCAGACAGGTAGTGTATAAAGTTACGCAGGAGGCCATTATGGGAAAAGATATACTGATGTGGCCCAACTTTATATCCAAACAATGGAACCGGTATTTCCTGTATTCTGAAATTCCTCACAATGATGCTAAATTCCAGGCCACGCCGTTTATTGGCAATGTCAATGACGAGTTCTTCCGCATTGCGCTGGATGATAAAGGTATCCCATATTACCTGGCGGAAAAAGGCCGTGTTGTATCTGTTCCTGGTACGCAGGTGCAGCTGCACATAGCATCGAACAATGCAGTGGCTGATAACAAATATAAGTATGAGATCTACGAAAGTAATCAGCCTTTCAAGGGCATTAAGTTCTCGCATGCAGGCGTAGATTGTGGTTTTGGAATTATACGATACAAATCATTTGGGAACGATCCGGCATTTCCATTGAATATGCTGAACACGACAAAGACCCTGTACCCGGCTTTTCTGGGCGTGGATTTTGGTAGTACGAATTCTTCCATTGCTTACTATTCCGAAAGTGATAATAAGGTGAAAGATGATCTGAAACTCACGAACAAAAGGATTTCATTGTTGTCCACCGATTTGAAAAATAATGATGAACGTCCGGCTGTGGAAGATGAAATATTTTTCTTTCAGAATGATGAGATCTTTTCCAATTCTATCAAGTCTGTGCTCACCATTCATGATCCCAGAAGGATTGTGAATGAAAAGAACAATCAGCCCGACTCTCTCTTGTCAGATGCCGTTAAAGGTGGATTTCCCTGTTTCGAAAAGAACCTGCCTATCGATAGCGCATTGGATAACCGGTATTTCCTGACCTACAACAGAGTGGGGACGGCAGAGCTGGTATACAATATGAAATGGTCCACACAGCGTATTGATAAAAGTTATAAAACGGCATACCTGAGTACACTGATGTTGCATGTATATGCACAGCTCTTTGAGGAAAACCATGAGCCGCATACGCTGAAATGGTCTTATCCATCTTCTATGGGCAAAGACCTCTTAAGCGAATACAGAGCCATCTGGGATTCGTTAGTGAATATTAGTCCTATCAATAGCAACGTTAAATTAAAGACATTTCCACCATCTGACCTGTCGGATATTGGTGATGTGCAGAGAAGCACCTGGGGCGTAGGCAGTGATACAGGTGGTGGTTGGGGAGCAAGCGATGAAAGTGGATGGGGCAATGAAAAGGAAACAAAAAAGAAGGAGATTGTAGAAATTTCTTTTGATACAGCACCTATTCGTTTTGATTTTAAAGAACTGGGTAACCAGGAGTCTTTGTCAGAAGCCTGTGCGGTAGCGAACTATCTGGTCCGGCCACAGGGTGGCTATTCAATAAATGCAGGTGAATTAATCCTCTGTTTTGATATTGGTGGTAGCACGACTGATATTACAGCACTTTGCCAGATGTTAGATGGAAAGGCGATGATCAAGCAAAACTCCATTCGCTTTGCAGCTGAGCGTATGGCTCAGGCCACCCGATATTCCCCTAATTTCAGAACTGTATTGTTGAAAATGTGTGAAAGGAAGCGCATCTCTATCCAGGGACTGAACAAGGGGGAGAACAAATTTTCTGAAAACACAGCTCCCTATTACTTTGAACAGGTACTGGACCGGTTGGAGCATACAGACTTTAATACCTTTTACCTGCTCATAGCAGCGGAGTGTAAAGAGATGATGAGTGTGAATCTATACATTACAGGTCTGATCATGTTCTATGCAGGTCAACTGGTACATAAGCTACGAACAGAAATAATCCGTTCCGAAGATGCGCCCCCTGCAGTGAAAAACACACCTCCCAAAATCAGGATTGCCTTTGCTGGCAAAGGCGCCCGCATCTTTGACTGGTTCAATGCGGTCGATCCGTCTGCTGCAAATAACTACTATACCCAGATGTTCATCAGGGGTATTGGTGGCGAAGCGGTGGCAAGAAAGACTATCATTCCTGTGAGTCAAAGTCCGTTGAAAATAATAGATATCAATTCTCAGAAAGGAGACAGCTATACAGATGTTAAATACGAAGTATCCAAAGGACTCGCTATTCCTACGAACCTTACCAGGATATTAGTGCCTACCAATAAGCAGGCCATCGAGATTCTGGGGGAAGATCATTTCTGTATAGTCATGCCTAATGGTGAATTCAAATACCTCGAATCCACCAATTCAATTACACCGGAAATGCTGGAACATATTGGTGATTATTTCATCAACTACCCACCACAGGGCAGCCAGCCTTGTCCACGGTTTATGGACTTTGCAGATTTATTCTACAGGGTGGCGTCTTCCATGTTCGGATTGAAAATGAGCTCGGCGGACTTCATGGCAGGATTTCAGGATATGAACATCGAGAACTACATCAAGGGTATCCCTGAGTTTATAGAAGCGAAGAAACGTAAAGTGGATGAGCAAAAGAAGTTTGATTATGTAGCGCCAATCATTATACTCGAAGGGATGAAGTTCTTTGAAAAGCATTTGCTAAAAGGAATCAAAATCCAGTAAACTATGACCTTTCGATTGCTCGTGAAGATATCCAGGCGATTAGTCTCATTCTGGTACCAGGCTAATAGTAATGCGTATGCACCCCTGATTATAAAGGATAGCAACGAGGTATTGTTGTATTTCTATGTGAATGGGAATGATTTCATATTTGGAAATGCGGCGAGGGATATGTTCAACCAGCATCATCCAAATGCATATGGAGACTATTTTGAGATCATCAAAGATCCGGCAAAGCATTTTACTATATATGGTAATAAGAAACCTGTAAAGCAACTGTTTTACTACGGAGTAGAGCAATGTCTGTCTTTCTTTATCAATACAGTATTATATAAAAGTGATTCCATAGAATCTTATCGGCAGCATTTGTCGCTTCATTTTTTGTTTGATGTGGATATCGAAGACAAAGAGAAGGCGCTGATAGAAAGCTTGTTTATAGATGCAGGATATTTCAGTACAAGCAGGGTGAATTATGATGCCGCGTTGTTTGAAGTATTGGCAGGATGGGGTGTTATTACACCTCGTAATCATGTGTTGTTGTTGAATGGACTGAATGGCACCCTTTATTTTAAGTTGTATGAAAATTTCCAGCAGGGGCCTGTAAGTGCCTTGTCGATGTATGGGCAGGGTGCTGATCCAAGAGTGAAGCTGTTGGCGGAAATGATCATAGAATACATCATTGCGCAGCAGTCATTTTTGTCGATTGATATAGAGAAGGAAACAGGTGCGATACTGCCTTTTTGCACAGATCAGCTCAATCAGCTTTCACCGGTTATAAAGGGAGAAGTGGAATTGACGGATGGGCATAAGTATTGGTTTCAGGTGAAGGAGCGGACACTGAATGAACGGTTACAATTTTATTCCAATGATCAGGTGGTGTATAACAATATCGATGGTTTATTGGAGGAGAATAAATTAAATGTGGATAACACAGTTGTATTATTGGTAGGAGAAGAAATCAGTACATCTTATTTTTTGAATAAGTTATTGAAGAAATATCCCCGTGTGAAGAAAGTAGAGCCTGTTTGGTTGAAAGATACGATGGAGTTGGTTTTTGCGGGGTTATCCAAAAAGGTTGTTGTGCCACCTGCATCAGCAAGGGTGTCGGTTACAACCTCGCACCTGCCGGTTTCGGATTCTTCATCACCACTGCCGGTTTCAGTTCCATCGTCATCACCTCCGGTTCCGGCTCCATCATTACCACCGGCAGTTCCGGCTGCTTCATCTTCTTCACCAGCTCCGCCATTGCCGGCTGCAAAGCCGCCATTACCGCCGGTTATGAATAAGAATAAACCTCCATTACCACCACCATTACCTCCATCAAAAAAGTAAGTTATGGCAATTCATTTAGAGAAAAGGAAACCTGTATCACTGGAAAAAACGACACCCGGGCTGCGTAAAATTATAGCAGGACTGGGTTGGGATACAGCAAATGTAAATGGTCACAATGTAGACCTGGACCTCTCTGTCTTTATGATGGGGGCCAATGGCAAGTTGCCGCAGGATGAGTTTTTTGTATTCTATAATAACAACACCAGTCCTGATGGTGCTGCTTACTATCCGGGCGATAGCAGGGATGGTACCGGAGAGGGAGATGATGAGATCATTTCCATTGATCTCGGAAAGGTCGATGCGCAAATTGAGTATCTCTACTTTGCGGTGACTATCGATCAGGCAGCATCACGTGCACATCATTTCGGTTATGTGCGGAATGCTTATATCAATATTCGTAATGGGGCTGATAATACGCTTTTGTGTCAATACCGGCTCAATGAAGAATTCAAAGAAGAAGATTCTGTGATCATTGCGACGTTGTCAAGGAATAATGGGCAATGGGATGTAGAAGCTGTGGGGCAGGCGTTTTCCGGGGGACTGAATACACTGGTTGATATGTATCAATAATAATCATTTTTTATGGGAAGTTTTAATTTAACAAAAGGAGAAAGATTTTCCTTGTCAAAAGCGGCTCCCGGTCTTACGGTAGTGAGGATAGGTATGGGATGGGATCCCAACGATCAGCCGGGAGGACCTGACTTTGATCTGGATGTATCTGCATTTGCCTTGAATGGGAGTTTTAAGATTCCTTCTGATTCTTATTTTGTTTTTTATGGACAGGTAAGGATGGGAAATTATATAGAAGATCCGGTAGAGAAAGGGCTGATGCGGCCTATTACCCAAGATGGTGCGATCATGGGGGCGATAGATGACCCTGATGGAAGAAGGAGTGATGGCGATGATGATGAAGACATGTTTATTGATCTTTCTAAAATCACGCCTGATGTAGAACAGATCATCATCTGCTGTACGATCTGTAAATACCCGCATGATAATAAGAAGGACAGGCGTACGCTGAACCTGAATTTTGGACAGGTGGAAGATTGTTATATCAGGATCATCAATGAGAGTACAGGTGAGGAGATATTGCGGTTTGATCTGAAGGATAAATATACGAAAGAGGATGCAGTGGAGTTTGGGCGGTTATTCAGGGTTGGGAATTCGTGGGAGTTTGAGGCGATGGGTAGAGCGCATACAGGTAGTTTACAGACATTGGTTAATATGTACACATAAAAATATTTTTTATGGCTTTTAATCTTAGTAAGAATAATGATCCTGTTCCGGTGGTGGTGCCGGAAAAGAAGAATAAATTATGGATAGTGTTATTATTAGTAGTGGTGATTGTTGGAGTGGCGGTTGGGTTTTTTATACCCAAAAAGGAAACAGGAGTAGCTGATACGGCTGTTATAGTTCCGGATACAGCTACTTCAACTCCGGTTATGGATACAGCTGCTTTAGTTGCTGCTCCTGGCCCTGTAGCTGATTCGCCTGTTGCTACTGATCCTGCTCCTACCGCTGCCGGGGCTCCTCCTGTCACTGCTCATACCTCTGCTGAGGGGGCTCCTACTGCTTCCGGGGTTCCTCCCCCTGTCGCTGCTCCTGCCCGTGTTGCCGCTTCATTTAACAAAGGCAACTCCGCTCCTATTGCTATTTCCGACGAAGTCGTAAAGGAAATAAAGAAAGCACACAAAATCACCATCTATGGCTATGCCAGCAGTGAAGGTGATATCTCTGTAAATAAGAGACTGGCTCAGGAAAGGGCAGTGGCATTTAAGCAATATCTCATCTCCAAAGGAGTTGACGCGAGCATGATCACAGCTATAGGCAAAGGTATTGACAATCCCATCGCGACAAATGACACCGAAACAGGGCGTACCCAAAATCGTCGGGTAGAAGTAAGTATTGAATAGTTAATAAATTTTCCATGAACATCTCACAAGACCTAACCCTGCTCTGGAATGATATTATTTATCATCCCGGAACCAGCGTTGCGATTATTTGTAACCTCATCATTATAGAAAGTCTGCTGTCAGTAGATAACGCCGCAGTGCTTGCGACCATCGTAATGGACCTCCCTAAATCACAGCGGGGCAAAGCCCTCAAATTTGGTATCTGGGGGGCTTATATATTTCGTGGCCTTGCCATGATCTTTGCTGCTGTGCTGGTAAAGATCTGGTGGTTAAAGCCGCTGGGAGGGTTGTATCTATTATACCTTGTATACGACTGGTATCGTGGTAGTGATGAAGAAGATGCAGCAGTAGATAAATCCAATAAGTGGTTGTACAAGGCGACTGTTGGTACGATTGGTAATTTCTGGGCCACCATCTGCATCGTAGAAATCATGGATATGGCATTTTCCATTGACAATGTATTTGCAGCGGTAGCTTTTTCTCCTAATATCATTCTTGTTTGTACAGGTGTATTCATCGGTATTTTTGCCATGCGTTTCATAGCCCAATGGTTTGTAAAGCTGATGGAGAAGTATACCTTTTTAGAAACCGCGGCATTTATTGTGATTGGTATACTGGGTGTGAAGCTGGTATTGTCGCTGTTTGAACATTTCTATCCGGATAGCTCATTTAGTCATGTATTAGGCAGTCATGCAGCTGATGTGGGGATATCCATAGTGACGGTGTTGGTGTTTTTTGTACCTATTTTGACATCGTCATTGTTGAATATTCCACGTAAAAGTGAATATATTTAATATATAACGAGATTATTTATTGACACTATTTATATCCCTATGCGCTATTGTAGTAGTAAATGGACAAACCGACAGCCTGGGATTTCCTGCACGTCTCAGGCTGTTGAAGAAGAAGAAATTTAGGGAAGCCACCGGTTTCCCTACTTCACCTCATCCACATTCACCTCCATCTTCACCAGTACGACCTCTCCAAAATGACTGGCAAAAGCTACATCAGCCGCATCGCGACCGATGGCCATAATGATCCTGCCTCCAACCGGTTTCTCCATCAACGCATCAAATGTATACCACCGATCCCCTACATACGCTTCAAACCATGCATGTAAATCCATTGGTTTCAAGTCATGCAGATATCCTACCACCATACGGGCAGGTATATTTATACTTCGACACAGTGCTATCGCTACATGCGTAAAATCCCTGCATACGCCTGTTCTGCTTTGCAACACATCTATAGCAGATGTAGAACTATTGGTAGAACCATACTGACGGGATATGTTTTGGAAACACCATTGCCGGATTGCTTCTACCTGTTCATACCCCGATTGTATATCCTTTATAATTTCCATGGCCAGTTCACCGACTTTGTCTGACTCACAATACCTGCTGGGTAGCAGAAATTGCAATACAATACCGGGTAACTCTTCTATCGGTACATATGCTGCGGCTGGATTCACATCAATATTCTCATCGCACTCAGCTATAACACTACTTTCAATGATGGTAGTTCCTACAGGTAAAATAGTACGTTGACAAATATTGCCATACCCATCAATATACTCACTCACGGGCACCAGCGGAGTTGTTAAAAACGCTTCCTGCCTGATAAACTGTGTAGGTTCGCTTTTGGAACGTAACATGAAAATACTGGTGACAGGGTACTCAGTACATAATTCAAAAAAGGAGGAAGCTTGTAAGAGCATAAAAGCCAGAGTATTTATAAAATATGTCCAAGGGTACCGAATAATGTTGAAAGTTGCTAAAAAAACTAATTCCTGTTGGCAAAAATTGAATTATAAGCCAAAAACTCCAAATTTTCAGCATGAAGGCATGAAAATTTCTTCTTCAAGTCATATGTTTATTTAGTTATATATTTCCTGTAGCAATGCATGTCTGGTGCTATAGCTTTTGTGTCAATGTGCTGGTATAAAATTGGAAATAGGACTCCTTAGCTGTTGTGCTTACTAAGAGTGGGTAACAAAACTTTGTCATTGATTTTATTTTATCTTTGATTTTATGAGAAAATATCCAATAGGCTTACAAGATTTCGGGAAAATAAGAAAGGAGGGGTATTTATATATTGATAAAACTCAATCGATTCATAAATTGATTGATTCAGGTAATTATTATTTTCTGAGTCGCCCCAGACGTTTTGGTAAATCTCTGCTACTGTCTACTATCAAGGAGATTTTCAGCGGCAATAAAGAATTATTTGAAGGGCTTTGGATCTATGATCAATGGAATTGGGAACAAAAGCACCCAGTGATACATTTAAGGCTTAGTAAGCTTGATTATCAAAAA
>Ga0316604_10002782_pt1 | contig 12949 bp, 11 predicted proteins | sample OWC_soil_day20_C_FD_207650 | JGI IMG/M metagenome (GOLD analysis project Ga0316604, IMG submission 207650) | Wetland soil microbial communities from Old Woman Creek delta, Ohio, United States - OWC_soil_day20_CT | ecosystem: Environmental > Terrestrial > Soil > Wetlands | place: USA: Ohio... | reverse complement strand
GGGGATTTTGATTTAATCGACTCCTACGTCTATGAAATCAACGCGCTTCAAAGCCGCCACAGTTATTTGATTAAGCAGCTTCGCGAACTGGAACATTCAGTAAAGTAATAAATACTGACAACGCATCCTCATAGATTGACTTTCCGTTGAAATATGGTACAATGTTACAGTATTAAGTACTTTCAGGTTTTGTACCATGAATAAAGTGCTTTCAATCGCAGAACGTCAGATATCTGTCTGAATCCATTTTATTATGATTGACAGAAAACGGAGGATGTGAGTATGAGGTCCTCACACGGGTATGGCCCTTACCGGGGCAGGCACAAGTTGTCCCGCATACTGAAAGGAATTATTGTCATCTTAACTGTGGTTCTTGTTTTAACCATGGCAGCCTACTTTTTACTCAAACCATATATGGAGTATACTGAGGACGGAATATCCATTCATCTTCCTCTGTCCGGCAGCGGTGGAACAGCCGCCCAGACGGCTTCGGAAACGGGTGCGGACAGCGGCGCGTCAGAGGCGGACTCCGGCGTCTCTCAGGCGGAGGATCCCCAGGAAAATGGTGAAACGGACGACGTAACGACGGTGGTGAGCGAGGCATCCCCGGCGGAGGGCGGCGCCCTTCACGGCATCACCTTGTCACTGGACTCCATCACCGACGGCAGCGCCGATCAGCAGCTGGAATCCGCCGGCGCCAACGCCGTCATCTTCGATATGAAGGCGGACAGCGGTGCGCTGGGTTTTTCCTATACCTCATCCCTGGCAAGCACGGCGGACGTTTCCTCCTCCGTCACGGACATCAACGCGGCAATCACCCAATTTAACCAGGAGGATTATTATACCATTGCCCGGGTTTCCTGCTTCCGGGACGACGCGGTGGCCTCCGCCAACAGCAAGCTGGCCATCACCACCACCAGTGGAAGCCGCTGGACCGACGCAGGAGGACTGCGCTGGCTTAGTCCCTACTATGAGCAAACGCAAACCTATCTGGTGAATCTCTGTGTGGAATTGGCCGATATGGGGTTTGATGAAATTCTGCTGGATCACTGCGCCTATCCCACGGACGGCAGCTTGAGCAAGATTAAAACCGGAAAAACCTATCAGAGTTCCACGTTCGGCATCCTGCTGGACACTTTTTACAGTCAGGTAAAAAGCGCCGTGGCGGACACACAGGTCAAGGTTTCTCTAGTGACGGACGTCCAAACTCTCACCTCCGGCGAAAACAGTGACAGCGGACAGACCGCCGCGCTTCTGGCAGCCTACGCTGACCGAATCTATGTGGAGGGCGACACCGATTCCCTTAGTACGTATGCGGATACCCTCGCCTCCGCTGGAATGAGCGATGGAGACTCCCGGCTGGTGCTCCTGAGTGACAGTCCGCTGGAACATTCGGAACTTTCCTGGGCAGTTTTAAGCGACTCGTGATCATCCATAAAAACAGCCGACAGGCGGCGCGGAGTGAACCGCGCCGCCTGTTTTTTTAACAGCTTTGGCTTTCCCCCGGATATCATGCTTCCGCAAACGATCCTTTCTTGAAAAATGCTGTGATTCTGGTATAATTGAAGTACAAATACAGCCGCGTGGCGGCACCGTCCGGATGTTACCCATTGCGGACAGAAGGAAGGAATAACATATGCTGTTCGACACCATTCGGGCGTACCTCGGTTTCAATGCAAAGCAGGAACAGACTCGACAGGCCGTGCTGGCGGAAGCGGCCCAGATTTTATCAAAAGCGGAAGAGGAAGGTCGCATCCGGGCGGAACACGCCCGGACGGAGGCGGAGGAGCGGGTGAAAACACTCACCGAGGAGGCTGATCGCACCGCCGCCCTCCGGGTCAGCGAGCTAATCGCACGGATTGAGAAGGATGATTCCGCATGTCTCCGGCGAGCCGAAACCAGACTGGAGGACGCTGTGGGCCTGATTGTAAATCAGATTGTATCCGGATAAGACGCGTCATAAGGGGGGAGCACCGAATGAACAGCAATCAGCAAAGTGGCGAAACCGCCGATCACGAAGCGGAGGAGCTGCTGCGAAACGCCCGGGAGGATGCCTCCCAGCTTCTGGCGAGCTATAAGGCGCAGTCGGACCGGACTTGCGCGGCGATCCTGTCGCAGGGAGAACAGGCGGCTCGGGCGCGGAGCGAACGGCTGGCAGAGGACGCGGCGGCAGACGTCAAAAAAGCCGGTCTTTCCGCCAGACAGGAACTGATGAGCCACGCTTTTTCCATGGCTCTGGAACGGCTTTGCAGTCTTCCTGATGATCAATTGATCCCGTTTTTGGCGGGAATCGCCGCCAATGCTTCGGAAACAGGAGAAGAGTCGGTTTTATTCAATCAAAAAGACCGCAACCGCATTGGTAAAGAGGTGGTAACTCTTGCTAATGAGCTGTTGGGCGGCGGCAAGCTCACTGTCGCGCGGGAAAGCGGTGAATTTGCGGGCGGGCTGATTCTCAATGGCGGCGATGTGGAGCTCAACGGTACCTTTGAAGCGTTGATAGGGCTTGCGAAAACGAAGCTTTCTATTGACGTGTCCAAGCTGCTGTTCGACCAGTGAAACTCGTTCAGCACGTATCGAAAAACAGGAACGGCCCGGCCTCACGCAGCCACTGATGAGTCAACTCACGGCGGATGAAACCGCAAACAAATTGTTCGTCTGCGGTTACTTCAGGAGGTCTATGCCCATTCCACCTGAGGGGAGGAACTCAGCTTGACATCAGGAATCATCAAATCGGTCTCCGGCCCGCTGGTGACGGCGGGCGGGCTCTCCGACGCCGGCATCGGCAATATGGTGTATGTGGGAAAACCGCGTCTGGCAGGCGAGGTTTTATCCGTAAAAAATGATACCGCCACAATTCTGGTCTATGATAATCCCACTGGGCTCGGCCCCGGCGAAAACGTGGAAATGACCGGCGCGCCGCTCTCCGTGGAGCTTGCCCCGGGGATGTTGGGCGGTGTGTTTGACGGACTCCAGCGCCCTCTTGGACGGATGGAGGGCGGCAAGTGTCTGCCTTCGGAAAACGGAGGGTTTCCCGCCCTCAGCAGAGAGCGAGCCTGGAACTTTACAGCAGTTGCGTCCGCGGGTGACCGCGTCTCCGGAGGCGACGTAATTGGAACCGTGGAGGAATCCGGGTCTGTGCTCCACAGCATCATGGTACCCTACGGAAAAAGCGGCGTGGTTGAATCCATCCAGTCGGGTCTTTATTCGGTCACCGACACCGTGGGCATTCTTCGTCTGGAGAACGGCATCACGGAGCCTCTGACCATGCTCCAGACGTGGCCGGTTCGGGAGCGTCCCTGCCGACGGAGAATTTCGCCCAACAGCCCCCTCTGTTCCGGCCAGCGTGTGATTGACGGGCTGTTCCCCATCGCAAAAGGCGGCTCCGCCGCCCTGTGCGGCCCCTGCGGTACGGGCAAAACCATCCTTCTGCGGCAGTTGGCGGCATCCCTGGACGCCGATGTGGTGGTCTACATCGCCTGCGGTGGGCGAAGCGGCGGGACAGCCGAGCTTCTCAGGGAACTTTCGCTGCTCCAAAACCCCCGCACGGGAGAAACGCTCATGAGCCGCACCGTGGTGATCGCAGGCAGCGCCGCACTGCCCGCGGTTTTGGAAGCGGCTGTTCTGACCGGTATTTCCATCGGGGAATATTTCCGCGATATGGGTCACCATGTGACGGTCATTGCCGATTCAGTCTCCCACTGGGCGGAGGCGCTTCGGGCGCTGTCAGGGCGTCTGGGCGAACCGTCGGGTACGGGCGGCTATCCCGCCGGTCTGACCTTTCATCTGGCTCAGTTTTTCGGCCGCGCCGGATGTGTTGCCTCCGGCTCCGGCGCAGGGGAGCGGATCGGCTCTCTGACCGCGGTGGGCGCGCTATCCCTGCCGGACGGCAGCCTTTCCCATCCGGTTGCCCAGGCGGTGACCCGGCTGGTCGGCGCGTTCTGGGTTCTGGATTCCACTCTGGCCTTTGAGCGCCGCTTTCCCGCCGTACAGGTCTGCCACTCTTACTCCCGCTATTTCAGCGCTTTGACGGATTGGTACACTTCCCATGTAGAACATGAATTCCCAGCATACCGGGAACGGGTCTTTCGTTTTTTACGGGAAGAGGAGCGTCTGTCGGGGACTGTCCGGCGGCTGGGACGGAAGTCTCTCTCCCCTGAGGATCGGCTGACGGTGGAAATCGCCTGTCTGCTGCGGGAAACGCTTTTCGATCAAAATGCCTTTGCAAAGCCTGACAGCTGCGAACCCTCACAGCGCCAACTCGCCCTGCTGCGGCTGATTCTGGAATATGACCGACTTGCCCGCGCCGCTGTTAAAAAGGGCGCCGACATTTCAGAGCTGCTGGAACTCGGCCTGCGGGAGCACATTGGATACGCAAAGCACGCCGCCGCTGAACAGAACGCAGGCTATTCCGAGGAGCTTAAGCGGCAGATTCAAGCCATTGCCGCGAAAGGGGGCGACGGTCAGTGATTAAGGAATACCGCACCATACGGCAGCTTTCCGGCACACTTTTAACAGTTGACAGGGTAACCGGGGTGACCTGCGGGGAACTGGGGGAGCTTCTTTTGCCCGACGGCGGTATTCGCCGTTGCAGGATACAGGAAATTACCGGAGAAACCGCCGTGGTGGAGCTGCTGGAATCCTCCACCGGAATCCATCCCAGCCGGTGTAAAATCCGCTTTTTGGGTGATCCCCTGCGGCTGGCCGTGTCGGAGGACATGCTTGGCCGTGTCTTTAACGGATTAGGTGACCCCATTGATGGCGCCCCCGCCATTTTGCCGGAGGCGTACCGTGACATCGGCGCAATCTCCATAAACCCCATTGCCCGCGATTATCCCGCCAGGCCTATCCGAACGGGACTGTCCGCTGTCGATGGGCTGACTCCTCTGTGTTTGGGTCAAACGCTGACCATTTGCTCCAGCCCCGGCCTTCCCCACGGGCAACTCGTGTCTCAAATTTTCCGTCAGGCCACCCTTGCGGATGGAGACGGGGAACGCTTTGCCGTGGTATTTGCGGCCGTTGGAGTCTCCTTTGACGAAGCGGATTTTTTTCTTCAGGAGCTGCGCCGGGCAGGAGCCGCGGCACGCACGGTTTCTTTTCTCAGTCCGGCGGGTGATCCCGCGGGAGCACGGGCCACAGCGTTTCAAATGGCTCTCACCGCGGCGGAGTACCTCGCATTTGAGCGGGATATGCAAGTACTGGTGCTGTTGACCGATCTTGCGGGCTATGCCGAAGCCTTGGGTGAAACAAATTCTGTGGCAGGGGAGCTCCCCATTCGGATTTCCTCCGGCTTTGCCTCTCTCTGTGAGCGCGCGGGCTGCCGCGCTGACCGCCGCGGCTCGATTACCTTGCTCTCTCTTCTGACCCTGCCGGAGGATGACAGGTCCAGCCCTGTCCGCGAGCTGGCGGGCTGTGCCGCCGACGGCAGACTGGTTTTGTCTCAGGAACTGCACCGCGCCGGAATTGATCCGCCTGTTGACGCATTGGCATCCCGATCCCACGTCACGGGATGGAAAAGTCCTTTGGACGGGACTCAGGCGGATCGCGCCGCCGCCGTAAGCCAGCTTCTTGAAGCCTATGCAACCGGATGGGAGCGCAGGAATCTCATGCATACGCTGGGCGAAGGCGCGTTGACCCAGACGGAGCTTCCATTCGTCCATTTTGCCGATGCCTTTGAGAGGCGCTACATTGCCCAGAACTCCAATGAACCCCGTTCTTCCGAACAAACAGAGCGGCTTGGATGGGAACTGCTGTCCCTTCTTCCCCGCCATGAGCTCAAACGGCTTACGCCGGAGCAGCTGAAGCGAATTCCTGATGGTTCCCAAGAATCAGCGCTCCATTCAAAATGAAACAAGAAGAACGTACCCGCGGCGGCCCTTTGGCCGTTGCGGGTACGTTCTTTTATCTCATCAGCATTTACTAAACAGTGTGATTACACCAGTCTGTCAGACATCAACGGGTCTTTTTACTCTCCATGACCGCCAACTCATCGCAGCGGTTGTTATAAGGATTCTCGGCGTGTCCCTTGACCCAGTGGAGGTTTACCGTGTGATAGTCGTAGAGCTCCAGAAGCCTGCCCCATAGGTCGGGATTTAAAGCGGGCTTCTTGTCGCTCTTGATCCAGCCTTTTGCCCGCCAGCCTTTTGCCCAACCCTTTCCAAGCCCGTCGATCACATATTTAGAATCGCTGTAAAGCTCCACAACGCAGGGCTCCTTCAGAGCTTCCAGAGCCGTGATGACTCCCAGCAGCTCCATACGGTTGTTGGTGGTGTGGGCTTCCCCCCCGGACAGCTCCTTTCGAAGCTCCCCATACATGAGAATCGCGCCCCACCCGCCCGGGCCTGGATTTCCGGAGCAGGCGCCATCGGTGTATACGGTTACCGTTTTCATCATTCGCCTGCGGGCTCCCCATCTTCGGGTTTCTCAGGCGCCGTCTCGCCAGGTACGTCTGCTTCTTCCGGCATTTCCGCGAGGTTTTCCTCCTCGCGCTCGGTGCGGGCCAGGGAAATCACCTTGACTCCCTCCGCCAGGCGCATGACAATCACGCCCTGGGCGGTACGGCTATAACAGTTGATATCCGAGGCCGCCATGCGGATGATGACTCCGTCGTCGGAGATGAGCAGAATGTCATCCTCTCCGTCAACCACCTTAACCCCGGTGATGGGGCCGGTCTTTGTTGTAACGTTATAGCCCTTCAGCCCATAACCGCCCCGCTTCTGAGGCTCTCCGTCGCCCCGGATATACTCCTCCAGCTCAGTCCGCTTGCCGTAACCGTTTTCGGTGATCATCAGCAGGGTTCCTCCCTGACGGGCGCGGGCGGCACCTACCACATAGTCGCCCTCCCGCAGGCGGATACCCCGGACGCCCACCGCGTCCCGTCCCATGGGACGGATGTCGGTTTCCTTGAAGCAGATGGTCATACCCTCATGGGTGGCTAAAATGATATTCTGCGTTCCATCCGTCTGCCGGACGGAGATCAGCTCGTCCCCTTCATCCAGCGTAATGCAGCGGATACCCGCCTTTCTGGCTGTATTGAGGGAATCCAGCACAATCCGCTTCACCGTTCCGTCCTTTGTTGCCATGACCAGATAAGAATCCTGGGAAAATTCCCGGATATGGATCATGGCGGTTACCTTCTCGCCCTGCTCGATGGGCAGAACATTGACGATATTGGTTCCCTTTGCGGTACGCCCTGCCTCGGGAATTTGGTATCCCTTTTTGCGGTGTACCCGTCCCAGATTGGTAAAGAACAGGATATTGTCATGGGTGGAGGCGGTAAACAGCGTGTCCACATAGTCCTCCTCCCGGGTCGTCATGGCGGTGATTCCTTTACCGCCCCGGTTCTGGGTGCGGTAGGTGGAGGCAGGCAGACGCTTGATGTATCCCGCGGACGTCATGGTAAAGACGCATTCCTCCTCCTCAATGAGATCCTCAATGTCCAGGTCGTCCTCGGCAAAGGCGATTTCCGTGAGACGGTCGTCGGCGTATTTCTCCTTGATTTCCAGAAGCTCATCCTTTAAAACGCGCCTAAGCAGTTCACTGGAGTTAAGCAGCTCCTGGAAATAGGCGATTTTTTTCTGAAGCTCGGCGTACTCCGCCTCAATCTTCTCCTTTTCCAGGCCTTGCAGACGTTTGAGCTGCATGTCCAGAATCGCCTGAGCCTGAACTTCAGACAGGTCAAACCGTGCCATCAGGCGTTCCCTGGCGTCGTCATAGCTGGTGCGGATAATCTGAATAATTTCGTCAATATTCCGCTCCGCAATCAGCAGACCCTCCAGCAGATGAGCCCGCTCCTGAGCCTTTTTCAGATCAAACCGGGTGCGGCGGACAATAATTTCCTCCTGAAACGCGATGTATTCATCCAGCACCTGCCGCAGAGACAAAATGCGGGGCTGGCTTTGATCGCTCACCAGCGCCAGCATGACGATGGCAAACGTCACCTGCATCTGAGTGGCGGCAAACAGCCGGTTGGTCACCACCTGGGGATTGGCGTCCTTTTTCAGCTCAATGACAACGCGCATACCATCCCGGTCCGACTCGTCCCGCAGACCGGAGATGCCTTCCAGACGCTTGTCCTTGACCTGCTCGGCGATATTTTCAATGAGTCTGGCCTTGTTAACCTGATAGGGAAGCTCGGTGACAATGATCCGGGTTCGGCCTTGTCCGAACTCCTCCGTTTCGGTGCGGGCCCGGACACGGATATGCCCTCTGCCGGTGGCATAGGCCGCCCGGATGCCCGCCCGCCCCATGATGATTCCCTTGGTGGGAAAATCGGGACCCTTGATATGCTCCATCAAGTCGTCCAGACCTGCCTCAGAGTTTTCGAGAACGCAGACGGTGGCATCAATCACCTCGCCCAAATTGTGAGGCGGGATGTTGGTGGTCATGCCGACGGCAATGCCGGAGGAGCCGTTGACCAGCAGGTTGGGAAAGCGGGAGGGGACAACCTTTGGTTCCTTCCGGCTCTCGTCAAAGTTAGGAGTCCAGTCCACCGTGTCTTTTTCAATATCCCGCATCATCTCATTGGATATCTTGGACAGGCGAGCCTCGGTATAACGGTAGGCGGCGGGGGGGTCTCCATCGATGGAGCCGAAGTTTCCGTGGCCGTCCACCAGCATATAGCGCAGAGAGAAACTCTGAGCCAGTCGCACCAGCGCGTCATACACGCTGGCGTCGCCGTGGGGATGATACCGGCCCAGCACGTTACCGACGGCGGTTGCGCACTTTTTAAAGGGCCGGTCTGAAGTCAGATTATCCTCGTACATAGAATAGAGAATACGGCGGTGCACCGGCTTGAGACCGTCCCGCACATCGGGAAGAGCGCGGCCGACGATGACGCTCATGGCGTAATCGATATAGCTTTTTTCCATCTCTTCTTTCAAATCAACGGGAACGATTACCTGATTTACATATGAAATATCTGGGTTTTTATCTTTATGAGCCATGTCCGCACCTCCTTAAATATCAAGATTTACAACATATTTGGCATTTTCTTCAATAAACGCCTTTCTCGGTTCCACCTTTTCACCCATCAGAATGGTGAAGGCCTCGTCTGCCGCCACGGCGTCGCTGAGATCAAAACGCTTTAAAATCCTGTGCTCAGGATCCATGGTGGTCTCCCACAGCTCATGGGGATCCATCTCGCCCAGACCTTTGTTGCGGGATATTTCCACCTTGCCTTTGCCGTCCTCTCCCCGCATTTCCGCGGAGATTTGATCACGCTCCGGATCTGAATAGGCATAGCGGATGGTTTTGCCCCGCACCAGCTTGTAGAGCGGCGGCACGGCGGTATAAACATAGCCCCCCTCCACCAGCGGGCGCATGAAACGGAAGAAAAAAGTCAGCAGCAGGGTTCGGATGTGGGCGCCGTCCACGTCCGCATCCGCCATGATGATGATTTTATGATATCGCAGCTTTAAGACGTCAAATTCATCCCCAAGCCCGGCGCCCAGCGCGGTAATAACCGGAGTCAGCTTGTCGTTGCCGTATACCTTGTCGGCCCGAGCCTTTTCCACATTGAGCATTTTTCCCCACAGGGGCAGGATAGCCTGAAAGCGGGCATCCCGTCCGCCTTTGGCGGAGCCGCCAGCGGAGTCTCCCTCCACGATGTAAATTTCAGTGAGCTTCGGGTCGCGTTCGTTGCAGTCCGCCAGCTTGCCCGGAAGGGTAGAGCCGTCCAGAGCCGTCTTTCTGCGGATATTTTCCCGGGCTCTCCGGGCAGCTTCCCGGGCGCGGGAGGCGGTCAACGCTTTTTCCAGAATGGTTCTGCCCACAGAGGGGTTTTCTTCAAGAAAAATTGCCAATTTTTCAGAAAACAGGCTGTCAACCAGGGTTCGGATTTCGCTATTGCCCAGCTTAGCTTTAGTCTGTCCCTCAAACTGAGCCTCCGTCAGTTTCACCGATATGACGACAGTCAGTCCTTCGCGGCAGTCCTCGCCGGAAACCTTATCATCATTTTTCAAAAGACCCGTCTTCTGTCCATAAGCATTGAGCACTCTGGTGAGTGCCGACTTAAAGCCGGTTTCGTGCATGCCGCCCTCCGGCGTGTGAATATTGTTGGCGAAGGATAAAATCAGCTCGTTATAGCTGTCGTTGTACTGAAGGGCAATTTCCGCCATGGAGTCGTCCCGTTCGCCGCAGACATAGATCACCTGCTCGTGCAGAGGGGTTTTATTGCGGTTGATGTAGGTGACAAACTCCCGGATACCGCCTTTATAGCACATATCGTCAAATTTGTCCTGTTCCGGCCGGGAGTCCGTGGTGGTGATATGCAGTCCGGCGTTTAAAAATGCCTGCTCCCGCATCCGCTTGTGGAGAATCTCATAGTCATAAACCGTATCCTCGAATATCTCGGAGTCGGGCTTAAAAATTACCTCTGTGCCGGTAAGGTCGGTGGTTCCCACAATCTTCATTTCCTGGGCCACATCGCCCCTGGCAAATTTCATCTCGTAAATGCTTCCGTTTTTATGGACACGCACCTCAAGCCACTCTGAAAGGGCATTGACCACCGACGCGCCCACGCCATGGAGCCCGCCGGAGACCTTGTATCCGCCGCCGCCGAATTTGCCTCCGGCGTGAAGAATAGTATAAACTACCTCCAGGGCGGGCTTGCCCGTCTGCTGCTGGATATCCACAGGGATACCGCGCCCGTTGTCGGTCACTTTGATGACATCGCCCTCTAAAATGGTGACGGTGATATGATCACAGTAGCCGGCCAGCGCCTCGTCAATGGCGTTGTCCACAATCTCATATACCAAATGATGCAGCCCTGAGGATGAGGTTGACCCGATATACATGCCCGGGCGCTTGCGAACCGCCTCCAGGCCCTCCAGAACCTGTATTTCGGACGCTCCGTATTCGTGCTCGACCATTGTGCTGCTCAATTCCTGTTCAGCCATAGTGAAACCTCCATGCTTCTTTCCAAATCTCCCTGACGGAGATTATTCGAATAAGTTGCTCTCCGCCCGCTTTAACAGTGTGGCGGTAGCGAGCTGTGAAATATAAATCATTGGGGGCCGCCCCTCCTCCTGACAAAGGATAAAGGATTTAGGCAAATCGTCACTGACGTTGACCACACGCCCCTCCCGTTCCGCTTGTTCCAGAAAACCACGGGTACGGTGGGAGGCGGAGCTGTTATCCAGATCAAACAGCCCAACCACAGATGAATAGGGCACCACCACGGATTGCCCCAGGTGCAGATACATGTCACATTCTCTCCCTTCCGTGCAAAGCGCGCAATATCCATCGTTCAGCCACGCTAAATCACCCTGCCTCCGTGAATTTGCAGCGCCCTGCCCTCATGCAGTCCCGACAGGCGCTCATCCTCGCAGCAGGTAATGAACACCTGTCCTGAGGTGATGCGGTTTAAAATAAATTCCTGCCGTCTGGCATCCAGTTCCGAGAGCACGTCGTCTAACAAAAGTACCGGATATTCCCCAATGCTTTCATAGTGCATTTCTCTGTCCGCCAGCTTCAGGGAGAGAGCTGCGGTTCTGGTCTGCCCCTGGCTGGCGTACTGCCGTGCGGACAGCCCGTTAATCATGATCTCCACGTCATCCTTATGAGGGCCGGAGAGGCAGCTTCGAGCCTCCAGCTCGGCAGTGCGGTGACTTTGCTGATGCTCCAGAAGCTTCCGGTAGAGTACCGGCAGCGGCTCTAGGGGATCAGTCACTGTTTTCACCGTCCGGTAATCCAGAGTCAGCTCCTCCCGGCCGCCGGAACAATCCCGATGCACCGCCGCGGCAAAGTGGGAAAGCTTTTGAATAAAGTATGCCCGGTAATGCACCATCAAAGCCCCATTTTTTGCCATTCTGTCGTTAAAATCATCCAGAGTCTCCAGAAGAGAGGGCTTTTCCGGCCAATCTCTCAGAATCCGGGTTTTATGCTCATAGAGCCGCTGGTATTCCGCCAGAGCCGCCGCATATTTCGGGCGCATCTGACAAATGGAGCCGTCCATGAACCGTCTTCGGGCGGCGGCGCCATCCCGTACCAGATTCAAGTCCTCCGGACAGAACAGCACGGTATGGAGTACATCGCTCAGTTCAGCGGCGGTTTTCAGCCTCACTCCATTGATTGTGAGCTGCCGCCTGCCGCATCTGGGCAGGCGGGCGTTAATACGGTATTCTCGCTCCCTGGTGTGAATCAAGCCCTCCACTTGGGCAAGCTCCGACTGAAAGGCGACCATATCCCGGTCGTATCGCGCGCGATGAGACTTGGCGGAGGACAAATAGAACATAGCCTCCAGCATATTGGTCTTTCCCTGGGCGTTCTCTCCGTAAATGACATTGATGCCGGGAGCGAAGGATACCTTCAGCTCCCGGTAGTTGCGAAAGTCCGAGAGAGCCAGCCAGTCAATGGTCACTTAATCACCAGCTTCACTTGCCCGCCAATGATGACCACGTCGCCCGGACGAATTTTTTTTCCCCGCATGGTACACGTCTCTCCATTGACCGTTACCTCTCCCTCCGCGATTACCAGCTTAGCTTCTCCGCCGGAGCCGGTCACGTTAGAAAATTTCAAAAGTGAATCCAGTTTAATAAATTCCGTGGTTATTTGAATTGTTTCTTCCCGCATGTTCTGTTCCTTCCTGCTTGCCGGCAAATCGTTTCACCTGTGTCAATCATCCGTTTTCAAACGAACCGGGAGTACCATGTAAATAAACGCTTCCGATCCGTCGGCGGGCAGAATCAGACAGGGAGACACTCCGCTTTGCAGCTCGATCCGCACCCGATCTGCGGGCGCCGCCTTCAAGGCCTCCATGAGATAACGGTTGTTAAAACCAATTTCCAGCTCTCCGCCATCTCCCTCAATCGCACACTGATCAGACGCATTCGCAATAGCGGTTTTGGTTGTAATTTTTAATATATCTGTTCCAAAGGTACAGCGGAGAGGACTTTTCAGCTTATCGCTGATGATCAGAGAAACACGGTCGATAGAAGAGAGCAGGTCCCGG
>Ga0316604_10002780_pt1 | contig 12983 bp, 16 predicted proteins | sample OWC_soil_day20_C_FD_207650 | JGI IMG/M metagenome (GOLD analysis project Ga0316604, IMG submission 207650) | Wetland soil microbial communities from Old Woman Creek delta, Ohio, United States - OWC_soil_day20_CT | ecosystem: Environmental > Terrestrial > Soil > Wetlands | place: USA: Ohio... | reverse complement strand
TTGCCCTCGCATGTAGGAAGACGGGTGCGAAGATTCAAACGGCGAGGCGGAGGTCCGTCCACCGGTTGCAGCAAATCTGAAAGCGCCTTTCAGAAGATACGATTTGTTCCTATCAGGCATGACCCTTATATTGAGGATGCAAAACAGAGACAGAGAAAAGAACGGAGAACAACGATGGACGCCATGATGTTCGCCCTGCTGGGCGCCAACAAGAAGCACAACAGCCAGAGCACCGCCGAACGCGAGATCGCCGAAGCGATTGCCAACTACGAAGAAACCGCTGGCAGCCGGGCCCGGGCCCAGAAGCGCGGCTTTTTCAAGGGTCTTGGCCTCTGAAAGGCCAAGCCCACGCCGTTGAGACGATGTGAGCGCTCGATCCCCCAGGGGGATATCGGGCGCTTTGTCGTATTGAGGCGACCGCTTCCCCATTTGCCACGGTCACCATTTCATCACGATTTTCCTGAATGACTGCCGCACCCCGGCCGCCTGTCGCGCGACGGTTCGTATTGAGCCAAATCATGACGATCGAGAAAATCGTGTCCTCGTCGGCACGCCACGGCGGCAGCGCGTTGCCACGGATTGACTATCTGGATGGCTGGCGGGGGTTGGCGATCTTTTTGGTGCTGCAGGGGCATTTCTTCGCCATTCAGGGCTGGCATAGCGGCCGCATGGGCGTCGACGTGTTCTTCTGCCTGTCCGGCTTGCTGATGAGCCGCCTGCTGTTCCAGCGCCGCGTGCCGCTCACCACCTTTTACAAGCGCCGCATATCGCGCATCATCCCGGCCTTCCTTCTATATCTCCTCATCGTATTCGGCATCGCCGCACTGATCGGCAAGGCGGCCTCGGCGCAGGAAGTGGTGCCGACGGTGCTGTTCCTGCGCTCCTACCTGCCGGCCGACTTCCATATGTTCGCAAGCGCCTATCCGATCGGCCACCTCTGGTCGCTGAACGTCGAGGAGCATTCCTACATCTTCCTGTCGCTCTTGACGCTCCTTCCCTTTCTGCGCGGCCGGGAAGGTTGGGCGCTGATCGGCTTCGGCCTTCTGACCATCGCCATCCATCTGGCTTATTTCAACGTTCCGGCCATCGCCCCGCCCATCGAATATTGGGTGCGCAGTGAGGTGGCGGCGACCAATCTCCTGCTTTCGGCCGGCTATGCTCTCCTCAGGGATCGAACCGCGCCCTACGTCCGGCCGTGGATGCCACTCGCCGCCTTTGCCCTGGGGTCGGCGCTCTATGTCGGCTCGGTGTTCCCCTGGATGTTGACCATGACGGTCGCGCCGTTCTTTCTGGCGTTTGCCGTCAATCACCTGGCCGAGGCACCGCGGTGGGTGCAATCGGCGCTGTCCTGGGCGCCGCTCAGGCTGCTGGGGATCGGCTCGTTTTCCATCTATCTCTGGCAGCAGCCTTTTTACCAATACAAGAGATACTTGTTTGCCGGCCTGCCGGGTCAAATGCTGATCGGTCTCGTGCTGGCTGTCGCCATCGGCTTCCTGTCGTTCTACGCCTATGAGAACCGCGTCAGGAGCTGGCTCAACCGGGTGTGGTGAACGCCGGCCGTGCGAGGGGAGGAAAACCAAATGAGGATTCATCCGGACAGCAAGCTGCTGTTCATCGGAGACTCGATCACCGACTGGAGCCGCGCCCGGCCGATCGGCGAGGCCCTGTTCGACTCCCTCGGTACCGGCTACGTCGGCCTCGTCAACGCCTTCCTCAACGTCACGCACGCCGCCCATCGCATTCGCGTCGTCAACATGGGCGTCAGCGCCAACACCGTGCGCGACCTCGAAGCGCGCTGGGCAACCGACGTCGAAGAACTGAAGCCGGACTGGCTGTCGATCATGATCGGCATCAACGACGTGTGGCGGCAGTTCGACGCCCGCCTCCAGACCGAGAACCACGTGCTGATCGACGAATACGAGGCAACGCTGCAACGGCTGATCCTCCGCACCCGGCCGCATCTCAAGGGCCTCGTGCTGATGGCGCCCTATTTCGTCGAGTTCAACCGCACCGATCCGATGCGCAAGATGATCGACGACTACGGCGCAGTGCTGAAAAAGCTCGCCGAAAAGCACGATGCCGTCTTCGTCGACACCCAGGCGGCCTTCGATGAGGTGATGGCCGAAATCCACCCCATGGGCATCGCCACCGACCGCGTCCACCCGACGCTCACGGGTCACCTGATCATCGCCCGCGCCTTCCTGAAGGCGGTGGGTTATCCCATCTGAGATGGAGTAGACGAACCGAACGGAGGTGACCATGGCACTTGAGGAGCTACCCCTCAGCCGTGGGTTCACGCTGCTGGAGCCGGGTCCCGTCGTCCTGGTTACGACCAGCGACGGAAAACGCGACAACGTGATGACCATTACCTGGACCATGGTGCTGGACTTCTCGCCGACCTTCGCCATCAAGACCGGTCCCTGGAACTACTCCTACGCGGCTCTGTCGGAGAGCAAAGAGTGCGTTCTCGCCATTCCCACCGTCGATCTGATCGACAAGGTGATTGGCATCGGCACCTGCTCGGGGCTGGACACGGATAAGTTCGAGGCCCTGGGTCTCACCCGCACACCGGCCCGGCTCGTACGGCCACCGCTGCTGCCCGATTGCCTTGCCAACATCGAGTGCCGTGTCGTCGACATCCTCGATCCCTACGGCATCGTCGTGCTCGAAGGCATCGCCGCCTGTATCGATCGTGACCGCCAGGAACGGCGTATGCTCCACGCCGTTGGCGACGGCACCTTCCTCGTCGATGGCGAGACGATCGATCGTCGGGCGGCGATGCGCTCAAAACTGCCGCCCGGCCTCTAGGCCCCTCCCCGTCCCCGCCGCATCTCGCCCGGCGGCCGCTTGTAAACCTCGCGAAACACGGCGTTGAAGCGCCGGAGGCTGCCGAAGCCGGCCTGAAGCGCGATGTCGGTCATCGGAAGGTCGGTGTCGGTGATCAGGCGCTTGGCGCGCTGTACCCGCGCCGTCTTTGCCACTTCAGTCGGACTGGCACCAAGATGCCGACGGAACAGGCGCGTCAGATGCCGGCCACCGATGCCGACACGGACCGCCAGCGCCTCGACGTTGCCGTCGCCATCGAGTGCGCCCTCGTCCTTGATCAGCCGCGCCGCCTTCTCGACGATGGCCAGCGTGCCCTTCCACGCCGGACAGAACGGCGCCGTCTCCGGCCGGCAGCGCAGGCAGGGTCGATAGCCGGCAAGCTCGGCCGCGGCGGCGCTCGGCAGGAATTCGACGTTGCGCCTGAACGGCGGCTTCACCGGGCAGACGCAGCGGCAATAGATGCCGGTCGTCCGCACGCAGACGAAGAAGGCCCCGTCATAGGCGGGGTCTCGGGCGATCCAGGCCGCTTCGCAAAAGGTGACATCAAGGCTCATGACAGAAATTGTACACCCACTCTGCGCAAGGTGAGCGAACCGAGTCCGATTCCGGCGAGCGGGCAACCTGTCGCCGGAGCATTGTTCGCACCGCTACCTGGGAGGCCAATTTGACCAAAGCGCCGCAGATGGGCCTCCTTGAATGGGGGCTGCTCCTTGTCCTCTCCGTCCTGTGGGGCGGATCGTTCTTCTTTTCGAAGGTGGCGCTCGCCGAGCTGCCGCCATTCACCGTCGTGTTCGGCCGTGTGGCAATCGCCGCGGCCGCGCTTTTCGTCTACCTCCGGGCCACCGGCCGGACGATCCCCGGCAGTGGCGGCGTCTGGCGCGCCTTCTTCGGCATGGGCCTTCTCAACAATCTCATCCCCTTCAGCCTGATCTTCTGGGGCCAGACGGCGATCGCCTCGGGCCTTGCCTCCATCCTCAACGCCACGACGCCGATCTTCTCCATCCTTGTCGCCCATCTCCTCACCAGTGATGAGAAGATGACGCCGCAAAAGATCACCGGCGTGTTGCTCGGAGTCCTCGGTGTCGCCGTATTGATGAGCGGCAGTGCCTTCGCCGGCGACGGCTCGCCGCTCTGGGCGCTGCTCGCCTGTCTCGGTGCAGCCTTGTCCTACGGCTTCGCCGGCACCTTCGGTCGCCGGTTTCGCCGCATGGGCATCGCACCGGCCGTCGGCGCCTTCGGCCAGACGGCGGCCAGCACCGTGATGATGTTGCCGCTCGTCATCCTCGTCGACGCGCCCTGGCAACTCGCCATACCCCACGCAGTCACCATCGGCGCTCTGCTCGCACTGGCGCTGATCTCAACGGCGCTCGCCTACATCATTTTCTTCCACATCCTCTCGGTCGGCGGCGCCACCAACTCGTCACTGGTGACGCTGTTGATCCCCGTTTCGGCCATCCTGCTCGGCAGCCTCGTCCTCGGCGAACGGCTCTCAGCCAGCCACCTGCTGGGGATGGTGCTGATCGCCCTCGGTCTCCTATCGATCGATGGCCGAATCTTCGCCATGCTCAGGCGATCCCCTGCCACGTGAGGCGCACATGGTCGACGTCGTCTATACCTATCTTCAAAGCCCCATCGGTCCGCTGCTTCTGGCCGGTGACGGCACGCGGCTATCGAAAGTCGGGTTTCCCGCCGGCAAGGGCCGGGTCGCCCCGCACGACGGTTGGCGGCACGACGATGAGCAGTTTGCCGAGGCGCGCGCCCAGCTCTCGGCCTATTTCGTCGGCGAGTTGCGCGACTTCGACCTCGAGCTGATGCCGGCCGGTTCGCCGTTCCAGCTCGCGGTCTGGCAGGCACTGACCGCCATTCCCTATGGCGCCACCATGTCCTACGGCGAACTCGCCGGCCGCATCGGCCGCCCCTCGGCGAGCCGCGCCGTCGGTGCCGCCAACGGCGCCAATCCCATCCCGATCATCGTGCCCTGCCATCGGGTGATCGGATCGTCCGGCGCGCTCACCGGCTTTGGTGGTGGCATCGACACCAAGCGGTGGCTGCTGGCGCACGAAGCGGGCGGCAGGCCAGACGACCTTCAGGGCAGCCTGTTCTAGACGCCCTGGCCCGCTCCTTGCTTTTCCTGTCCTGGACGGGCAAGTTTGGCGCTCGTAGCGTTCACGAGATCGCCACGAAGTTCCTCGACGATCGATATCCGGCCGGTTCGTCGTGGCCTTGGAGTTTACATGACGGCTTTTGAGTTCAGCGCGGCGGCCTCCGGACGCATATTCTCCGGCACCGCCACACTCGTCATGATCGTGGCGATCGCGGCGGCAACACTGGCCCGGCTCAATGCCGATACCCTCTACTACGGCGATCTCATCACCTTTTTTCTGCCCGTGCTGTTCGGCCTTTCCATTGCCATGGTGCTCGTGGCATTCGTCGGCAAACACCACCTTCTCGCGGTGATCGCCATCGCCCTTGCCGTGCTCAACGGCCTGCCGCTGTTCCTGCCACCCGAGCGCGCCGCCGCCTCGGCCACCGGCCATGACTTGCGCGTCGCCACCAGTAACGTGCTGGGCGGGCGCGGCGACTATAGCGACCTCATCGCCTGGAGCACGACGTCGGATATCGACGTGCTCGGCCAACAGGAAGTCAGTGGCTACGTGTTGCGGCATTTCGGCGCGTTGCGCGCCCATTTTCCATCGACGCCGCCGGCCGACTTGCTCGGCCGCCACCCGGAGGTGATGGCCTGGTCCACCTGGCGGATCATCAAGGCCGAGCACGTCGAGAATGTTCCTGTCGTGCCGGGTGAAGGATGGGGTGGCAGCCCTCTCAGGCTGGAACTCGCCCTACCGGGTGCGCCAGATTCCGCGTCCGATCCCACGTCGCGGCCGGCCGTCATCGTCTACGTCCTCCATCCAACGACGCCGCGCACTCTCGACCAATGGGAAGGCCGCAACGCCTATCTCGACGCGGTGGCGAGGGCGATTGCTGCCGAGCCGCCGGGAACGCCGATCGTCACCATAGGCGATTTCAACACGCCGACCTGGTCGCCGTTCTTTCAGTCGTTCCTGAAGAAATCCGGGCTGGTCGATGCCGCCGGCACCAGTTGGCCGACCGCCACCCGCTTTTCGATACGGTGGTTCGCCAGGCCCTTCTACTTCGGCTCGCCGATCGATCACATCCTGGTCTCGCCGAACATCGAAGTGAAGCGCTTTGAGGTCGGCCCTGACATCGGCTCCGACCATTTGCCACTCATCGCCGATCTTCGCCTGCCCTGAGCCTTGCTGGTCACCACCAGACGATCGGCAAGCCGGCGCCTCGCAGCACCGCCTCGACGTCTGGACGAAAGCCACCGTCGTCGGCATGCAGCACGAGACCGGGCAGAATGCGGAACGGCGCCCGCCCCTGCGGCCGACCGCGCAGGATCAGCCGGTGCGCCGGCTCGTCGGTATGCGCATGGATCGGCAGCAGGGCGAGCGAGCCGAAGCGACTGCCGATGGCCGACAGCAGACGCGGCAACTCGTCGGCGCGAAAGATCACCGTCAGCGTACCGGCCGGCTTCAACACGGCGGCGGCAGCGCGAACCCAGCCATCGATGGCGTCCGTCGACAGCGCATGCGCCAGCGCCCGCCCAGGCGCTGGCGACGACCGGCCGCGATCGGCGAGGTGGTAGGGCGGATTCATGATGACGTGATCGGCCAAGTCATCAACGAGCCCAGCCGCCCGGCGCGCAGCGGCCGGTGCCAGCACGTCGGCGACGACGACGCGGACGCGCCCCGCCGTGGCGTCATTCAGCGCCGCGTTGCCCTCGGCGAGCCGAGCCAGATCCGGATCGATCTCTACCAGCGTGACGTTCGCCTCCGGCAGCCGCTGCGCCGCCGCGAGGCCGGCAACGCCGACACCGGCGCCGAGATCGACCACCTGACCCGTCGTTCCATCCGGCAGGGCGGCGGCAAGCAGCACGGCGTCAAGACCAGCACGATGCGAACCCGATCGCGGCTGGTCGATCATCAACTGGTTGCCGAGAAAGCCATCCCGGCTCACGCCGTCCGAAAGGCTCACGCCTCCCGCCCCGTTTTCGCTTCCGGCCTGAGCTCATGGCCGAGGCCGGCGTCGATGACGAGGCGCCGGGCGCGGTCCGTCTCGTCGGCGTCGACCAGGATACGGCGGGGAAAGGCGCCGACCATGCCTTCGAGGGCGCTCATCGCCTCGTCGGCGACGAAATAGCCGATATCGGCATCCTTCAGCAGCGCCTCAACAAAGGAGATCAGCACCAGATCATTGGTTCGGATCAATTCTTCCATAAAACCTCCGGAATTGCCGATGGTCATCGCCGACGAGATTCGACATTATCCGCTTGGCGGCCTAATGGTCACCCAATTAATCTTTCCCAGCGTGCGAGCGCCGACTCGTGTCGGGAAGCGGTATGGACACAACCGGTGACAAGCCGGGCAGATGGTTTCGGGAGTGAAAGGTTTGAGCTCGGTCGCACCTCAGCACAGCAACGCTCCGGCGGCACCGCGCGAGACATCGATCGCGCCCCTGATGCAGCTCGTCGATGCCGACATGCAGCGCGTCAACCAGATGATCCTCGACATGGCCGCCGCCAATGCCGAGATGATCCCCGAAATTGCCCGCCATCTGATCGATTCCGGCGGCAAGCGCCTGCGGCCGATGCTGACGCTGGCCGCCGCGCTCGCCTGCGGCTATCAGGGCGACGGCCACGTCAAGCTGGCCGCCACCGTCGAATTCATGCACACGGCGACGCTTCTGCACGACGATGTGGTCGACGAAAGCGAACTCCGGCGCGGCAAGCCGTCGGCGCGCATGCTGTGGGGCAACCAGGCAAGCGTACTGGTCGGCGACTATCTGCTCGGCCAGGCCTTCCGCACCATGGTTGAGGTCGGCTCGCTCGACGCTCTCGCCGTGCTGTCGCGCGCCGCCTCGGTGATCGCCGAGGGCGAAGTGCTGCAGCTTGTTGCCGCCAAGCACCTCACAACCAGCGAAGAGCAGTATCTGCAGGTGATCAACGCCAAAACGGCGGCGCTGTTCTCGGCGGCCACCGAAGTCGGCCCGATCATCGCCGGCAGCTCTGCCAAGGTACGAACCGGGCTGGCCGACTATGGCACCCAGCTTGGCCTCGCCTTCCAACTCGTCGACGACGCGCTCGACTACGGCGGCTCGTCGATGACGCTCGGCAAGAAGGTGGGCGACGACTTCCGTGAGGGCAAGGTGACGCTGCCGATCCTGATCGCCGCCGCTCGCGGTGGCGACGCCGACCGGGACTTCTGGCAGCGCACCATCGAGCGCGGCGAGATCGAGGATGCCGACCTCGACCGTGCCATCGAGCTGCTCGGAAAACACCAGGCTATCGCCGCCACCGTCGAACGCGCCCGCGCCTACGGCGACCGGGCGATCGCCGCGCTTGGCGTGCTCGACGAAGGCCCATATCGGGCGGCGCTCGAGGATGTGGTGCACTTCTGCGTCAGTCGCGTCAGCTAGATTTTCTCAGATAGAAGATGAGGAAGTCCGGGCAAGAAATTGACCGGACTTCTTTTTATGGCTTAGCCCTTGTTGGCCACGCCGGCCTCGGCGAAGGTCGCCATGCCCGTGTGAACGTCGGCCGCCGCGCGGATGATCGAGCCGGCGATGGCGGCGCCGGTGCCCTCGCCGAGACGGAAGCGCAGGTCGACGATCGGTTCCTTGCCCAGCCGGGCAATGACGTCGCGATGGGCGCCCTCCACCGAGGCATGGGCGATCTGGACATGATCGATCGAATGCGGATCGACGGCATGCAGCACCGCGGCGGCGGCGGTAACGACATAACCGTCAACGACCACCGGGATGCTCTGATGACGAGCGGCGATGATGGCGCCGGCCATGGCGGCGATCTCGCGGCCGCCGACCCGACGCAGAACCTCAAGGCCATCGCGTTCGCCTGCGCCGAGACGAGCCACGGCGGCAGCCACGGCGTCGCGCTTGCGCGTCAGGCCGGCATCATCGACGCCAGTGCCACGGCCGATCCAGTCGGCCGCCGTGCCGCCATAGAGCGCATGATAGATGGCCGCGGCCACCGTGGTGTTGCCGATGCCCATCTCGCCAAGCATCAACAGATCGGTGCCGCCAGCCACCGATTCCATGCCGAAGGCCATGGTGGCGGCGCAGCCGGCCTCGTCGAAGGCGTCGTCTTCGGTGATGTCGGGTGTCGGCAACTCGAGCGCCAGCTCGAACACCTTGAGCCCGTAGTTGTAGCTCTTGCACAACTGGTTGATGGCGGCGCCGCCGGCCGAGAAGTTGGCCACCATCTGGAAATTCACCTCGGCGGGGAAGGCCGATACGCCCTTTGCCGTCACGCCGTGGCTGGCCGCGAAAATCGACACCATCGGATGGCGCACCGCCGGCCGCTCCACCCGCTGCCAGGCCGCCAGCCATTCGGCGAGATCCTCGAGCCGGCCGAGCGAACCGAGCGGCTTTGTCAGTTCGGCGTTGCGGGCGCGGACGGCGGCAACCGAACTCTCGTCCGGCCCCGGCATCGAACGGATCAGCTCGCGGAAATCGTCGAACGGCAGGCCGGACATCGAGGGAATCATATCGTCGTCTTTCTGATTGAACTGGAAACGGCAAGTCTGGATTTAGTGTTAAGAGCGCGGAAATGCTGCAAAATGGCACAACATTTAGCGGCTTCACGCTATACATGACTCGCGCTGCGGCCTACAAATGAAGAATGCTCCGCGACGAACTCCTCTACCGTCTCGCCGATCTCGGCGCCTCGCTCCGCTTCTTCTCGCGCCTCGCCGTGCCGCAGCTCGGCCGGCTTGACGATACCGGCGCCCTGCCCGAGCTGCCGCGAGCGGCGGCGATGATCCCGCTCGCCGGCTTCCTGATCGCCCTGCCGGCCGCGCTCGTCGGTCTGGCGTCCAGCGCGGCGGGCCTGCCCGATCTCCTTGTTGGCCTGCTCGTCGTCGCGGTGCTGGTGGCGCCGACCGGCGCGCTGCATGAGGACGGCCTCGCCGACAGCGCCGATGGCCTCGTCGGCGGTGCCACGGTCGACAAGCGCCTGTTGATCATGAAGGACAGCCGCATCGGCACCTTCGGCGGCCTGGCGCTGATTCTGGCAACGCTGATCCGGGCCAGCGCCTACGGCGCGCTGTTCGCGCACCCGGCGGCGGGCGTCTTCGCCGTGCTGGGCGGCGGCGCCCTCAGCCGCCTGGCGATGACTGCGCTATGGGCCGCGCTGCCCAATGCCCGACCGGACGGCCTCGCGGCGCGGCTCGGCCAACCTGATGCCCGCACCGTGGCAATCGGCGCCGGACTGACGCTGCTGCTCCTGTCGCCGCTGGCGGTGCTCACCGGCGCGCCGACCCTGCTTGGCATCGCCTTTGCCGGGCTCGCCGCCCTCGCCTTTGGCGCCTTCGCCCGCGAGAAGATTGGCGGACAGACCGGCGACATCCTCGGCGCGACGCAGGTGCTGAGCGAAGCGGCCTTCCTCGTCGGCCTTCTGATCGGTGGGTGACGGCCATGGTGGATACCCCATGCGTCAAGATCTGCAGAATGCTCGAGGGTGGTGACCTCTGCCGCGGCTGTGGCCGCACGCTCGACGAAATCGCTCGCTGGACGTCGATGAGTCCCGATGAGCGACGGGGGATCATGGCCGGCCTTGCGGAGCGGCTCCGGCGAGCCGACATTCGGGATACCCCATCCCAATCGGAGGCCTGAACCGATGCGGCAACCCGTGCTCTACATCGCCGTGGCTATCCTCGTCATTGCCACCGGCATCTTGCTGATATTTGGCGGTTCAGGCGACATCGCCGGCCTCGCCCCGGCCCAGTTCGCTGACGCCGCCTATCTGTCGATCTTCGCGCTGCTCATCGGCGCCTCGCTCGCCTACAGCCGCCACCGCATCAACGCGCGGCTATGGCATATCGCCGTCTGGCTGGCCATCTTCCTGGCGCTCGCCGCTGGCTACCGCTGGTTCCATCAGCCACCGACGGTGGTGGTGCCGAACGAAAACGCCCGTTCCACGGCGGTCTGATCAATCCGTCGCCCGGCGGGCAAAGCGCGCCGCCAGCACGCTGACAATGACCAGTTGCAGGAAATGGAACACCATGATCGGCGCGACGATCAGGCCGATGGCGGCACTCTGCCCGAACATCACCGGTGCCAGCGGCACGCCGGTCGCCAACGACTTCTTCGAGCCGCAGAACTGACAGGCGATGCGGTCGCGGATGTTGAAGCCCATGATGGCGCAGACGCCGTTCATGGCAAGGTAGACCACGACGAACAGCACCACCGATGCGACGGCGATCTCCAGCACCACTGAGAGATCGTTGGCGCTCCAGACGCCCGCCGCCACGGAATCGCAGAAGGAATTGTAGACGATGGCCAGGATGGTGGAGCGGTCGGCGAGCTTCACCCTGAAGGCGTTGCGATGCGCCCAGCCGCCGAGCCAGCGACGGGCGACCTGGCCAACGATGATCGGCACCAGCACCAGCATCACCACCTTGAGGATCACGGGCAGCAGCGGCATGTCGATGCCGTTGCGCTTCATGTACCAGCTCATCAGAAGCGGCGTGATGAACACGCCGAGCAGGCTCGACAGCGAGGCGTTGAACACGGCGGCCGGCACGTTGCCGCGGGCGATATTGGTCATCGCCACCGACGAGGACACGGTGGATGGCAGCGCCGCCACGTAGAAGAAGCCGAGCCAGAGATCGTCGGAGAACAGGCCCGGCATCAGCGCCCGGGCGGCCAGCAGCAGCGCCGGGAACAGCACGAAGGTGGCGAACTGCACACAGATGTGCAGGCGCCAGTGCAGCACGCCCGCCTTCATCCGCTCCGGCGACAGCGTCAGCCCGTAAAGGAAGAACACCACGGAGACGCCGTAGGTGGTGACATACTCGAAATGCAGCGGCCCGCCGCTCATGCCGGGCGTCGGCCAGACAAGCGCCAGCGCCACCATCAGGATGAGACCGACCAGGAAATAATCGAGCTTGGGCAGGCGGAGGGACACGGGCAGGAGACTTTCGGGTATCAGGCGGCCTTGCGGCGCATGAGCGCCTCGAGCGCCGCGTCGATGACCTCGAGGCCAGCGCCTTCCCTGACGCCCCCCTCGGTCAGGATGCGCCGCCAGGCGCGGGCGCCGGGCACCTTGTGGTAGAGGCCGAGCATATGGCGGGTGAAGGCGGACAGCTTGCCGCCAGTGGCGAGATGGGCGGCGATGTGCGGCCGCATCCGCTCCACCACGGCGTACGGGTCGGCGTCCTCGGTAGCGGCGCCATAGACCAGCCTGTCAACCGAGCCGAGCAGCGCCGGCTCCTGATAGGCGGCGCGCCCCAGCATGACGCCATCGAGCGTCCTCAGCAGATCGACGGCGGTGTCGAGGTCGGCAATGCCGCCGTTGATGCCGATGAACACGTCCGGATAGCGCAGCTTGAGGCGGCGGACGCGGTCATAATCAAGCGGCGGAATGTCGCGGTTTTCCTTGGGGCTGAGGCCCTTCAGCCACGCCTTGCGGGCGTGCACCCAGAGGGCGGAGACGCCAGTGGCGATCACCGCGTCGGCGAGCCGGTCGAGCGCTTCCTCCGGGTCCTGCTCATCGACGCCGATGCGGCATTTGACGGTGACCGGCACGCTGACCGCTGCCCGCATCGCCGCGACGCAGTCGGCGACCAGTGCCGGCTCCAGCATCAGGCAGGCGCCGAACCGGCCCAACTGCACACGGTCGGACGGGCAGCCGACGTTGAGGTTGATCTCGTCATAGCCCCGATCCTCGCCCACCTTGGCGGCGAAGGCCAGCTCGGCCGGATCGGAGCCGCCAAGCTGCAAGGCGACGGGATGCTCGTCAGAAGAAAAGCCCAGCAGCTTGTCGCGATCGCCAAAGCGGATCGCCGCCGTCGTCACCATCTCCGTATAGAGCAGCGCACGCGCACTCAGCTGCCGATGGAACAGCCGGCAATTGCGATCCGTCCAATCGAGCATCGGTGCAACAGCAAAAACGGGGGCGGTGTAGTGGCTCATGGGGGCCTTGTCGCGTGGGTTTCCGCTCCCCATAAGCCAAAAGTCTCAAAAAGACGAGGGAGAGCCGACTTCAAAAGGGCGAGAGCGGTGGCAAATCGTTTCGGCCGGCGCCGGCACCGGCTATAACGAAGCAAATCCAGAGGAGG
>Ga0316604_10002779_pt1 | contig 12990 bp, 7 predicted proteins | sample OWC_soil_day20_C_FD_207650 | JGI IMG/M metagenome (GOLD analysis project Ga0316604, IMG submission 207650) | Wetland soil microbial communities from Old Woman Creek delta, Ohio, United States - OWC_soil_day20_CT | ecosystem: Environmental > Terrestrial > Soil > Wetlands | place: USA: Ohio... | reverse complement strand
GAATTCCCTGGAGAAAACCATGACGGAGAAACCTGATGCCCATCTCAGCCGACGCAGCTTCCTCAAGCAAAGTGTTGCCATGAGCAGCGCTGCAGCCGTGGCCACCAGCGGCCTGCTCCCCACCAGCGCAGCCTGGGCGGCCGGTAGCGACAAACCCGAACTCACTGAAGTGAATATCGGTTTCATCCCGCTAACCGATTGTTCCTCTGTCGTCATGGCCAGCGTGCTGGGACTGGACAAGAAATACGGCATCAAAATCAACGCCACGAAAGAAGCTTCCTGGGCCGGCGTGCGAGACAAACTCGTCAATGGCGAAATCCACGCCGCCCATGTGCTCTATGGTCTGGTCTATGGCGTTCATCTGGGCATCGGTGGGCCGAAGAAAGATATGGCTGTACTCATGACGATCAACAACAACGGTCAGGCCATCTCGCTCTCCAATGAAATGCGCGATAAAGGCGCGGTCGATGGTCCTTCGCTTGCCAAACTGATCGCCAAGAAAGACAAGGAGTACACCTTCGCCCAGACCTTCCCGACCGGCACCCATGCCATGTGGCTCTACTACTGGCTGGCCGCCCATGGCATCAACCCGATGAAGGATGTCAAATCGATTGTCGTGCCTCCCCCGCAGATGGTGGCCAACATGCGTGTCGGCAACATGGATGGATTCTGCGTCGGCGAGCCGTGGAACCAGCGCGCCATCATCGACAAGGTCGGCTTCACCGCGGTTACCAGTCAGGACATCTGGGTCGACCACCCGGAAAAAGTACTCGGCACCACTGCTGAATTTGTCGCCAAATACCCGAACACGGCTCGCGCCATGATCTGTGCGATTCTCGAAGCGTCGATGTGGATCGATGCCAGCCCGATGAACCGCAGCAAGACGGCCGAAACCGTATCTGCCAAGTCCTATATCAACACGGATACCGATGTCATTCGCAGTCGCATGATCGGCCAGTACGAGAACGGTCTGGGCAAAACCTGGACCGAAAAGAACTACATGAAGTTCTACAACGACGGATTGGTGAACTTCCCCTATCTCTCTGACGGTATGTGGTTCCTGACCCAGCACAAGCGCTGGGGCTTGCTCAAAGGAGACGTGGATTACCTCGGCGTAGCCAGGAAGATCAACCAGACCGATCTTTACAAGCAAGCCGCCGCCATCGTCAAAGCACCAGTACCGAAGTCCGACATGCGTAGCTCGAAACTCATCGACGGTGTGGTGTGGGATGGTAAAGACCCGGCCAGGTACGCAGCCGGCTTCAAGATCAAGGCCTGATTCCTCTACCCCTACAGACAGCACCACAGGTCAGCCACTGGCTGGCCTGGAGGCTGAACGCCGGAGAATCAAATGACAATAGCATCAATAGATATTTCGTTGGGCAGCGTAGAGACAGCCGAAAACGTTTCCAGCAAGCCAAGCAACACGAGTGAGAACATGAGTACGCCCAAAATCTCCCCTCCCGCCACCGCCCTGTCAGTACCGAAAAACGCTGTTGCGGGCGAGATCGCCGGGCGTGCCATCAGGACGATCCTGCCCCCTCTGATCGGCTTCGCCCTGCTGATCGGTATCTGGGCCATTGTCTCGATGAAGAACAAGGGGATCCCGACGCCGGAAGTCGTCTGGAACGCGGCAGTCGTGCTCTTTTCTGATCCGTTTTACAGCAATGGACCGAATGACCAGGGCATTGGCTGGAACATCCTTTCCTCGCTCAAGCGCGTCGCGATCGGCTTCGGCTTTGCGGCTGCTGTCGGCATTCCGATGGGCTTCCTGCTCGGGCGCTTCGATTTCCTGAACAAGGCGCTGGACCCGATCATCTCGCTGTTGCGCCCGGTTTCTCCACTGGCCTGGTTGCCAATCGGCCTCTTGGTGTTCAAACGCGCCGATCCTGCGGCTACCTGGACGATCTTCATCTGTTCGATCTGGCCGATGATCCTCAACACCGCTCAGGGCGTACAACGCGTGCCGCAGGACTACCTCAACGTGGCCCGCGTCTTGAACCTGTCCGAATGGAAAGTCATCACCAAGATCCTCTTCCCCTCCGTGCTGCCCTACATGCTCACCGGCATCCGGCTATCCATCGGGACTGCCTGGCTGGTGATCGTGGCCGCGGAGATGCTCACCGGCGGCGTAGGCATCGGCTTCTGGGTGTGGGACGAATGGAACAACCTGAAAGTCGAACACATCATCATCGCAATCTTCGTGATCGGCATTGTCGGTCTGCTGCTCGAACAAGGTTTGCTACTGATCGCCAGACGTTTCAGCTACGACAGCAACAGTTGAGGAGAACAGACATGAAATCCCTGGTACAGATCGAAAACGTCGGGATGCAGTTTGCCACCAAGAAGGGCCCATTCGTGGCACTTCAAGGCATCAACCTGCAGATCAATGAAGGCGAAGTCGTCTCGCTGATCGGCCACTCCGGCTGCGGCAAATCAACCCTGCTCAACCTGATAGCCGGCCTAACCTTGCCCACCGATGGCTCACTGATCTGTGGCGGCCGGGAAATAGCCGGCCCTGGCCCGGAACGGGCCGTCGTATTCCAGAATCATTCCTTGCTACCTTGGCTGAGCTGCTTTGAAAACGTCTACCTCGGCGTGGAGCGGGTGTTTGGCAGCAAAGAAAGCAAGGCAATACTCCGCAGTCGAACCATGGCAGCCGTCGAAATGGTTCATATGGCTCACGCCGCCGAAAAGCTGCCCGGCGAAATCTCGGGTGGCATGAAACAGCGCATCGGCATCGCCCGTGCGTTTGCGATGGAACCAAAAATCCTGCTGATGGACGAGCCCTTCGGCGCCCTCGATGCACTCACCCGCGCTGCGCTGCAGGACGAACTCATCGGCGTGATGCAGAAAACCGGCGCTACCGTGGTGATGGTGACGCATGACGTCGATGAAGCCGTGCTGCTGTCGGACCGTGTTGTCATGCTCACGAATGGCCCGGCCGCGACCATTGGTGAAATCCTCGAAGTGAATCTGGCCAAACCACGCAACCGCCTGACGCTTGCAAGCGATGCGGAATACACCCGCTGTCGCGCAGCGATCATCGAGTTCCTCTATCAAAAACAAGTCAAAAAGGCTGCCTGATCATGGATAAGCTCAAACTTGTTCTCGTAGGCAATGGCATGGCCGGCGTGCGTACGCTCGAAGAGCTGCGCAAGATCGCGCCAGACATGTACGACATCACCGTCTTCGGTGCCGAACCTCATCCCAACTACAACCGCATCATGCTCTCCCCGGTACTGGCCGGTGAGATGAGCATCCAGGACATCATCCTCAACGATCTGGGCTGGTACAAAGACAATGGCATCAACCTGATAACCAGCAGGAAGATCGTGAAGATCAATCGCAAGGCGCGCAAGGTGTTTGCTGAAGATGGCAGCGAAGCCGAATACGACCGCCTGCTGCTGGCCACCGGCTCCAACCCCTTCATCCTGCCGGTGCCGGGCAAGGATCTGCCGGGCGTGATTGCCTACCGCGACATCGCCGACACCGACGCGATGATCGAAGCGGCCCGGCAATACAAGCACGCCGTCGTGGTCGGTGCCGGCCTACTCGGTCTGGAAGCCGCCAATGGCCTGATTCTGCGTGGCATGAGCGTCACTGTGGTGCATCTGGGCGAATGGATCATGGAGCGCCAGCTCGACCGCACCGCCGCCAACATGATGCAGAAGGCGCTCGAAGCGCGCGGCATGCAGTTCCGCCTCGCTGCCCACACCGCCGAGCTGGTGCAAGGCGAGTCCGGTCGTGTCTGTGCGCTCAAACTCAAGAGCGGCGAAACGCTGCCGGCCGATCTGGTGGTGATGGCTGCCGGCATCCGCCCCAACACCGCACTGGCCGAATCCGCCGGCATCCACTGCAACCGCGGCATCGTGGTGAATGACACGATGCAGACCTTCGACCCACGCATTTACGCCGTGGGCGAATGCGCCAACCACCGCGGCATCGCCTACGGTCTGGTCGCACCACTGTTCGAGCAGGCCAAGGTTGCCGCCAACCACTTAGCGATGTACGGCATCGGCCGCTATCAGGGCTCGGTGACCTCGACCAAGCTCAAGGTCACCGGCATCGACGTGTTCTCGGCCGGTGATTTCAGCGGCGGCGAAGGCACCGAAGACATTGTGCTGTCCGACCCGTCCGCCGGTGTATACAAGCGCGTCGTGGTAAAGGATGACAGGATCATTGGCGCCGTGGCTTATGGCGACACCGCCGATGGCTCGTGGTACTTCCAGATGTTGAAAGACGGCCAAAACATCGCCGACATCCGCGACCATCTGCTCTTTGGCAAGAGCCACCTCGGTGACGCCGGGCACAAAGGCCAGAACCAGGCTGCCAGCCTGCCGGACACGGCCGAGATCTGCGGCTGCAACGGCGTGTGCAAGGGCACCATCGTCAAGGCCATCAAGGAAAACGGCCTGTTCACGCTGGACGATGTGAGGAAGCACACCAAGGCTTCAAGCTCCTGCGGATCCTGCACCGGGCTGGTCGAGCAGATCATCGCCTCGACCGTCGGCGGCGCCTACACCCCGGCGGACTCCAACAACAAGGCGGTGTGCGGCTGTACCGAGCATTCCCACGGCGAAGTGCGCAAGGCGATCCGCGAACAGCACCTGATCGATATTCCATCCGTCATGCGTACGCTCGACTGGAAGACGCCAAACGGCTGTGCCTCCTGCCGTCCGGCGTTGAACTACTACCTGATCTCGACCTGGCCACATGAGGCGAAGGATGACGCGCAGAGCCGCTTCATCAACGAGCGGGCCCACGCCAACATCCAGAAGGACGGCACCTACTCCGTCGTGCCGCGCATGCTCGGCGGCCTGACCACACCCGACGAGTTGCGCGCAATAGCCGATGCGGCTGACAAGTTCAAGGTACCGACCGTGAAGGTCACCGGCGGTCAGCGTATCGACCTGCTTGGCGTGAAGAAGGACGACCTGCCCAGGATCTGGGCCGACCTCTCAAAGGCCGGCATGGTCTCCGGTCACGCATATGGCAAGAGCATCCGCACGGTAAAGACCTGCGTCGGTGCCGAGCACTGCCGCTTCGGCACCCAGCGCTCGATGGACATGGGTGTGAAGCTGGAAAAGATGCTCTTCGGCATGTACAGCCCGCACAAGGTCAAGCTCGCCGTCTCCGGTTGCCCGCGCAACTGCGCTGAAGCCGGCATCAAGGACGTCGGCGTGATCGGCGTGGATTCCGGCTACGAACTGTACGTGGCCGGCAACGGTGGCATCAAGACCGAAGTCGCCCAGTTCTTCTGCAAGGTAAAGACCGACGAGGAAGTCATGGAGTACTCCGCCGCCTTCCTCCAGCTCTACCGCGAAGAAGGCTATTACCTGGAGCGCACGGTGCACTACGTGCAGCGCGTCGGTCTGGAATACGTGAAAAGCAAGGTTGTGGAAGATGCAGCCAACCGCAAGGCACTGGCCGAACGCTTGATCTATGCGCTGCAGGACTACAAGGATCCGTGGTTCGAACGCAGCACGTTGGCAGAGCAAGGCACGCTACGCGCAGCTTATGAAGACATCACGGTTTAAGGAGCATCGCGATGAGCGAATGGGAAACCGATTTCGGTTTTGACGACGAAGAAACACATGCGTGAGATGAGAGCGGTCAATCTGCGCCCGCCGCCATACGCCCCACTTACTACTCCCGAGAAAAACCATGTCCGACTGGAAAAAGATCTGCGCCCTCACCGACATCCCGCAACTGGGCTCGCGCGTCGTCAAGAGTGAAGAGCACGGCGACATCGCCATCTTCCGCACCTCGGAGGACGAAATCTTCGCCGTGCATGACAAGTGCCCGCACAAACAGGGTCCGCTGTCGCAAGGCATCGTGCATGGCCGCCAGGTCACCTGCCCGCTGCACAGCTGGAAAATCAATCTGGATAGCGGCGAAGCCCAGGCGCCTGATGCGGGTTGCACAAAGTCTTTTGCCGCCAAGCTAGAAAACGGCGAGGTGTGGTTGTCGATTTGATTTCGTAGGGTGCAATAAGCGATAGCGCATTGCACCGGATGAATTCGGCGAGCATGGCAAATACTCGGTGCAATGCGCTTCGCTTCGATTGCACCCTACAAACGAGCTCAAAAGGTTTCGGGCACCAAGAACATGGAAACAAAATCCTCCTGCCCCTACTGCGGCGTCGGCTGCGGCGTGATCATCCAGCACGATGGCGCACGCGTCATCGAGGTGCGCGGCGACCCGGCACATCCGGCCAATTTCGGTCGGCTGTGCACCAAGGGTTCGACGCTGCACTTCACCACGCGCCCGGAAACCCGCCTGCTCTACCCGGAACTGCGCAGCAGCAAGGGCGAAGCGCGCCAGCGCGTGAGCTGGGATCAGGCGCTGGATACGGCCGCCACGCGTTTTGCCGATATCATCAAGGCACACGGCCCGGACTCGGTCGGTTTCTACATCTCCGGCCAGTTGCTGACCGAGGACTACTACGTCTTCAACAAGCTGATGAAGGGCCTGATAGGCAGCAACAACGTCGACACCAACTCGCGCCTGTGCATGAGCAGCGCGGTAGCCGCCTACAAGCAGACCCTCGGTGCCGATGCGCCGCCCTGCGCGTACGAGGATTTCGATCATTCCGATTGCATGCTGATCGCCGGCGCCAACCCGGCCTTCGCCCACCCGATCGCCTTCCGCCGCATCGAGGATGCCAGGGCGGCGCGGCCGGACAAGAAGCTCATCGTGGTCGATCCGCGTCGCACCGACACTGCCGCCAGCGCCGATCTGCATCTGGCGATCCTGCCCGGCACCGACATCTGGCTCTTCAACGCCATGCTCCACGTGCTGCTGTGGGATGGCTACGTGAACCTGCCCTGGGTCCGCGCGCACACCGAGGGCTTCGACGCTCTGCGCGATGCAGTGCGCGAAGTCACTCCGGCAGTCGCTGCCGGCATCTGTGGCGTGAAGGCTGAAGACATCGTTACCGCCGCCAGATGGTGGGGCGAAGCACAGGCGCCGATGTCCTTGTGGTGCATGGGGCTGAACCAGTCGCATCACGGCACCCACAACGGCACCGCGCTGATTGCATTGTCATTAGCGGTCGGCAAGATCGGCCAGCCCGGCTGCGGCCCCTTTTCGCTCACCGGCCAGCCGAATGCCATGGGCGGGCGCGAAGTCGGCGGCCTCGCCAATCTGCTCTCGGCGCACCGTGATCTCGCCAACCCTGAGCATCGCGCCGAAGTCGCCACGCTATGGGGCGTGGACTCCGTACCAGAAGCGCCCGGCCTGTCCGCCGTCGAGATGTTCGAGGCGGTGCGCGCCGGCAAGGTCCGCGCGCTGTGGATCGCCTGCACCAACCCGGCGCACTCCATGCCGCAGCAGGCGCTGATCCGCGAGGCACTGGAAAAATGCGAGTTCGTGGTGTTGCAGGAAGCCTATGCCAACACCGAAACCGCGCAATATGCCGACCTGCTCCTGCCCGCCAGCACCTGGGCCGAGAAGGAAGGCACGGTCACCAACTCCGAGCGGCGCATCACCCACGTGAACGCCGCCATCCCCGGCCCCGGCGAAACCCGCGCGGACTGGGCGATTGCGCGCGACTTCGCGCTCAAGCTTGGCGAGAAACTCGGCCGTGTCGATGCGCCGCGCCTGTTCGACTATCCGACGGTAGAGGCGGTATTTCGCGAGCACGCCGAGAGCACGCGTGGCCGCGATCTGGATATCACCGGCCTGTCCTACGCCGTACTGGACGAACTCGGCCCGCAGCAATGGCCCTTCCCCGAGGGCGCCGAACAGGGAGCCAGCCGCCTGTATGCCGAGGGCAAATTCTCAACGACTTCGGGCAAGGCGCAGTTCATCGTCCCGGCGACCAGTCTGACCGCCGAGTCCATCGACGCACGTTACCCGCTGCGCCTGACCACCGGACGCCTGCGCGATCAATGGCACAGCATGAGCCGGACCGGCAAGGCCGCGCGCTTGTACAACCACGTCGATGAGCCGCGCATCGATCTGAACAGCTCCGATCTGGATCGCCGCAGCCTCAGGGATGGCGATCTGGTGAGGGTGAAGAGCCGGCGCGGCAGCGTCATCCTGCGCGCCCACGTCACCGAAGAAGTCCGCCCCGGCCACGCCTTCATCGCCATGCACTGGGGGCGCAACGTGCTCTCATCCTCCGGCGCGAATGAGCTCACCCTGAACAATGTCGACCCGCATTCGAAGCAGCCCGAACTCAAGCACGCCGCCGTGCAGATCGAGAAGGTCGAACTACCGTATCAGGCCCTGCTGATGCGCAGCGCAGTGCATGCCGACGTTGCCAACAGTCTTGCTCTGGAACGCGCCGCCGCGCTGGAGCCCTGGCTGCGCCGCTTCGACTACGCCGCCGTGTCGCTGGCTGGACGCGATTTCGCCATCGTGGTGCTGCGCATCGCCCACAGCGCACCGATTCCCGCCGAATGGCTGGAGCAGCTGGATGCGCTGATGGATCTGCAGGGCGAACACTGCATGGCCTATGCCGATGCCCGGCGCGGAGTCAGCAAGAAGGCGCTGGTCGAAGACAACATGCTGACGGGATTGCGCCTGACCGGCGAAACAGCGGCCGGCGGCTGGCTCAAGGAGCTGATGATCGAACGCGCGCCCACCGACACCGTGCGCCGCTGGCTCTTCGCCCCACTCCCCAAGGCGCCCATCGCCAGCGTCGGGCGCGGACGCATCGTGTGCAATTGCCTGAACGTGGCGGAGAGCGAAATCCGCGCGGCCGTGGCCGAAGGCAAGGATCTCGCCGCCCTGCAAGCCACGCTCAAGTGCGGCACCTCCTGCGGCTCCTGCGTGCCAGAACTCAAACGTCTGATAGCTGCAGGCACGCCAGCATCGGTCTGAAAACGTTGCCTGACATGCAGCGTGCGCTTTAAGCCAGCCAGCCGGCACGCATGGCGATGACGGATTTGACCGGTTTCTCCGCCAGACTCAGCACACATTCTTCCAGCCGGGGCGCGCCGAGCGGGACCTCGAAGCGCCACAGTTCGTCGCGACGGAAAACCAGGATCTCCAGCGTATCGCCCGGAGCAGTCCGGCCCAAAATGCTCTCCAGATTGCCCGCCGTAACGCGCAGACCATTCAAGGCGAGCAGTTCATCGCCGGCAGAAAGCCCTGCCGCCTGGGCGCTGCCACCATCGAGCACACTGGCCAGCCTGAGCACATTGCCTTCTGCCTTGGTCCGGATCCCCAGCCCGGTACTGCGTGCGCCAGCCTTGCGACTCAGGGTGATGCCGAATGGTTTGAGCAGCTTCGCCAGCGGGACGTCTTCGGTCCCCTCCGCCCAGCGCGCCACTTCGCGGCGCACATCCACACCCGTAGCGTCCTGGATGATTGCCGGCATGGCGCCTTCAGGCACGCCAGTGCTGCCTTCGCCATAGTGCTGCCACAAGTGGCGCATCACATCGTCGAGCGATTTCCTGCCAGCGGTTTTGGCGCGAATCGTCAGGTCCAGCCCCAACGCGACCAGCGCGCCCTTCTGGTAGTAGCTGACGATGGCGTTCGGGCTGTTTTCGTCCTGCCGGTAATACTTGGTCCACGCGTCAAACGAGGATTCGGCCACGCTTTGCTTGAGGCGGCCGGCATTGCGCTCCACCGCCGTGATGGTCTTGGCGAGGAGGCCCAGATATTCCTCCTGCGTCAGCAGGCCGGCGCGGCGCAGGGCCAGATCATCGTAGTAGGAAGTGAAGCCCTCGAAGACCCACAGCAGTTGCGTGTAATTTTCCTCATGCAGCCGATAAGGCACGAAGGCCGCCGGCTTGATGCGTTTGACATTCCAGGCATGGAAATACTCGTGGCTGCACAGCCCCAGGAAAGTCCGGTAGCCCTCGCTCTGCTTCGCTTCGCCAATTGCCGGAAGATCATTGCGCGAGCAAATCAGCGCGGTGCTGTCACGATGCTCCAGCCCGCCATAGCCTTCACCCACAGCCAGAGTCAGAAACAGGTATCGGGCAAACGGTGGTTGCTTGCCGAAATGCGCAATCACGCTCTCGCACGCTTTCTTCAGATCTGTTGCCAGGCGTTTGACATCGCAACTCACCCGACCGGTGATGACCATTTCATGCGGCACACCGGCCGCTTCGAACTTCACCGACAGCCAGTCACCCATCTCCACAGGATGATCGATCAGCGTGTCGTAGTCGGCCGCCAGGCGCACACCGAAGCCGGCCTTATCCACACTGCGCTTCGTGGCCGCCGGCAAGGTTGTTGCCACTTTCCATGTCGCAAATGCTTCCCCCTCCGGTCGGCGGATGTCGACACGGTGCGGCTGACCCGAGCGGCCGGCTACCTGCAAAAAGAGTTGGGTACCATTGAAGAAGGCATGGCTCTGGTCCAGATGCGCACAGCGCACCGAGAGATCCCAAGCGTAAATCACGGTCTCAACCACCAGCGGCTGTCCGGCATCGAGCTTGCCGGTTCGCCAGGCATGCTTGTCCAGCTTTGTCAGTGAGACCGCTGCAGCGCCTTGCTGCGCGCGGATTTCCACGATGTTCTTGGCGAACTCGCGGATCATGTAGCTGCCGGGAATCCAGGCGGGCAGACTGAACGTTTCGCCCGCACCGCGCGGCGCAGGAATCGTCAGGGTGACGCGAAACAGGTGGGCCTGCGGGTTGCAGGCTTCAACGCGATATTCGAGTGCAGCAGACATGACAGCCATCCAGCATGATTGAACCGACGCATCCTAACCGCAAACCTGCTTCAACGGATTTGTCTGGCAACTTCATCCTCCCGTATCATCCCTGTTCCTGCACTGCCACTGAAGCGAGACTCCATGCTGAATCTGCGCATCTCCGCCTGTCTGCTGCTGACCGCCCTCGCCCTCAGCGCCGCGTACGCCCAGGTGCCCATGGCCCCTCCCTCGGGCGAATCGCCCAGTCGCAGTGATGGCGTGCTCAAAACCCTGGCCCTGATCATCGGTGAGCCCAACTATTCCATCGATGGCGCCTATCAGGAACTGGAAGAAGGTTTTTATACCCAGCCCGAACTCTTGCCGGGCTCACGCGTGTTTGCCCCCATCAACGAGATCATCCTCAATCTGGGAGGCGATGTCCTCCTCGATGCCCCGCAACAAGCGGCCACGTTCACCCTGGCCGGGCGAAGCCTGCGTCTGAAAGCAGACCAGCTCGATGCAGACCTCAACGGGCAGAGCGTGCGCACCGATGTCGCCCCGCAATGGCGCAATGGCAATCTGTGGGTTTCGGTGTACTGGGTGTTCGACCAGTTTGGCGCGTATACGAAATGGGACAAGACCCGCCAGCGCTTCACCGCGTCGCTGGTCTTGCCGGTTTCAAAAAAGACGGCCGGCATCGCCAAGGGGGGGCCTGTCACCGAAAGCAACCTCACCAATCAGCCCCTGACGTTCTGGGCCACTCCGGAAGGCAGCAAGGTCGCCGATGTCGTGCTCGGCTACCAGAACCCGGATGGCGGCTGGCCGAAGCTGGAACGCAATGACAGCCTCACCACACCGATCAACCGCAGCGCCCTGAGTGGTTTCAAGATCAAGTCGACCATCGACAACGACTCCACCACCAAACAGATCGTGGCACTGGCGCGTGCCTATCAGGCCAGCCATGAAGCGCGCTTCCGGGCCGGCGTCGACAAGGGGCTGGACTATCTGCTTGCCGCACAACTGCCCAACGGAGGATGGCAACAGTTCTGGCCCGATCCGCAGGGCTACAAGGCGCGCATCACGTTCAATGACAACGCCATCGCCAACGTATTGCAGGTGCTGGAAGATGTCGCAGCCCAGCGCGAGGATTTCAGCTTTGTAACGCCCCAGCAAGCCCAGCGTGCCCGGGCCGCTTACGATGCGGGCATCGCCCTGATCCTCAAGACCCAGTTGCCGGTACACGGCAAAAAGACCGGCTGGTGCGCCCAGTACGATGAAAACACCCTCGCTCCGGCCATGGGGCGCGCCTTTGAACTCGCCTCGATCAGTGGCGGCGAGAGCGTCAATATCGTGCGCTTCCTGATGAGCATCGACAAGCCTTCCCCGCCCGTCATCCAGGCCGTGCAGGCAGCCATCACCTGGTTTGACAGCGCCAGAATCACCGGCCTCAAGCGCATCCGGCGCGAAGATCGCACGCTTGAATACGGCTTCGACTTCGTGATGGAAAAAAACCCGGCCGCACCGCCACTGTGGGCGCGTTTCTACACCCTCGACGAAGGCCGGCCACTGTTCAGTGCACGCGACAGCCAGCCACGCCAGAGCATGGCGGAGGTCAGCTACGAGCGTCGTGTCAAATACAACTGGTACACCACCGCAGCCACTGATCTGCTGGCGCAGGATTATCCACAATGGATCAAGGCACATGGCCTCAGATCCGTACTCAGGCACACCCGCTGACTCTCCAGCAAGCCAACACTCTCACTGCCGCAAGGACGCCCCATGATCGACCTTTTCTACGCCCCCACGCCGAATGGCCACAAGATCACCATCCTGCTCGAAGAGCTGGGGCTGCCCTATCGCATCATCCCGATCAACATCCGCAAGAACGACCAGTTCCTCCCCAGCTTCCTCGCCGTGGCACCGAACAACCGCATCCCGGCAATCCTTGACCATAACTATCCCGACGGCCCGCTGTCCCTGATGGAATCCGGTGCGATTCTCACGGTGCTGGCCGAACGCCATGGCCATCGTTTCCTGCCCGTGAGCGGACATCCCCGCGCGCAGGTGCTGCAGTGGCTGAACTGGCAGATGGGCGGGCTCGGGCCGATGGCCGGGCAGAACCATCACTTCAACCAGTTCGCGCCGGAAAAGATTCCGTATGCGATGAAACGCTACACGGACGAGACCGCACGACTCTATGGCGTATTGAATCGCCAGCTCGAAGGACGCGATTACGTGGCCGGCGAGTACTCGATCGCCGACATGGTCATCTATCCTTGGGTCCTGCTGCATGAGCGTCAGCAGATGGACATGGCACAGTTCCCGAACATCGTCGCCTATCTCAAACGCATAGGCGAACGGCCAGCCGTGCAGCGTGCTTACGTGCATGGAAC
>Ga0316604_10002778_pt1 | contig 12991 bp, 9 predicted proteins | sample OWC_soil_day20_C_FD_207650 | JGI IMG/M metagenome (GOLD analysis project Ga0316604, IMG submission 207650) | Wetland soil microbial communities from Old Woman Creek delta, Ohio, United States - OWC_soil_day20_CT | ecosystem: Environmental > Terrestrial > Soil > Wetlands | place: USA: Ohio... | reverse complement strand
AAAAGCAAAATACTGAAGTATTGATCATTTTCGCTGGTCTGGTTGTTGATACCTTTGTTTTACAAAAATCGACATCATGATAGCATTTATCACCGGCGGCAGCCGTGGATTAGGGAAGGATATGGCACTGAGCCTCGCTAAAAAAGGCGTGGATATTATCCTTACATACAACAGTAATAAAACAGAAGCAGACGCTGTAGCTGCTGAGATACAAAAAATCGGACAACGTGCAGCTGTATTGCAATTGAATACAGCGATTGTTAGTTCTTTTGATCACTTCATCACTACATTTACAGCTATACTGAAAGATACCTTTCAGGCTACACAATTCAATTACCTGATTAACAATGCGGGCATAGGTCTGCACGCCAGTTTTGCAGAAACGACGGAGGCGCAGTTTGATGAGATTATGAATATTCATCTCAAAGGGCCGTTTTTCCTCACACAGAAATTACTGCCACTGCTGGCTGATGGTGGTGTGATCATTAATGTGTCTACAGGACTGGCACGGTTTACAATTCCGGGTAGTAGTGCGTATGCGGCGATGAAGGGAGCGATAGAAGTATTGACACGTTATCAGGCGAAGGAGTTGGGTAGCAGGGGGATTCGTGTGAATACGATCGCACCGGGTGCGATACAGACGGATTTCGGTGGTGGTGCGGTGAGAGATAATGAAGCGTTGAATAAGATGGTGGCAGCTAATACGGCATTGGGCAGGGCTGGTGTAGCGGAGGATATAGGTGAAGTAGTGGCGTTTTTGTGTAGTGATCAGGCGAGATGGGTGAATGCGCAGCGCGTGGAGGCGAGTGGGGGAATGTTTTTGTAAAATGTATTGCCGGGCAGCTTATAAATGGAAACCGGTATCCCGAATAAAAAGAGCGTGTTTTTTTGATACACGCTCTTTTTTTATAGCTTTATGGCACCTATGAAACGACTATTACTTTTAGGGACAATTGGTGTATTATTATATAGCTGCCAGCAGGGTATTTCACCAGTGGCTCATTTCAACCCCGAGAACCTGGCTTCACAGCAGGTGAGTATCAATACGAACAGAGATACGGTCGTACAATTGCAGGGAGGGACAGCCTTGCGCATACCCGCACATGCATTAGAGGGGGAACATGGAGATACGGTGGTGCTTACGGTGAAGGAAGCGTTGACGATCACTGATATGATCAATGCAGGGTTGACGACGAAGAGTGGTGATAAGATGCTGGCGAGTGGAGGAATGATTTATATTGATGCGAATGCCCGGATTTTAGAACCTATACAAGTGACAATGTCACCGGAATATATTGATCCGGATATGCAGCTTTTTAAAGGAGAGGTGACAGCATCGGGTATTAACTGGATAAATCCGAAAGGGATTAAGATTAGTAAGGATACGCTGGCGATCGTGAGGGGGCAGCATATCTATCAGCGGTATTGTGCCAGTTGTCATCAGATAGATACGGGTACTATGGCACCTCCCTTATTGGGAGCAATAGATCGCTGGCGTAATGATACGAACAACCTGTTTTATTATATCAGATTCGCTCAGGACTTAGTGAGTGACCAATATACATGCTGTTTACGCAGGAAGTATAATACCCAGATGAGCAGACATAATCAATTAGATGAAGACTCGCTAAAGGAGATATTCACATATGTGCGGGAAGAAGGGATGAAAAAATATGGAGGCGTACCTGCACGGTTTAAAATCAGCGATTGCGATTGTGCATGGGATTATCAGCCTATTGCAGATTCTTTGGCTTTTGCTAATACGGAGTATACAAAAAATCTTGTTGCCGGAGTTGCTTACGATAGGTATGACGATGATGGCGGTGATCACCTGGATTTTTCTAATTATGCTGAATCAAATGGAGCTACTACCTCCCGGAGTAGCAAGCCACAGCCAGTTACACCAGTTCCACCTCCTGTTTTCGGCAACAATTACACTTTCCTTATCAACAATTTTGGGTGGTTCAATATTGACAAGTTTGTAAATGATAAAACTGGTATATTAAAGGTACATCTGAAAGGGGTGCCATATTCATCTATTTCAGTATTACTGGTAATTCCAGGTGATAAGGTCATGACAGATGGATATTTCATCAATGGCTATTTCTATTTCAAAGAAGAAGATGGTAGTTTGCCACTGCCTGTCAATAAACAATGTCACATCATTGCAATGGGGGTAAAAGATAAAATTCCTGTATTTGGTATGACAAGTTTTCTCAGCAGCGCTTCACAAGATATTGCTGTCAATATGCAAATGAGTAATGAAAAAGCGATAAATGCCATCATATCGGCATTTAGTGATAAGGAGAAGAAACGTATTGATACGACCAAACAAACAATTAAAACCTTTAATGACAATTGCAAATGTTCCACTCGCATTTCCGTCAAATAGCCCTATTCCTGCTACTCCTGTTACCGTTTAGCAGTTGCAAACAAACCGCTCCGTTAAATGGAAAACTAAAATCCGACAATCTCCCTTCGCAACTGGTCACTATCAGTACTATCAGGGATAATAACATCCGCTTATCCGGTGGTACGATTATACAAATACCTGCGAACGCGTTAAAGAATGCCAACGGTGATTCTGTAAAACTGGAAATCAAAGAAGCGCTTACTATTGAGCAAATGATTGCTGCAGGCTTGTATACGCGTAGCAATGGGGAGCTGCTGGCTAGTGGAGGGATGCTGTATATTGCCCCGCAGGAAGGTCAGGATGTGAAGATATTAAAATCGATGAAAGTGGTTGTACCTGCTGATCAGACACAGGAGGGTATGCAGCTGTTCAGGGGGGAAGTAGTAGATGCTGCTATTAACTGGGTAGATCCAAAACCACTTGAAGTGAGTAAGATGGATGCCCGACTCGCACATGGGAAAAAGTTATTGACAAGTAATTGCTATCAATGCCATGATGTTACAAAAAAAATCGTGGGTCCACCACTCTTTGGTGCGATACAGCGTTGGGAAAATGACACTAATGCTGTATATGAATACACGAGAGATATTGCCCCAGCTATGCACAAGTATCCCCGGGCCACTTGTGTTTATAATGAATACAGGATCTCAATGCCGGCTTTTCCTACCCTAACGAAAGAAGAAATGGATGATATGTACCTGTATATACAGGAGGAAGGGATGAAGCGATTGGGGGGCATGCCTGCTGAATATACCAATACCTCATGTGACAGTTGCTTTTATATATATCAATTGGAATATTCTCTTTATAGTGCGGGTAAGGGCCGCTTCGCCATAAATTATTATGGTAGACCGACAGATACAATTAAAAATAACCTGGCAAATGGGACAAATGTGATAAATGTAGCAACAGATACCACCTCACCGGTCATATCAAACGTAGTGATACCACCACCCCCAACTTATTATTCATTTGACATTTCTACCTTTGGCTGGTTCAATATAGACCAGTTTCTTGCTGATAATATACAGACCGAAATAACGACACTAAAAGTCATTCAGGAAGGCTTGGCCTCATCTACCCTTTACCCTGTATTGGTTGTTCCTTCATTGAAAATAATCCAGGCAGGCGCAGCTTCATCAGATAACCATTATTTCTATTTCAAGGAAGAAGATGGTAAAGTTCAGTTACCCCCTAATAAAAAAGCCTATATTCTTGTAATGGGAGAAAAATCTGATACGGTATTGTTTGGTATCACAAACTTTGTAACAGGCGGTGATCAAACGATAAAGGTCAATATTCAGAAAAGTAATAAAGTAGCAGTAAAAGCGGCAATAGGCCGGTTAAAACTGCCTGATGCAAAGATCAATGTAGAGAAAACTAACAATGTAAATACTGATCAATTGAAATTGGAGCTGGATCGGTTAAGGAAGAAATATCCTGGCTGTAATCTCAGTGATAGTTCAAAATAAAAAAGATGCGGGTGTATCAAAATAAATGAAACTCCTGGGAATCGAATAAATTGGAATCTGGCGCCATCAGGTATCCAAACTAAAAACGGGTGTATCAAAAATTAGATACACCCGTTTTTAGTTTTTAATGTTCTATCGCTTCCCCCTTCCTGAAACTATACAACAAATAAAATAACGCAGGCAATATCAATATACTTCCCAACAACAGCGCCATACCCAGTGAATAAATCGTTTTCTCCTGTCCGGCATGCTCCAGCAAAGACAAATACTTCCCCCCTTTTAAGATCACAATATTCGGATAGTGTCGGATCGTTATCGCCAGTAAGATCATCGTGACCTGAAAACCTGCCAGTACACGAATGATGATAACCTTACCTTTTTGCAGCAACAAATACCATAATAACACAAGAGATAATACCGCCGCGATAATAGCAATGATCCCGGTTGGATTATCAAACATCCATTTATCCAAAGGGATGTTCTCTGCATGTGCCGCCCAGAATACCAATGCCCCAAATACCGCTGCCGCTACATTCATCTGTTTGGCCTTTCTAATAAAACGTACACGACTTTTATCGTCATCTGTTTCGCCTATGATGAATATAGCCGCGAGATAACCACAGATCGCTACGGTAAAAAATCCAACTGTAACGGAGAACCAATTGAACCAGGTATATACATACGCATTCAGAAAATCATTCGCCCCCGGATCTATCCTACCAGATACCGCACTACCCGCGATCACCCCCAAAAAGAAAGGCGTGACAAAACTGGAATATACAAAGATGCGGTTGTACACCTTCTGCATATTATCCTTCACAGCATCGTAGTTTCTGAAGGTAAAGGCGGTACCACGGGCAATGATGCCAAACAGCATGATCACCAGTGGTATATGCAGGTGTGTGGAGACTGTCGTATAGATTTCCGGAAAACCTACAAACAATACCACGATGGCAATGATCAGCCACATATGGTTGGCTTCCCAGATAGGCCCGATGGCCTGGTACATGGTATTGCGGGTATATGCCTTGTTCTTTTCCGAAGTAAATAATTCTATGATCCCAGCACCAAAATCAGCTCCTCCCAACAATATATACAACAGGATGGCAGCCCATAAATAAGCCATTACTACAAATATCATAAAGCAGGCGTTTGAATATCATAAATCTCAGGTACCATCCGGATCTGTCTGTACAACAGGAATGTCACGATCAGGGACAATGAAATGTACACAGCTGTAAAGATGTAGAAGGAATACGCAATCCCCGGCATAGGGGTAACTGCATCAGCCGTGCGCATCACACCATTGATGATCCACGGTTGTCTGCCGACTTCTGTCACTGTCCAACCGGCTTCTACGGCAATAAATCCCATCGGTGTGGCGATGACGAACAGCCGTAGCAGCCATGGCATTCTGAGCCAGCTCTTCTTCTTAATGATGGCTACGAAATAACAAACAGCAATCAACAGCATCACCATCCCCAATCCCACCATGATCTGGAAGGCGTAGTGCGTAATGGCAATCGGGGGCTGATCATTTTCAGGTATCTGATCCAACCCTGTTACAGGGGTATGGAAATCACCATACACCATAAAGCTCAGTAAACCGGGTATTTCAAGCCCATATTTCACCTCTTTTGCCACTGGGTCAGGAATACCCCCGATTACCAGCGGAGACGCTGCTTCGGTCTTAAAATGTGCTTCCATAGCCGCCAGTTTTGCAGGCTGTCTGTGTGCAACGTCTTTTGCAGAGATATCTCCGCTCAGGGGTTGCAGCAGGGCTGCTATGCAGGCGAATAAAGCAGGTATTCTGAAAGCGGTGGTATGAAAGGCGATATTCCTTCTTCGTAAGATCATGAGGGCATGGATACCTGCTACGGCAAAACCGGTAGCAGCAAATGCCGCAATACACATGTGCAGAGCCTGTGAAAACCAGGCGTCATTGAACATTGCTTTGATCGGATCTATATTCAGGTATTGTCCATTTACGAAATCGAATCCTGCCGGACTGTTCATCCAGGCATTGGCAGCAACTACCAGTATACCGGATACTAACCCGCTGATACCTACAACTACGCCGGTGATCCAGTGAAACCAGGGATTGAATCGTCCCCAGCCATAGAGGAAGAAACCGAGGGCGATCGCTTCGATGAAAAAGGCGGTACCTTCTAAGGAGAAGGGCATGCCGAAGATCGGGCCGGCGTGCTTCATGAATTCAGGCCAGAGAAGGCCGAGTTCGAAAGAGAGTACGGTACCGGATACAGCGCCAGTGGCGAAGAAGATGGCGACACCCTTACTCCATGCACGGGTGATATTCTTATAGACATCATTGCCTGTGCGGATGTAAAGGAAGTGAGCGACGGCCATAAAGAATGGCATGACCATGCCTATACAGGAGAAGACAATATGAAAACCTAACGATAAAGCCATTTGTGATCTGGCTGCTAGAAAATCGTTCATTGGCGCGATGAGTTATTACGGGTCAAAGCTACTAAATCTACATTATGAGGGGATGATAAAAGTCATGTTAGAATTTTCTGACCTGCGGCAGCAGGCAAGGGGTATTTACTTTGGGGCTGGCGCCGAATGCACGAAATTCATGGCAAAGTGTTATTGAATGCTGGTACCGAATGGGTAGTTTTGATAATTTATTTTTTTTATGCTGGCGCAGAATGAGCGGATTTGATTGCATAGTATTATTGAATGCTGGTACCGAATGGGTGGTTTTGATCATTTAATTTTGCTATGCTGGCGCAGAATGAGCAGCTTTGATTGCAAGGGAGTGTTTTATTTCTTTTTGCAGTTAGCGAATGGATGGATTTGAATGGAAGAGTGAAAGGTTTTTCTACTCCGCCACTATCGTCCTCGTCTGCACACTATGCGCACTAAAATACCCCAACGCTCCCCCTACTATATTCGTCACCGGGTTCGCCGGCGTAGCACTCTGCCCCTCTCCTGTTGCACCCGCATCCAGACTATACCAGTATTTATACACCACAGGATCTATACACTGCATCTCCACCGAGACCGTATCCCCTGCCTTTATCTGCTTATCATCATCATCACTATCACTACTAAATGATACCAGTTGTATACTCAAACTCTTCCCATCCGTATTCTCATCATTCCTCACAAATATGGTACTCTCCTGCACCCCATTGTGCCACTCCACAAAATGATAGGAATTCCCTTTCCCTTCCGGATCTGAATAATACACTGCCGGCACCCTTCTGGTCTCGCCAAACACCACCCTATCTACCAAAGCCAGACTATCAAAGTACACCTCCCGCGGCATTGTGGATACCGCCGTAAATGTATCCGTACCTATCTGTACATACATACTATAACTATGTCCCACCTTTCCTTTGAACCCCGTGGTTGTATACACCCCGGCCATAGCTGTTTCCTGCAACTCATACTCCGTCGCATTATCAGCAGTAATGGTCACCGTAGCTCCACTTACTCCTTCAAAGGTATTATCCTCATTAAAGTCCATCGTCTGTGATATCTTCACACTCACTCCATTCACATCATCCGTCACCACCCCCTCTATCACATATTTCTTCGCTGCATTATTCAAATCAATATCTATCACCTTCTGACAGGCGCCAAAAACAATTATGATCGCGATATACAACAACTGTTTCATCTCCACTAGAATTTAAAGTTGTATGAAATAGAAGGTACAAACCTGAACAATGACGTCCTCACGGCTTCTGTCTTATTCGGATCGTCCTTACTTTGCCTGAAGGTAATAGTATACGCATTCTCCCTGCCATACGCATTATACAAACTGAAAGCCAGCTCTGAAGAATACCTGCCCCGCTTGCGCAACTGTTTTGTCGCTCCCAGATCCAACCTGTGATAAGCCGGCATACGATAGCCATTCCGCTCTGTATAGTAATAATACACTGTATTGTTGATCAGGTATTTACCGCTGGGGAAAGTTACCGCATCTCCTGTATAATACACCCAGTTCGCACTCAGGGACCATTTCTCATTCAACTGGTACATGCCCACTACTGCAATGTCATGGGTTCTGTCCTGCCGCGCATTATACCATTCCCCATTGTTGATCCCATCTATCTTCCTTTGTGTCTTTGACAATGTATAACTCACCCATCCGGTCAGTCTGCCTGCCTTCTTTTTTAACAGCCACTCTATACCATACGCACGGCCTTTCCCAAATAACAATTGTGTTTCTATCGCATCATTATTCAGCACATCTGCCCCATCCCGGTAATCGATCTGGTGCTGCATGGTCTTATAATAGGTTTCTACTGTCAACTCATACTTATTCCCCGCCAGGTTTTTATAATAACCCAACGATACCTGGTCTGATATTTCCGGTTTGATAATGTTCGTACTCGCTACCCAACGATCTGTTGGGCTGGAAGATGTACTGTTTGAAATCAGGTGCAGGTTCTGTACATTCCGTGCATAAGAAGCTTTTACTGAAGAAATATCCGTGAGCTTATAACTGGCTGCCAGCCGGGGTTCCAGGTTAATATAGGTCTTTACAAACTCGCCACTCTTATAATGCAGTGTATCCAGTATATTCCCATCTGCATCTATATTAAAAAAATCACCGGCACCCAGTATACTGAATGCCGTAAGGCGTGCGCCATAAGACAAATCTAATTTATCCGTTGCTTTCCACACATCAGATACATACACAGCATTCTCCCATGAATACCGCTGTTGCAAACGGGATGAATTAAAATTAGATAACTGTGAAGACGTGATCTCTCCCGGTCGCATAGTATGATAAATGGTATTGAAACCAATACGCAGGTTATGTCGCTGGCTGATATAATATTGTAATTCTTCCTTCAGGTTCCAGTCACGGATCTGCGAGAAGATATTCACATCGTTCGCCCCACTCTTTACATTGATCTTATAATTGTAATTACTAAAGATCAGGGAGGTGTTGGAGAACATTTTGCTACTGTAAATATGGTTCCATCTCAGGGTACCAGTGCTATTTCCCCATTTCAATCCAAAGTTATTTCCCACGACCAGGTTATCCGCCCCGAAATACCCGGAAGCAAACAAACGGTCCCTTTTACCCAGCTGGTAATTCAGCTTGGCATTGAGGTCATAAAAATAAAGGCTGTTATTCCTGATAGAGGAGTCATTTGATAAACGCAGGAAAAGATCCACATATGTTCTTCTGGCAGACACCAGAAAAGAAGACTTATCCTTTTGCAAAGGTCCTTCGATATTTATTTTGGAAGAGATCAACCCGATGCCGCCACTTACATTATAATCCTGGTTATTGCCGTCATTCATCTTAATATCCAGTACAGACGAAAGTCGGCCACCGTATTGAGCAGGCATGCCTCCCTTGTATACCGTCACATCTTTGATGGCATCAGAATTAAATGTAGAAAAGAAACCAAACAGATGTGAAGCATTGTACACGGGTGCTTCATCCAATAAAATCAGGTTCTGGTCTGCCCCACCACCCCGTACATAGAACCCACTGTTGCCATCGCCGGCTGATTTAATACCCGGTAGTAACTGGATCGTTTTCAACACATCCTTTTCTCCCAGCAATACCGGAATATTCTTCATCTCCTTTGTCGTCAGTTGTTCCATACCCATTTGGGGGGTACTTAGATTACGTTGCTTCGTGTTGGCCGTAATCGTCACCGACTTCAATGATTGTGCTGCATCGTCCAGCGCAATATTCCTGATCGTATGCTGTGTCAGCGCAATCTCCTCCTGTACCGGTTGCAACCCCACCGTACTGAATTCTATGGTATAGGTCCCTGTGGGCAGCGTAAGGGAATAAAAACCATACTCATTGCTTACAGTTCCGATGGATTGACCCGCTACGTGCACAGTAGCACCAATAATGGTTTCCCCGGTTTTCTTTGATCTGATGGTTCCGCTGATAGTAAATTTTGCCTGTGCAATCGCTCCTAAACATGACAATAACACACAACAGGTAATGATAAGAGGCTTACTCATATTCATTTATGTGGCAGTGCTTCCGCGTCCGGAAGTACTACCTATCGGGTTTTATTTTTACAAGGCTTCCTGTTGCAGTTCCTATTTTCCAAACTCCTTCGCGGTAGAAATGATTGCGCCATCCTGCATCTCAATGGTACGGTCAGAGCGTTCTGCGAAATCATTGTCGTGCGTTACTGCTATGATCGTCTGGTTATATTCGTGCGCCAGTTGTTTAAATGTATCAAATACGATTTGTGAATTCTTTGAATCAAGGTTTCCAGTCGGCTCATCCCCCATTATAATCAGGGGATCATTGATCAGGGCCCTGGCAATGGCGACCCTTTGTTGTTGGCCTCCTGATAACTTGGAGGCAGGTTTCAGTGCCTGATCCTGTAGTCCCAGCAGGGTCAGTTTCTGGTAAGCCCTATCCTCTATTTCCTGCCTGGAATACTTTCCTAACCGCAATGCCGGTATCATCACATTTTTCAGACAGCTAAATTCGGGTAAAAGATAATGGAACTGAAACACAAATCCAATCTTCTCGTTCCGCAGGGCGGCCAGGTTATTTTGCCTTTGGCCGGTGGTTTCCTCCCCATGGATGTGCAATTTACCCTCATAATCAGTATCCATCGTGCTCAAAATATACAGCAAAGTGGACTTTCCACTCCCCGATTTTCCTACCAATGTTACAAATTCTCCTCTATATACTTTAAAAGAAATATCATTCAGCACCCTAAATTTTACCGGGTCATAAAAATACTTCCCGATATTTTCTGCTTCCAGCATGAGCTCTCTTTGCATAGTCGTAATTTTTACCGCCTGAAAATAGATACCGGGTCTACGTTTGCCGCCTTCTTTGCCGGAATATACCCGGCACCCAGGGTCACGATCAGTCCGAATATCAGCCCCCTGAAAAATACGGGCCATTCAAAGCGAATGGGGAAATAACCAATATCCCCGCCCACATAGGTCCTGGACAACTGGAATACCAGCAATACCGCCAGCAATACACCTATCAGAATACCGATCATGCCAATGATCATAGCCTGTTGTACAAATATGCGTACCACATCCCTGCCCCGGAAACCCATGGCTTTCAGAATAGCTATATCATTGATCTTCTGGGTGATAGTCATATTCAGGATATTGTAAATACCAAACCCGGCCACCAGCAGGATGGAGAGCGCAATGACCGTGATCATGATCCGGCGCATATTGGATGCCGCTACCAGTGTGGCATTGGCAGCTTTCCAGTCTTCTGCCTTATACCCTGTGAGGTCAGAGAACTTCGCTGAATAATTAGCGGCATTGTCCGGGTTAGTGACCGAAACATTGATATCGCTTACATACCCGGCCCCTTCCTGCAGGAGTTGCTGGGCGGCGCTGATATTGATGTAAGACTTGGTCTTATCGATCTGGGAGTTGTTTGACTGGAAAAGCCCCACTACCTTCATCACCTTGGTCACATTCCGGGAAGAGGTAATGGTAATGTTATCGCCCGGCCGCACACTCATCTTTGCTGCAATGCCCACTCCCAGCAGTATACCATTGGGGGTATTCTTCAGGTCCTGGATAGACCCTTCCACCACAGTAGTACCAATATTGAACATCTTATCTGCCTCTGCAATCCTTACGCCATAGGAAGTACCTGTGATCTGGGATTTGCCGTTATTGTAAAATACACTGACAGTAACCTGAGGTGTTACCATCGTTACATCCGGCTGCTGTCTGAGCAGGGATATAATTTTCTCAGGATCTACGATCTTGTCACTCTCCGGCACTACACTGGGATTGATGATCACAGGTAAGTTGCTGCCCTTCTCTGGCAATAAAGGCAGACTCATCACCTCATCTTTATACACCCGGATATGTGCCGTACTTCTGAATACCAGCTCTGTCGATTTCTTATCAAATCCCACCATCATCGAGTTCATGAAGATGTAGATCGCAATCCCGATCGTAACACCCAATGCCGCTACCAACGTCAACTTTTTCTTAGTGACGATGTAGGTCATGGAGATTTCAGAATTGATATTATGACGGTATCTCATCACTTATTTTTTTTCAGGTACCAGTTCATCATTTTCTGTCAGGCCGCCGGTCACTTCTACCCAGTCGTTGGATATGATGCCGGTCTGAACTACGATAGCTCCTTTCCCTTTCAGCGTGACCTTATTGCCATAAGATAAATAGCTGCGGGGTATAACCAGTGCATTTTTCTTTTCGCCGACAATGATGTTGGCTTCCAGTTGTGTGCCGGTGATCCTGAAATCAAGACTGTCTGTAAAGTATGCCTTTACGATGAATGACTGGCTGGAAGTTTCAAAAGATGGCAGGATCTCGTGTACAGTGCCTTTGTAAATATGTCCTTTGTTGGTGTTCAACTGGATAGCGGCTTCTTCCCCTACTTTTACTTTTGCCATATTGGTTTCATCCACATTCAGGCGGGCGTATATGAGCTGTGGGTTCGCGATCACGGCGATCACATCACCTTTACGTACATAATCACCCAGTTGTTTTTTCTTCTCGTATATCTGTCCGCTGATCACCGCTTTGATCAGGTTCTGTTCTTTGATCACCCGGTTCACGTCACTCATGGAGCGCTGTGTAACTTCCTGTTGTCTCGCAGTTACCAGCTGTGTATTATACTGGTCTTCCAGTGCTTTCAGGTTGGCCTGAGAAGTAGCGAGGGTGAGCTGGGTATTTTCATATTCCAGTTTAGAGACGCTGTTGCTTTCCATGAGACGTTTGTACCTGTCTGCCTGCAACTGGTCCAGACGGAGTTTTTCTCTGGCAGCAGTGATATTGGCACTGATCTGTTGCAAAGCAGGCGCTGTAGGCAGGGTATTCTCTCTTGCAATGTTGTGGAGGGCGCCGGCGCTTTGTGCATTGATGATGTTCTGGCTGTTGTCAATGACTGCCAGTAGCTGACCGGCATTGACCATGTCTCCTTCTTTAAAATCCAGTTTGATGAGGTAACCATCTGTTTGTGCAGTGAGGTTGTTCTGATCATCGGCTTCCAGCACACCGGAGGCAAATACCATTTCAGTCAGGTCTTTGTGCACAGGTTTGACAGGCGCCGTTTTCTGACCACAGGCAGAAAAGATCAGGCATGCAGTGAAGATCCCAATAGTTTGCTGTATGTTCA
>Ga0316604_10002777_pt1 | contig 12992 bp, 9 predicted proteins | sample OWC_soil_day20_C_FD_207650 | JGI IMG/M metagenome (GOLD analysis project Ga0316604, IMG submission 207650) | Wetland soil microbial communities from Old Woman Creek delta, Ohio, United States - OWC_soil_day20_CT | ecosystem: Environmental > Terrestrial > Soil > Wetlands | place: USA: Ohio... | reverse complement strand
CACGCATCTGGGTGCGCAGCTTGGCATCCAGGTTGGAGAGCGGCTCGTCAAACAGGAAGACCTGCGGATTGCGTACGATGGCACGCCCCATTGCCACGCGCTGGCGCTGTCCGCCCGACAGATCAGAAGGCTTGCGTTCCAGAAGGGGCTCAAGCCCCAGGATGTCGGCAGCGGTTTTCACGGCTTCGGCGATGGCTTCCTTCTTCACACCGTTGAGGCGCAAGCCGAAAGAAATGTTCTCGCGTACATTCAGGTGCGGATACAGCGCGTAGTTCTGGAACACCATCGCAACGTTGCGATCCTTGGGCGCCAGGTCATTGATCACACGACCATCGATTAGAATTTCGCCGCCAGAAATCTCTTCCAGGCCCGCCACCATTCTGAGCGTGGTGGACTTGCCACAGCCGGAAGGCCCGACGAGCACCATGAATTCGCCAGGCTGGATATCAATACTGACTCCATGCACCACAGTCGTTTTTTCGTAGCGCTTCACGACATTTCGAATATTTACGCCTGCAACCACACCATCCTCCTTGTCTTCCATCCTGATATGCAATCGATGCGCCTGACCCATGACTCACCTGCGCTGCCGGCTTCAATAAACGGGGCCATCCCGCCCCCTGCTGCATCGGCCTGCTTGGTGTCATGAGGCTTTACCATTCAGAGCCGGCGCCGCACCATGCGATGTTTCCACGCAAGCTGCCCGAAGTCCTGCACGGGTACAGCACGTCACTCTGTAGGCTCGACTTCCCGGCACACACCCGACCTGTCATGCAATCGGGCAAATGGCGTACCGTCGCACCACGGAAATTGTTTCCATAAATTTCTTCGTTACGGAATTTTCCTAGAACATTCGAAACAAAAATAGTTATCGTAAACCAGAATACTTTCAGAATTTCCGGAAACATTAGAATCGACGGAAAGCTGTTATAAAATTCCATTCCAAGCTCAAGCAAACGGTCGCCTCAAGCGGAATATAGAGAAAGAGAAGACATGGAAACTCCTGAATACGAAGAAGGCGGCAGCGGACGCCCGAAACAGGCAGACGTAGCCAAACGTGCCGGCGTCTCGCCGAGTACCGTTTCCAAGGTGATCAATGGCGGCGCGGGAATCAGCCAGGAATTGCGCAATCGTGTCCAGACCGCCATGAAGGAACTGGGTTACGACGTGGCAAGCGGACGCAGCGTCCCCCTGGTGAATCGCCGCATCAAACTGGTCACCTTCTTCCAGTTCCTGACGCGGGAGAACAGCTACTTCCATTCGGAAGTCATCTGCAGTGTGCTGGCAGAGTGTGAACGTGCCGGTTTCGAGATCGACACCGTGCTGCTCAACCGCGATGCCCCGAATGACATGGCCCAGTACCGGGCTCGCTTGGAGGAAGGGCGCGCCGATGGCGTCCTGTTCATCGGCGTGGACCTGCCGGAGATCCTCCAGCCAGTGCGCGACATGTGCCTGCCGGCAGTGATCATCAACGGCACGGACCCGGAGTCCGAATTTGACTGCCTGTCCCCTGCATTGCGCGAAGGCAGTCGCATGGCTACCCGCTACCTGATCGAGCGCGGCCATCGCGAGATCGTGCACGTCACCCACCTGTACCGGAACATCATCCATCGCCGCATGGAAGGCTTCAAGGAGGCGCTGGAAGAAGCTGGCATCCCTTTCTCGCTCGAACACAATGTCATCGACATTGACCATGGCGCGCATTTTTCCTCCGAAAAAGCAGCCGATGTGGTGTGCAGCCTGATCCGCGAAGGTAAGCTCACTGCCACCGCCATCTTCTGCGTCTCTGACTACACCGCCTTTGGCGTGATCCAGGGCATCCAGCGTGCCGGCAAGCGAGTCCCCGAAGACTTCTCGGTGGTCAGCTTCGACGATCTGCCGCTGGCGCAGTTGTGTTCGCCCGCCCTGACCTCTGTCGGCGTGGACCGTGCGGCCCTTGGCCGTCTGGCCGTGCAACGCCTGGTGGATCGCTGGCAGACACCGGCCGACCCAGCACTGCGCATCGAAGTCGGCGCCCGCCTTAGCGAACGCAACAGCACGCGCAGCTTGCAGCCTGTGGCCGCGCTGGCCGTGGCAGAGCAATAACATGAACATCATCCGCCCAACACTGCGCCTGCCTGCCTGCTTGTGTACCCTGCTCTGTGCTCTGGGCTGTACGCTGAGCACAGCAGCCCCTTTTGACCAGGCCGAGATCAAAGATCCCACGGCCTCGTTCATCGATGTCAAGGCGCGCCGGGCTTTCCTGCAACAGGCCAAGCCTGACAACAAGCTGCGTGCCGCCGCACTGACGCCCTATGACTGCCAGTCCGCCGCTCCCGTCGCCCCCCAGGAAGGGCCGATGCTCATTCCTGGTCGCTATCTCGTCGGCAACCATGGTGCGGTACATCCGGATTACGAACGCATCGTTGCGCTCTATCGCGATTTCGAGAACGTACTCGCCAATCTGGGCGGTCTGTATGTCGTCAGCGGCAAGCCGGCCTATGCGCAATGCCTGCTGAACCAGCTGGCGCTGTGGGCGGATGCCGGGGCGCTGCTCGATTACAACCCGAACGAGCGCAAGCAGGCTTGGTACCAGACCGAGTGGTCTGCTGGCGTCGCCGCCCAGGCTCTCTCGCTGGTCATCACCGAATCCACGCTGGATCCTGACAAGAAACAACGTGTACTGGCCTGGCTGAATCGCGTATCGCACAAACAGATCAGCGAGCCCGGCGCAGACATCACCTGTTGCAACAACCACGCATACTGGCGCGGGTTGCAGGCAACCATGATCGGCGTACTCACGAACGACAAGGAACTGTTTCGCTGGGGGCTTGGTCGCTATGCGATCGGAATCGGACAGATTGCCGAAGACGGCAGCCTGCCGCTGGAGATGACGCGCCACGAACAGGCGCTGCATTACCAGAACTATGCCTTGCAACCGTTGACCATGATGGCCGAGATTGCCGCCCGCCAGGGCATCGATCTGTACGCCTATAGCGAAAACGGGCGTGATTTCCATCGCGCAGTCCGCTTCGTGATCGCGGCAATCAAGGATGACGCCCTGATCCACAAATATGCCAGCGAAAAACAGGACCGGCGTGCCTTTTCGGCCGGCCGCGGAGATCTCGCCTGGCTGGAGTATTACCTGAACCGTTTCCCCCAGTCTGATCCGCTGGGCATGATGGGCAAGCCCTTCTTCTACCCACGCACGGGCGGTGCGGTCACCCTGCTGGTGTACACCCCGCCGCAAGACCCATAATCCTGCACGCCGCCGGGCGGCTTGCCCCGTGATGCCCTGACCAGCGCAGCAGGTGTGCCGTGCTTCGCCAGGGTCCGGCACTGCCTGAGACAGCATGAAACTCGCCATCCGCCCCGACGTCGTCAAGCTCGCCACGCCGATCCTGTTCGAACAGATGTTTGTAAATCTGTTGGGGATCGTCAATACCATCATGGCCTCACGCCTTGGCAAGGAAGCCGTCTCGGCCATCGGCATGGTCGACGCCATCAACGCCATCATTGGCGCCCTGATCTCGGCACTGGCCATCGGCGCCACCGTGGTCGTGGCGCAATTGACCGGCCGTGGTCAGCGCGAAACCGCCGCGCATGCAAGCTTGCAGGCGCTGGTGGCCGGCGGCCTGATTGCCACCGGGCTAACCGTGCTGCTGGTCCTGGCGCGTGCACCCGTGCTGCACCTCCTGTATCGAGGCATCGATCCGCAGGTGATGGCGCACATGGAGACCTATCTCTCGATCAGCGCCCTCTCCTATCCGCTGACCGCGCTCACCGTCATCGGCTGTGGCGCCTTGCGCGGAGCCGGCGAGACGCGCTCCACCATGGAGGTCAACACACTCATCAACGTGCTCAACGTGATCCTCAGCTATGTCCTGATCTATGGCATGCACCTGCGCACCGAGTGGATGGTGATCACCATTCCAGGCTTCGGGGTAGCGGGGGCCGGCATGGCCCTGACCTTGGCGCGCGCCAGCGGTGTGCTCTACCTGTTCTGGACGGTGCTGCTGCGTGGCGACTTCCTGCCGGACATGCGGCTGCGGGACTTTCGCTTTGATCGCGGGCTGCAACGCGCCATCTTTGCCATCGGCATTCCCGCCAGCATCGAATCGATGATCTTCAACGGGGGCAAGCTGATCGTTCAGGTCTTCATCGTCGGCATGGGCACCGTCGCCATCGCCGCCAACTACATTGCCTTCTCGGTCTCCAATCTGATCAACATCCCCGGTGCGGCGCTCGCGGTCGCCCTCACGACACTGGTCGGCCATGACGCCGGGCGTGCCGATTACGACGCTGCAAGGCGGTCGATGTGGCATGTCCTGAAAGTCGCCTGGGTCTGCATGGCCATCATCGGTCTGGTCTTCATCCCGCTCGCGCCCGCTGCCGTCGGGCTCTATTCACAGGACGCAGAAGTCATTCACGTCGGCTCCCTGCTGGTACGGATGAATTGCGTGTTCCTGATCTGCTACCCTACGACCTTCGTCCTGCCCAATGGCCTCAAGGGCTCGGGAGACGCGCGTTTCACCGTGCTCACCACCCTCACAGGCATGCTGCTGTTCCGCCTCATGCTGGGCTATTTTCTGGGTGTCACGCTGGGTTACGGCGTAGTGGGCGTATGGTGCGGCGTGATCGCCGACTGGTTCGTGCGTAGCGCGCTGTATGTCATCCGGCTGCGAGGTACACGCTGGCAGCGTCAGGCTCTGAGCATCCGCCACAAGCAGTACAACTGAAGGCCACCATGAATACGCACAGTCACGGGCAGACGCGTACACGAGTCCATCGTCGGCGCAAAACCGGAGATGCCGGATGAACTGACGCGGGTAGACGACGGGTAAGCCTGGCACCATCCTGAATGGTGACGCCCTGCATTTTTAACCTCGGTATCCGATTTTTCTGTCGCATCCGGCCCTGCCGGACAAACACTCCCCGGCATTGCCTCCGATTCCTTTGTGCGTGCGGCAATGCAAATTGAAGCGCCCGGATTCGGCACTGGCACGGACACATGAAAATGGCAGCCCGGCGGCTATTCCCGGCCTTACGGGAACCCCCGCAACAAGACGTATCCGGGTGGCAATCCTGGCTGCCGATATTCCATTTTCCGGAAAAAGCCGCCAGACTTCCCGGCTACAACGACACCGGCAGCCAGACACTAGGCCGAACTGAACAAGGACTCCCCTCATGAATCTGCAAGACGTTTTCCAGGAACTCGATGGCTATTTTCAGCGCAATGAAGTCGAGAAGGTTGAACCCTTCCTGCTGGCTCAGCTGGACAAGGCCCAGACTGCCAGCGACAACACCAGCGCGCTGACCCTGCTCAACGAACTGATGGGCTTCTACCGGGGCATGAGCCGTTTCCAGGACTCCATCCGCGTGGCTGACCAGGCCGTGAACCTGCTCGAAAAGATGGGCTACAAGGGCTCCATCCCGTATGCCACCACCTTGCTGAATGTCGCCACGGCCTATCGCGCCAGCGGACAGACCGCCAAAGCCATCGAGCTGTTCGAAGAAGTCGGCCGGATCTACGTGGCCCACAAGATCGAGGACGCCCGCCTGATTGCCAGCCTTTACAACAACCTGAGCCTGGCGTTCCAGGAATCCGGCGACCACCAGAAGGCCATCGCGGCGCTGGAGATGGCCCTGCCCCTGATCAAGAGTCTGACAGGCAGCGAAGTCGAAGTGGCCGTCACCTATACCAATCTGGCTTTGTCGAAGATGAAATGTGACCGCCTGCCCGAAACCAAGGCCGACCTGCTGGATGCCACCCATCTGTTTGAAAACCAACCTAGCCTCAATCCGCACTACAGCGCGGCCCTGGCCGGCCTGGGCGAGCTGGCCTACCGCACACAACATCCTCAGGAGGCAATCGGCTATTACGAACGCGCCCTGGCCGTGATCGAAGCACACTACGGTCGCAATCTCTATTACGCCATCACGCTCGAAAGCCTGGCCGTGGTGTATGAAGATCTCGACAAGGAAAAGAGCCAGGCGCTGGCGAGCGAAGCCAGCCGCATCCAGGCGGCGCTGCAATAGGATTGCCATGCAAGGATTGGCGCTCGCGCGGGATTACTACCACGCCTACCGGGACCCGCTGCTGGCGCCTTACGCCGCATACCGGCCACGCATCGCCGCAGGCCTGGTCGGGCTGGGCTCGGAATGTTTCGGGTTTGACGACGAACATTCGCGCGATCACGACTTCGGCCCAGGCTTTTGCCTGTGGCTGCACGACGCCGATTACGCTGTCATCGGCGCAGCGCTCCAGGCCGACTACGACCGGCTTCCCCGGACCCATGCCGGCTTTCCGGCACGCCAGGGCAATGCACGCAGCGGCAAGCGGGTCGGCGTATTTTCCATCAGCGCGTTCTACAGCCAGTTTCTCGGCGCACCCGAGCTCCCGATCAGCGACAGCGACTGGCTGCAGATTCCGGAAGATCTCCTCGCCACGGCGGTCAACGGTGAGGTCTTCGAAGATCCTAGCGGAGCATTCACTGCCATCCGCAAGCAGTTGCAAGCGTATTACCCGGAAAGCATCAAGCGCCTAAAGCTTGCCACGGCGGCAGCCAAGATGGCCCAGCGCGGCCAATACAACCTGCCGCGGGCCGTGCAGCGAGGCGAACGCGTCACAGCCCTGCTGGCTCAGGCAAAATTCATCGAGCATACTTGCCGGATCGCCCTGGCCCTTCATGGCCAGTACGCTCCGTTCTACAAATGGCTGCACCAGTGCACCCGAGGTTTGCCGAGTTTGCCCAATCTCTACACCAAGCTCGACATCCTGAGCCAGGCTCCAGCAGCCGGTGCCCAGGCCATGATCGAAGACATCTGTGCAGACGTTTTGCGCGAACTGATCGCACAAGGCTACACGCGGCCCGGCAATGCTTTCCTGGAAACGCACGTGGATGCAATTCTCGGGCAGTCCGTTCCCTCCACCACACAGGACATCGCACCATGACGATCATCGACGAAATCATCGCCCTCGAATGGAGCGCCTTCGACAAGGTGCACAACGAAGGTGGACGCGCCAATTGCCAGGACGATTTCGGCACCTTCGAAATCATGCGCAAGAGCCAGTTCCTGTGCTGGGATGAAACCACGCTCAACAGTTACCTGGCAGACCTGCAGACCGCACGCCAGCTAGGTCGCAACCTGATCCAGGAAAAGTACGCCCGCATGATGGCGTCCACCGCACCGGCACAATACGCCAGCTTCGCGCATACCCTACCCACCCTGACGCCCTGGCAACTGGCCACGATCGAAACCATCATCACGCAGCAAGTCGCCTGGCGACTGGAATTTGCCGCGGCCTACCCGCTGATGTCCAGCCAGGCACGCCTGATCCGCACGGAAGAAGACACGCCGTACGAGACTTCTTTCGAAACCTACCTGCGCGGAGAACTGGGGACATATTCCGCGGCGACCCTGCAGGCCTATCAGAACATGATTGCAGCCTATTCGCGCAGAGGCGAAAACATCACGGCAACCACCATGAACCACACGGCCATCCTGTACGGCTACGCAGGTCTGGCCGAGGCGGAAAGAAAACTCGCGGAAACCGCGTAAGACCGGAGGCGCGACGGACTACAGGATCTGGTCCGCCTGGCTGGCTTCAGGGAAGGCTTCGCTGGCGATCTGGTTGCGGCCATTCATTTTGGCCCGGTACAGATGCGCATCGGCTGCGCGCAAAGCTTCGGTCTCGTCGGCGTCCGCAGGGGTCGCACTCGCCACACCGATGCTGACCGTCACGCAGCCCACCGGGGCAGCGTGCGAGGCAGCGATTGCATCGCACACTTTCTGGGCGACATGAATGGCGTCATCCAGCGGCGTATTGGGCAGGATGACAAGAAACTCCTCGCCGCCGAAGCGCGCCACGAAATCGGTCACCCGGCATGAACAGGTGAGGATTCCAGCAATGTGGCGGAGGACAAGATCACCCTGCTCGTGACCATGGCTGTCGTTCACCTGCTTGAAGTGATCAATATCGATCATGAGAACGGAATACACCACACCGGTCCGCTTCATGCGCAGGAACTCTTCGTGCAGATGTTCGTCTGCCGACAGACGATTACCCACACGGGTCAAAGCATCCCGCCTGGCCAGGCGCTCAAGTTCCTGATTCACCTTGCTGAGCGCAAAGGTGCGCTCACTGACCTTCTGCTCCAGGGTGACATTGGCCTGCTCCAGCGCGTTCTTGCGGTTTTCCAGCTCGGTGTAGAGTTGCGCACGCTCAGCAATCACCTGCTCCAGCGCATGCCCGATCTGGGTCCGCTTCTCGATATCCTCGTTCAGGCGCCGCTGGCTCAGGTACACGCGCAGGGTCGCCAGCCAGGTGATCAGAAGGGTTACCCCGGTCAAACTAGCAATGATCAGCAAGCTTTGTGGCCAGCCTCCCAGATAATCCGTGGTGGCAAGACCTACGATCACATACAGGGGGTAGAACTTCAGGCGCCGGAAAACATTGCTGCGCTCGATGCCGTCGAGCGCGGTGGGTGCCGTGTATTCGCCGCCATTAGGACTCCGAGCGACGGCCTGACGCAGTTGCGGGGAGACGTCCTTTGTCCCGACCGCGTTCTTCGTGTCAGGAAAGCGATGCACCAATGCGAGGTCACTCATCCTGATCGCTGCCGCACCATGCGGACCGAGAGAGGCCAGGGACAGAATCTTTTCAAAGTGTTCGCAGGGCAGATTGGCATAGATGACACCGGCAAAACTCCCGTCCGGAGCACTGAGCCGCCGCGCCAGGACAATCACCCACTCCTTGGAAATCCTGGCAAAAATCGGCCCATGCACGATCAAGCCGGGGCTGACATTGTCCCGCGCGGTCTGGAAATACTCACGGTCACTCAAGTCCAGCGGAAGCGACATGGAGACATCCCGGCCAAAGCGGACGATTCCGTGCTGGTCGATAATCCGCAGGCTGACGATTTCAGGCAACAAGCTCTCTTGCTGGAAGAGATAGTGATTCAGTTTGTCACCATCAAGCGTGCCGGAGGCCAGCATTTCGACATACAGGTAGCGCCCCGCCAGCAATCCATTGTCGATTTTTTCGATGACCCCGCTGATCTGCTGATCGAACAGCCGGGCGATGTTCTGTGTGGCAACCGAGGAACGCTCACGGTAGCGTTTCTTTTCCTGCGAAAGCGCCACCCCGGCCAGACTGATGACCAGCGCAGAGATCAGTGCCGCTATCAGCGCATGCTTCAGCCACAAACGGCTGCAAAACACACGCGGCGCACCCTGAGAAGCCTTGCGGGGATTTGTGTCCATGATCGTAGGTTCTGGCAAAACTCGATTCCATGGGGCAGACAGCCTCCAGACGACAGCAACGTATCACCACGCCCTGCTCTCAGGAAGGCTCAATCACTGTATGTAACAGGTAAACGGGAAGATATAGCCCATTCGGGGAGGCATATACCTGCCGTTGCAAGGGACACCGATGCCCGGATGAAAGCGGGAAACAGGCGATTCTTGCGTCCCGCTAGGCACTTGGCCTCTCCCGCAGCGGCAATCGTCGCGTATGATGAGGCCTGAAGGATTGGTTTTGTCCGCCGGAATCCTGGCGCGTTTCCGCACCGCCTTGCCGGGCAGCAAATGCCCGGGCCTCGTTTCAGAATGCCGTCCCGGATGGATCACTGCGATTGCCGGGGTGCAGGATGGGAAACGAGGTGCTTTCTGCCGACAAACACGCTGCAGGACGCTTGCCCGCATGGTTTGCCCCCGCGGGTCACGTCTTGGAACACAGCACCAATGCCTGATCCTGGCGTGCAGCCATCGAATCCGGGTCGGTCTCGAATCTGGGATAATGGCAGTCGGGGAATTGATTTTCCGGGTTCACGAACCCGAGCCACGTTTTTTAAAAAGGAACAAGTAATGAAAATTGCACTGATCAACGAAAACAGCCAGGCCGCCAAGAACGCCGTCATCGTCAACGCACTGAAGACGGTTGCCGAGCCTCTGGGCCACACCGTGTTCAACTACGGCATGTACGCTGCAGAAGACAAGGCCCAGCTCACCTATGTGATGAACGGCCTGCTGGCTGGCATCCTGCTCAACGCCAAGGCTGCTGACTTCGTCGTGACCGGCTGCGGCACCGGCATGGGCGCAATGCTGGCCTGTAATGCCATGCCCGGCGTGTTCTGCGGCCTGGTGATCGATCCGACCGACGCTTTCCTGTTCGGCCAGATCAATGACGGCAACGCCATCTCCATGCCGTACGCCAAGGGTTTCGGCTGGGCTGCCGAACTGAACCTGCAAGACGTCTACCGCAAGCTGTTCGACGGCGAGCGTGGTCTGGGCTACCCGAAGGAACGCGCTGCCATCATGGCGAAGAACCGCGGCATCCTGAAGGATGTAAAGGCCGTCGCCAACAAGGACATGCTGACCGTGCTGAAGGAAGTCGATCAGGACCTGCTCAAGGCCGCCATCGCAGGTGAGAAGTTCCAGGAGTATTTCTTCGCGAACAGCCAGGACGAAGCCATCTCGGCCTATCTGAAGAGCGTGCTGGCAATCTGATTGCCCTGCTCTTCAGCACAAAAAGGGAATCCTCGCGGATTCCCTTTTTTTGTGCCTCGCGCGGACATCCCAGAGGGCAAGGTGCCATGCGACCGCCCTCGTCGCAGCTACTACGCTAGCCGCGCAAGGTATCCACGGCCTCCTGATAGCTGTGGATCAGGAGGTCGGCGCCGCATTCAATGGCCGTCGGACGGGCGCAATCCGCCTCGATATCTTCCAGAACCCGCATCACGACAAGCGTGGCATCCGGCAGGCGACGGCGCAATTCAGCCAGGGTCTCGCCCAATGCTGCGGCATGCTCTTCGGGTGCCAGACAGGCGACGAACACCAGGGGAATATCGGCGTCGGCTTCGATACCGGCGAGATGCCCCCGGGACAGGTAGCGAGCCTCGATGTTCTCACTGTGGAACACCGAGAGCATCACCTTGGCAACAAGATCGGAAACGCCACCGCCAAGATCTGTCACCAGCACGACATGATCAGCAGGCAGGGCCAGTCTGTGATGACTCTCGTGACGGCTTTTGTCATGGCTCCCGGCATCGAGCACGGAACCGTAACGGGTGTTCTTGCGCAGTTGGCGTTTGCGGGCCATGGCGTCGATGAGCACCATGATCGAACGGTTCATCCGCTCATTCTCGCCCTGCGTGATTTCATGTTCCGAGAAGTCGATGTAGGCCAGCCGGATCGCCGCGAGCACGACCTGATCGCCATATTGTCGTAGTGGTTTGTCCTTGAGGAATTTCTTGAGCCCACGCACCAGCTCGGCTGAGTCCCCTGTCAGTGCACGTTGATAGAAACGTTCTGCCTGGCTGAGCGCAGACAGGTCCCCCAGCAGGATTTCCAGAAAGTTGAGCGCCCGCACATGACGGCCAGCAACGACCAGACAGAGGGTCAACGGCGTAGACAGGATCAGCCCGACCGGCCCCCAGATGGCACTCCAGAAAATGGCCGAAATGACCACCGAAAGCGGTGACAGGCCTGTGGAGTGACCATACAGTTTGGGCTCGAAGAATTGCGCAATCACGATTTCAACGAACAGGAAGATGAGCACGGTCTGGATCATCAGCGCCCAGCCATCTGACAGGGCTGCAGCCATCAGGGTCGCCGCCCCAGCAGCCAGCCAGATCCCGATATAGGGAATGAAACGCGCCACAGCGGTGAGCGCCCCCCAGAACAAGGCGCCACTGAGCCCGGCCACGCCAAGGCTGATCGCCACCAGCCCCCCCACCAGCACATTGACTGCAAACTGGGAAATGAAGAACCGCGACAAGCGCCCGGTAGCATCGGTGATGGCCTGTGTCGTGGCACGAAGATCACCACCACTGATTAGGCGGATCACGCGTTCGCGCAGCGATTCGTAATCAAGCAGGATGAAGATCAGAACGATCAAGACGATGCCGCTCATCTCGATCGGGGGGAGAACCGTCTCGATCACTCTGGAGACAATCTCGAATGGCCTGGCATGCGGCTCGTCGATCTGTACCCGTACCGGCGGCGGAGAATCGAGGCCTTGCGCACTGTGCCGGGCCGGCTTGACCGCATCCCCCGGCGAGAGCTGGCTGACCAGCCTGTCGGCCTGGTTCACGATTGCGTTGAGCTTGCCAAGGGTCAAGCGGTCCAGGCTCTGAAGCTTGTCCCGGATCGTCAGCTCGTACTGCGGCAGACTCCCCACCAGCCGGATGGCTTGTGATCCCAGCACGACGGCCGTCGCGGAAACGGTGACAAACAGCAGGAAAACCGTGAGCGCAACTGCCTGCACTTGCCCCAGCCCCCAGTGGCGCTGCCGCCCGATCAGGGGCGCGATCAGCAGGGCCAGGAATATAGCCAGCACGATGGGAATCAAAACGTCCCGGCCGTAGTAGAGCATGACCAGCAAGATGCCCGCACCAACCAGCTTGGCCAGTTGATCGGATGGAGGAGAGGGTGGATGACTCGTACCGGACATGGATGGGATTCCGTTCGTGAAATCGGTCAGCTGCCACAGCAGGCCAGCAGCCTGGGCTGCCAGCGCTTCTGCAGGTGCCAACTTGATCAGCTTTGGAAGCTTGTCCGAACTTTACCGGACTGGGGAATCCCCGTGTGGAATGTCGCCGGCACTTCAGATCACCAATGCATGAGCCGACGGCACTGATCCGTGCCATGCTCGTCTTCTGGAACCCGTCCCGCTTGAAGCACTCGGCTGCAGCCAGAAGAATCTGGGCCTTCCTTGCTTCACCCACACTCGTGCCCCGGGATTGACCGTGGCCATGCGGATGCTGGATGGCTTGCGTCCATGGAGCATGGTAGAGGTGTGCCTGCTTGGCGCACTGATCGCCAGCCACGATACCCACTGGCTGTGGGAACGCGTACGTGGAGAGCAACCATGGGCGAGCCCTTTCCGCCGTTTGCAGCCGAACTGGGTATGGTCGCGTGCGCCTCGACGCAGATCCATTACCACCGCCTGATGCCGACGGAGCTGAACGCTGTGCCAAACGTCGTAGCACCTGCCCCGGCTGCATTTT
>Ga0316604_10002776_pt1 | contig 12992 bp, 10 predicted proteins | sample OWC_soil_day20_C_FD_207650 | JGI IMG/M metagenome (GOLD analysis project Ga0316604, IMG submission 207650) | Wetland soil microbial communities from Old Woman Creek delta, Ohio, United States - OWC_soil_day20_CT | ecosystem: Environmental > Terrestrial > Soil > Wetlands | place: USA: Ohio... | reverse complement strand
GCGAAAGATATTAAAATACCTCACTCCGGATGAAGCGTTTGAAGATCAGCTCAGAGAGATCCTTTATCAGTGATTAACCATATTATTACAGTTTGCAATTAGTTCAATTTGCTATTGCAATTGAGGATGCAAATATTTTCTAAGTTATTTTGAGATTGCTAAACAGAAGGATGCCGCAAAAGATCGTTCTGCGGTCATAATGGCAGTCCATCGGTTTCCAACCTGGATTTCTGGGAAGTTATCGATGGTATTTGTGTTAACAGCATGCCGGAGAACATTAGGACGCAACCCCCAAGTTCCCAGGGGCCAAGTCGTTCTGCGATAAGAATGTAACCGCCGATGGCGGCAAAAACGGTCTCCATGCTAAGAATAATCGCCGCATTGGCCGGCGAAGCGTTTTTTTGGCCGACAATTTGTAAAGTATAGGCGATGCCTACCGAACCAATCCCGCCATATAATATTGGAATAGCAGCGCTTACTATGTTTTCCAGGAACACCGTTTCAAACAGCGAGGCGGTAAGCAAGCTAAAGACGGAACAGGTGATGAACTGATAAAACGCAAGCTTTAGCGTATCCACCTCACGGGAATAACGGTCGATCAGCAAAATATGGGCTGTCCAGAAGAAAGCGCCGATTAACTCTAAAAAATCTCCCCAGGAGATGGTTAAATTTTCTTTTACACATAAAAAATATAGTCCAACGATTGCAAGAATGGAGCCGAACCAAGTATTCAATCGGATATGTTGTTTCAAAAAAATTCCAGCTATTGGAACCAATACAATGTACAGACAAGTTATAAAGGCAGCCTTTCCGGCCGTTGTGCCAATCAGTCCGATTTGCTGGAGCGAAGCGGCGATGAACAAAACCACCCCGGCAAGCAAGCCGATGCGTCGATGGTTTTTCGTTGGCTGAGAATTTTTCTGCATTGCAGAATTATTTTTGAAGAATAGCATTACCGGCAGCAATGAAATGGCCCCAAGAGCAAATCGTACCCCATTAAAGGCGAACGGCGGCATCGACTCCATTCCTACCCGCTGCGCTACAAATGCAAATCCCCAGATTGCCGCTGTCAGCAGGAGCAACAGGTTTGATTTTACATGCATAGTTAGTACCCCTTCGTGAAAAAGATTTATTTTGTATAAATATATTCTAGGCTTTTCCATCAAATAGGTCAACTTGAGAAAATAATGAGAAAATTAGCAACAGGGAATTTGGCTATGATGGAGAAAATAAGTATAAGTTAGAAAACCCGGCTTGCGCCGAGCTTTATCTCGCTAACAGCCTGTAACCCTCAATCCTCCGTGTTGGGGTAACAAGCTGTAAAGCTCGAAATAAGTTCGCTCTAAGGTTTCAAAAGAGTTATAACTCTTTTGAAACCAGGGCTCACATATAGCGACGGTGGAAGTCGCGGGTTACACTTATGTACACCAGATATAATTTTATACTTTCTGGTGTACCCAAAAATACTATGATGATCGGGGAGGAAACTAAGGATGGTTATTGTGATTGCAAAGCTATCGGTAAAACCAGGAAAGAAACCAGCGTTATTGGCTGCGGCGGGTGAAGTCCTCGCTGCATCGCGGGCCGAAGCAGGGTGTATTAGTTATTCGCTGTTGGATGATCCTTTTGTGGAAAATCAATGCACATTTGTAGAAGAATGGGCGGACCAGGCGGCGATACAACTTCATTTTACGACACCGCATTTTGCTAGATGGAAGCAGGCTTCAAAAGAATATTTGGAAAAGCCTTCAGAGATTGTTGTGTACACAGCGGAAAAACTGTCTTTATAATGTTATATTATGCGATTGTATTGAATAAAAAAACAATTTCGTGTATAATATAAAAGGTTTTCAATATATTCTAAAAATCTACATATATTTTCCAAATGATGTTTGCGGAAGAGTGGCCAGTATGGCCCGCCGAAGGAGCAAAACTCTCAGGCACCTGAACGACTTGGGTGGAACCGTAAACGGATGGAACTCTGGAGAGACTCTTTATCAAGGGCGCCGAAGGTGAAATACAGTAATATTGATTTACTGGCAAATCTCTCAGGCAAAAGGACAGAGATAACAACAGCAACTGCGAATAAGCGGTCTGTTTTATTTTGGCTGTCAAGAGTCAGATCACAGAGTGATTTGGCTCTTTTCTTTATATGCTTTTTTCGGCCATTTCTACTATGTAGAATAGTGAATTCATTTGAAACCAATGTATTGACAAAATACGATGAAAAGGGAGCGGGAAGATTCATGAAAAGTATTTTTAAACTGGTTGCTGTATCTTTGGTAACCTTGTTGATGGCTGCAACCATGGCCGGCTGCGGCGGATCGTCTTCAAAAGACATTAAAATTGGTATTCTGGATGAGTTGACCGGCAGCAATGCTACATTTGGCACTTCAGCGGCCAATGGTGCAAAAATGGCGATTAAAGAAGCCAATGCCAAAGGCGGCGTTCTGGGGAAACAGATCCAGGCAGTTGTTGCCGACAACAAAAGTGAACCGTCTGAATCGGCCAATGCGATGACAAAATTAGCAACACAGGATAAGGTCGTAGCGGTAACCGGTATTTTTGCCAGTTCCAATGCGATTGCAGCTTCCAGCGTAGCGGAAGCGAGCAAACTGCCGTTTATTGCAGTAGGCGCTACGAACCCAAAAGTAACAGTGGATGAAGCAACCGGCAAAGTTAAAAATTATAGTTTCCGAGTTTGTTTTATCGATCCTTTCCAAGGAACGGTTGGGGCAAACTTTGTTCTTAACACGTTAAAACTGAACAAAGCGGTAATCTTGGTTGACAACAGCAGCGATTACAGCAAAGGTCTGTCTGCGTTCTTTAAGGATGCATTTACCAAAGGCGGCGGCAGCATTTTAGCGGAAGAAGCCTATTTGCAAAAAGATCAGGATTTCAAGACTATCTTGACGAAGGTAAAAGGCTTGAACGCCGATGTTATCTATGTTCCTGGTTACTATGAAGAAGTGGGCAAAATTGTAAAACAAGCGCGTGAGATGGGGATTACCGCGCCGATCGTGGGTGGAGACGGTTGGGATTCACCGAAACTCGTAGAAATTGGTGGAGCGCCAGCTTTGAATAACACATATTTCACCAACCACTATTCAGTTGACGATACCAGTCCTGCGGCTCAGGCTTTTGTACAGGCATACAAAAAAGAGTACGGACAAGCTCCGGATGCCATGGCCGTTCTGGGTTATGATGCTGCCAACGTGTTGATTGATGCAATCAAACGTGCCGGCAGCGCCGAACCGGAAAAAATCCGCGAAGCCTTGGCGGCAACCAAAGATTATCCGGCAATTACCGGATCAACTACGTTGAACGCTAGCCACGATGCAGTCAAGAGTGCGGTTATCATTGAATTTAAAGATGGCAAGCAAATGTATAAAGCGACCATAAAACCATAATCATTGCCTGGTAATAGTATATTTGCACAACAAAGTCCCGCAATCTGCATTGCAGATTGCGGGACTTTACGCGTCCGTCAGAAAGAAACTAACTATTCTATCTGATGGACATAAGTGCAACCAACGGCTTCTGTCGTCGCTAAAGGTCGCTAACGCTCGGTGCAAGCCGGGTTTTCTAATTCACAGGAACGTAGTTTAGTCCGGATTAATGGCAATGATACGCTGGTGAATAGCAAGAATCATTTGTCCATATGTTTTCCCGGGAACAGCCCATTTTCCGTTAAGCGCTTCCCAAGTTTTGGCTTTACCGAAGGCTGCAGAATTTTTAACCAACCCATAGCGAGGGTCGACAATCGGCGTGCAAGGAGGAAATACGGAAGCATAGGCTTTTAAGTGCTGGAATTGGGCTCTGACACCGGTGCGGGCATCCGGGAACCAGAGGCCTTTTTTACTGTTGCCGATTGCGCCAAGTCCCGCATAGTTGTTTTGTGACGGCAGGACATCTCCACCGTAGCGGAAAAAACCAGTTTCATGCAGGCTTTGGGCAAACGCCACGTCCGGCCGGATACCCTCAATCATCCCTTCTTCGTAGAAAATATCAACCAGTTCTTGGGGTGAGACCGATAAATAGGGAAGCGGATTTTTGGCCAGCAAATACGTTACGCATTGTTCTTTTGTGGCAATCGGTGCGCCGAGAATAGAAAGATCGATCACTGTTCGATTGGATAATTCGAATTTTACCGGTGGGGCAGGGATCGGTTTGCTGATACTTGCCTGATAGGCGGCGCAAGATCCGGGCAAGGATAAGGCGGCAACAAGTGATAGACAGGCAACATGTTTTAGCATAGCAACACTCCTTGGCTATTTTGGTTACAATCGGCCATTTCTTTTCGTCGTATCTGCAGAGACAGATTGTATCGGTCCTGCACTTTTCTTAGTACACCAGAAAGTATAACCTTTTCCTCTACGCACAGACTGTAAGATCCCTTCTGAAGGGATCAACAGTCTGTAACTCGAAATAAGTGCGACTATACCCAAAGGGCACAGGCACTTCAGATGGTGGTATCCATCTGAAGCAAGTTTTCTATATCTGGTGTACATAAGCGCAACCAGCGGTTTCCACCGTCGCTATGAAAGCTCGGCGCAAGCCGGGTTTTCTAATTATTATAATACAAAGTTTTCGAGCATTAGGAAAGACTTATCCGGCAATTACAACAAAAAAAACAGGCTATTAACAGCCTGTTTTTTATCGAACTGTTGAAAAAGACCAATCTGTGTTGCACCCGTAAGGGGTATGCCGAAACTCTAAAGCGCTAAAGCGCCAAGAGTTTCGCAATCGCTTATTGCTAACAAACATGAAATAATATTAATGATATTTTGCCTACGAGTTGATAGTGTAAAGCCAATGTTAGCTGCGAGCCATTAGCTTCGCGATTTTAGCGGCAAAACTGATCGGATCTTCCGGGGCAATCCCTTCCATCAATAATGCCTGGCCGTATAAAAGATCGCAATAGTCCTTAAATTCTTCGGAGGCGGGATCTTGTTCATATAAATCGTTTAAAACCGTAAAGATTTCGTGATTGGGGTTTAATTCCAGGATGCGGCTGGCTTTGAACATGCTCTTGTTTACTTCGGATAAAATTTGTTCCATGGAGAGGCTGATGCCGTCGTTGCCGCTGACGAGGCACACTGCGCTGGATTTTAGGCGGCGGCTGATGCGTACGTCGGTGACTTTGTCTTTAAGGTGTTCTTTTATTGCAGTTACCAGCGCCTCTTTTTCCTTGGACAGCTCTTCGGCTTCTTTCTTTTCATCGGCGCTTTCTATATCATCCAAGTCTGAGCCGGACCGGCTGATGGATTGGAATTTCTTCTCTTTGTATTCGCCTAATGCGTCGATGGCAAACTCATCAACCCGTTCAAAGAGATAAATCACTTCAATCCCTTTTTCGCGCAGAAGTTCCATTTGCGGCAGGCGTTCCACGGAAGACCGGTCTTTTCCGGTTGCGTAATAAATTGCTTTTTGTGTTTCAGGCATGCGGGAAATATATTCGTCCAGGGTAGTCAAGCCGCTTTCGGTGTGCGAAGATGGGAAGAGCAAGAGTCCCTTCAGTTTATCCCGGCTGGAGTAATCGGAATATACACCGCTTTTCAATGCATTTCCGTATTCTTTCCAGAAACTTTCATATTTTGGCCGTTCTTTTTCAAGTAAAGATTCCAGTGTTTTTAACACGCTTTTCTCTAGGTTTTTACCAATCCGTTGTAATTGGCTGCTGTGCTGCAAAAGTTCCCGGGAAATATTGAGTGAGAAATCGGGTGAATCGACTAAGCCACGGACGAAACGTAAATACTCGGGCAACAGTTCTTTGCAATTGTCCATAATGAAAACGTTTTTGCAGTAGAGGCGAACGCCGGTGGTATAGTCACGGTGGTATAAATCGAAAGGCGCATGGGCTGGGATAAATAATAATGCAGCATATTCAACCATGCCTTCTACTTTGGAATGAATGATTTCCAAAGGGGCTTCCCAATCGTGGAACAGATCTTTATAGAAGTCATTGTATTCTTCAACGGAAATTTCATTCTTATTGCGCACCCATAATGGTTTCATAGAATTTAAGGTGCGAACTTCAGTCTGTTTTGTTGCAGGGGCATCTTCGATGATTTTCCCCTCGGCGTCTCGCGGTTTTTCTTCTTTGATGAAATTCATTTTAATAGGGTAGCGGATATAATCGGAGTATTTTTTTACAAGATTTTCCAATGTATGAGTATTCAGGAAGTTTTCTTCCGGATGGTCAGTCGAATAGAATTCCGGATTTAAGGTTAAAATGATGGTCGTACCCCGTTGGTCCTTATCGCAGTTCTCTATGGTATATGTTCCGTCGCCGGTTGATTCCCAGCGTATTCCGGAGGTTTGTCCGGGAGCGCGGGTCAGCAGGGTTACTTTTTGCGCTACCATAAAGGCAGAATAGAAACCTACGCCGAATTGGCCGATTAAATCACTGTCGGCCGCTGAGGAGGCTTCCTTAAATTTTTCCAGAAAAGCTTTGGTTCCGGATTTTGCGATGGTACCGATGTTTTCGATTACTTCGTCATAGGTCATACCCATGCCGTTGTCGGAAATGGTCAATGTATGTGAAGCTTCATCCGGGCAAATGAATATTTCAAAATCATGCTGTCCTTCTAATAATTCTTGATTTGTCAACGATTCAAAGCGGATTTTATCGATCGCATCCGAAGCGTTGGAAATCAGTTCACGGAGAAAAATTTCCTTGTGCGTATAGATCGAGTGAATCATTAAATCTAACAATTGCTTGGTCTCGGCTTGAAATTCACGGGTTACTTTGTTGGTTTCTTCTGGGGTCATCTTGTATCCTCCTATCAGTGCTTTTTGTTAGCACTCGCTAACAATGAGTGCTAAATAACTAGTTATATAATACCGATTCTGGGGCAGAAAATCAAATTTATTTTTCGTATCGGCATGATTACAACGCGACAAGCATAGGCCATGGGTGTATAATGATAGATAATTTCTTACAGACAAGGAGTGCAAAGGGGAAATTTTTATGCTTGCAGTACTCAAAGTTGTGATTACACTGGCGATGGTTGTAATACTGCTGCAAAAAAAAGTGAGTTTGGGAAACGCGTTATTTGCCGGTGCCGGTTTGCTGTTCGTATTGTCTATGCCGCAAATTGCGGTATTGGAAATGGCGACAAAAAAGCTATTGTTCACGCCGAGCACCTGGGAAATTTTATTGGCGCTTTACCTGGTGATGTGTTTGGAATTTCAATTGCGGACAAGCGGAACGATCGATAATTTAATGTCTGCTTCCCGTTCGTTGTTTAAAAGTGATAAAGTATTATTGGCTCTCATGCCGGCTTTTTTGGGTTTTTTACCGTCGATTGGAGGAGCTATTTTTTCTGCGCCATTGGTTGAAAGGGCTGCGGTGTCCTATGAGTTATCCCCGGAACGCAAAACGGCGATTAATTATTGGTTTCGCCATTTATGGGAATGTACGAACCCGATCATTCCCGCTTTACTGGTGGCCAGTGAAATCATGAAGGTGCCGGTAGGAAACTTGATTGGCCATATGCTTTGGGTATCGGTAGTTTGTCTGCTGGTCGGCTGGTTTTATTATATTGTTCCTTTGCGTGCCGTGAAAGAAGAAGAAAAGAAGCTTGAAAATTCACCTGACTGTCCGGTGAAGTATAAGCATTTTTTTCTGGCATTAGGTCCAATTTTAGGCAATTTGTTATTGGTTGTCGGGTTTCATCTTAGTCCGGCTCTATCGATGTTTTTGGTGGTTGGGGCAATGGTTGTTATATTGCGGCAAGCTTTTTCTTCGATCCTTGCTATGCTCAAACACGCTTTTGATAAAAAATTATTATGGGGTATTACGGCAATTTTATTTTTTCAATATATGCTGCAACAAACCGGGATTATGGTCGAAGTTGCTTCTGTGCTGCAAAATTCCGGCATCCCGATTTTGATGGTAATTGGCATGATTGGCTTTATTTCGGGGGTACTTACTGGAGCTTCGCAGGGGTCTGTAGCGATTTCTTTTCCTTTTGCTGCCGCCATAGCATCTGGAAATGTTTCGGTTGCTGTTGTGTCGTATGTAGCCGGCTTTGCCGGGCAGATGATCTCGCCGGCCCACATGTGTTTTTTGGTAACGGTGGATTATTTTAAAGCCGATTTTTTGAAATCGATGCGATCGGTTGTTGCTATGGCCGCTTGCATTCTGCTCGCGCTGTCGATCCAGACACTGTTTTTATGAGAAAAAAATCATTTGCAAGGCCGATATATAAGGAGGAATATACCATGGATTTGGCTGCTTTGGGAAAATATGCGCGTTTAATAGTAAAAACTGGAATTCACATTCAACAAAATCAAATATTGGTGATCACATCGCCGGTCGAGTGCGCTCCGTTTGCCCGCCTGGTAGCGAAAACCGCGTACGAGGAAGGCGCGAAGGATGTGGTTATGAATTGGCGGGATGAATTGTTTTCCAAGCTTCGTTTTTTGCAGGCTCCGGAAGAGGTTTTTGAGACCTTTCCCCAATGGGAAAAAGACTTTTACTTGTTTTATCTGCAGCAAGGGGCAGCATTTTTGACGATCGACGCCTCTGATCCGGAAATCCTCAAGGAAGTAAACCCGGAGCGGGTTGCCAAATCGCAACGGACCCGTAATTCCGCTTTGAAGGCGTTCCGGGAAGCTTTGATGAGTAACAAGAACGCCTGGAGTATTATTTCTATTCCAACCGGTGTATGGGCTGGTAAAGTATTTCCGGAGCTGCCGGAGAGTGCCGCGGTTGACAAACTATGGACGGCGATTTTACAGGCAGTGCGCGTCGATGCCGATGATCCTGTTGCTGCCTGGGAAGACCATAAAAGTGCTTTGCAACAACGGTTGGATTTTTTAAATTCCCATCGGTTCCAATTTCTTCAGTATAAAAATGGGCAAGGGACCGATTTGCGGGTGGAGCTTCCGCCGAACCATATCTGGCTCGGTGGCGCGGAACGGACAACCAGCGGCGTAGAGTTCATTGCGAACATGCCGACGGAAGAAGTATTTACGCTGCCGAAGAAAACCGGGGTTAACGGAACTGTGGTGAGTTCACGGCCTTTGAGTTATAACGGCAATTTGATTGAACGGCTTTCCTTTACATTTGTAGACGGAAAGATTATTCAATTTGATGCCGGGAAACATACTGAGATCGTCAAAAAATTGATTGAGACGGATAGCGGGTCTTGTTATCTTGGTGAAGTTGCGTTGGTGCCGCAAAAATCGCCCATTTCGGAAACCGGCATTGTATTTTTGAATACCCTTTATGATGAAAATGCATCGTGCCATTTGGCAATTGGCAAGGCCTATCCCGTGTGCGTCGAGGGAAGCGAAACAATGAGCCGGGAGGAATTGGCGCAAGCCGGTGTAAACGATTCCCTGGTGCACGTTGATTTTATGATTGGTACGGATGATATGGAGATTACGGGGATTACCGCAGAAGGAAAGGCAGTCCCGGTGTTTATCGACGGGAATTTTGCGGTATATAAGTGAGCCTTAGGTTCGGAGGGGGTTATTGCCTCCGCCGAACCCTTAGAGCGAACTTAGTTCGAGTGTTATAGCCTGTTGATCTCCGACCTAAGAGGGCGGGATCTTACAGGCTGTTAACGAGATAAAACAATTGAAACATAGTTAATTCTTGCCAATGAAGAACTCTGCTCAAACCTGACAGGGCTCTTCATTTTTTTGCAGAAATAGAAGCATCAATTTATGGAAACAAATTAACATTGACTGGTATTATAGTCTGGTTATATAATTAACTCCTAATATGAAAAATAGTTTACACAGTTTTAGTTTTTTTGAAATAAATGCATATTTTGTAAATAAAAGGAGTTAACTACTATGAATAACAGGAACGCCGGGATATTGGGAACTGGTTCTTATGTGCCGGAGAAAGTGGTTACAAACCAAGATCTTGAGAAGAATGTCGATACGTCCGATCAATGGATTGTTGAACGTACCGGAATCCGGGAGAGGCGGATGGCAGCGGACAGCCAGGCTACTTCGGATTTGGCAACAGAAGCGGCCCGGAGGGCTTTGCAAGATGCGGGGGTAAGTCCAGAAGAACTCGACCTGATTATTGTGGGAACGGCCACACCAGATATGATTTTCCCCTCAACGGCTTGTTTAGTGCAGGATAACTTGAAAGCCGTCAATGCGGCGGCATTTGACCTCACGGCAGCCTGTGCCGGTTTTGTCTATGGCCTTGTTGTTGGCAGCCAATTTATTAAAACAGGGGTTTATAATAAAGTTTTGGTGATCGGAGCGGAAACGCTGTCGCGGATCACAGATCCGAAAGATCGCAACACGGCAGTAATTTTTGCCGATGGGGCCGGAGCGGCTGTTTTGGGAGTCACAGAACCGGGCCTGGGGATATTGGGCGTTCATCTGGGGGCGGATGGTTCCGGCGGCGATTTACTTAAAGTTCCTGCCGGAGGATCTCGTCATCCTGCTTCGTTGGAAACCGTTCAAAAGCGGCAGCATTTCATCTACATGAATGGAAAAGAAGTGTTCAAGTTTGCCGTTAAGATCATGGGCGACGCTGCAATGAAAGCACTGGAACAGGCAAATTTATCGAAGAAGGACATTGATTGTTTTATTCCCCATCAAGCGAATATCCGCATCATTCAGTCAGCTGCCAAACGTCTGGATGTGCCGATGGAAAAAGTAGTGGTGCATGTTGATAAGTATGGAAATACTTCTGCGGCATCAATTCCCATTGCGCTGGATGAAGCGGCGAAGAGCGGGCGGATAAAATTTGGCGATACCGTACTGTTGGTAGGCTTTGGCGGTGGATTAACCTGGGCCGCAAGCGTGATGAAGTGGTGCAAAAAGTGAAAGTATACAAATAAATATAGTTTTTATCAAAAATAACAAAAAAATGTACACTTTCGTATTGACAACGGGTTTGTTTCATGTAATAATGTATACAAAATACAGACAAACAAAAACGTTGAGAAAGGGCATTTAGGGTTCCGCCACTGTTATGCATGGGTCTGGACCGAGCAATGCCAAGTGCGGCAAGGAAGCTGCATTACACCGTGAGCACAAAAGGCTCTGCGGAAAGTTTCTTATCCTTCGCAGGAAAGAAATTTTTTGCAGAGCCTTTTTATAATTTATAATAGCATAATTTTGTTTAAATAATAAAAACGATGATTAGGAGCGAAATAGCTGTTTGACCCGTTGCAGAGAGCCGGTGGGTGGTGCGAACCGGTGTGGCGCAGTTGTTTCCGGTCACCTAGGAGTTCTTTGCTGAAGTCGGTGCAAACCATGGTTTGTACTGGTGCGTAGGTTAAAGCGTGAACCTTGCGTTAAAAGGTAGCCGGTGATAGCCGGTGGCAAGAGTAGAATTGCAGGGTGGTACCGCGGATATAAATCCGCCCCTGCTATGCGGTATATATCGCGTGGCAGAGGCGGATTTTATATATATATTAATCAATCAACACGGAAAGAAAAAATAAAGGAGGGGTTCAGGATGAAAAATACTATTCAGATTTCACTGAAAAACCGGGGGGATGGATTAGGACGGCTCATTGGTGTTTTTCGTCGGCGGGGATATCAAATTGAAAGTTTATCCATGACCATAGACCAGGCGGATTCGATGAACATTGTAGTAGATTTTTCCTGTAATCCGCTTGCTTTGCAGCAAATGGTCCAGCATATCAACAAATTGATCGATGTAATGACTGTAGAAGTAGTGATTGATGACACTGCACCTGCAGAAATATACATGCCTGCGCATCAAAGCGCATAAGTATTAAATAATAGGGGGATTTATTCGTATGAAAAAGTTGTATTATGATCAGGATGCCAATTGGGAAGCTATTAAAGACAAGAAAGTTGCCGTTTTGGGATATGGAAGCCAAGGCCGGGCGCATGCAATGAATTTAAAAGAAAGTGGAGTGCAGGTTACGGTAGGTTTGTATGCCGGCAGTAAGTCCTGGAACAAGGCCGCGGAAGACGGACTGGCGGTTGCCACGGTAAATGAAGCTGTTGCCCAGGCGGATATTGTTGTTATATTGCTGCCTGATGAAAAACAGGCTGCGGTTTATCGGGACCAGATTGCTCCGAATTTGCGCAAAGGCGCGGCATTGGTCTTTGCGCATGGGTTCAACATCCACTTCAATCAAATTCAACCGCCGGCTGATATCGATGTGTTTATGGTGGCGCCGAAAGGGCCAGGCCATTTGGTTCGGCGGACTTATGAGGAAGGCAACGGTGTGCCGTGTTTGCTGGCGGTACATCAAGACAGCACCGGCAACGCGCATGAACTGGGTTTGGCGTATGCACGGGGCATTGGCGGTACGCGGGCCGGAGTGTTGCCGACAACCTTCAAGGAAGAAACAGAAACGGATTTGTTCGGAGAACAGGCCGTATTGTGCGGCGGCGTCACGGAATTGATCTGCGCCGGTTTTGAAACGCTGGTAGAAGCCGGTTATCAGCCGGAGTCAGCATACTTTGAATGTATGCATGAAATGAAATTGATCGTTGATTTGATGTATGAAGGCGGTATGGCCGGTATGCGGTATTCCATCAGCGATACAGCAGAATACGGCGATTACATGACCGGGCCGCGGATTATTACGGAAGAAACCCGGACTGAAATGCGCAGAGTCTTGAAAGAGATCCAGGAAGGGCAATTTGCGAACAAATGGATATTGGAGAACCAGGCAAATCGCCCGGTCTTTACTTCCATGCGCCGGCGAAATGCGGAACATCCGATTGAAAAAGTAGGAACAGAATTACGGGCTATGATGCCGTGGCTGAAGAAAAAATAAGCCAATAGAAAAGGGGGTGCGGACCATGCAATTATCAGGCAGCGAAATCATTGTGAAATGCCTTTTGGAACAAAATGTAGATACGGTGTTTGGATATCCGGGCGCCGCCAATTTACCGCTGTATGATGCCTTGTATGACGCGCCGATCCGCCATATTTTGACCGTTCATGAACAAGGCGCTGCGCATGCAGCCGATGGCTATGCCCGGGCTTCCGGACGGGTGGGAGTATGTCTCGCCACGTC
>Ga0316604_10002775_pt1 | contig 12995 bp, 7 predicted proteins | sample OWC_soil_day20_C_FD_207650 | JGI IMG/M metagenome (GOLD analysis project Ga0316604, IMG submission 207650) | Wetland soil microbial communities from Old Woman Creek delta, Ohio, United States - OWC_soil_day20_CT | ecosystem: Environmental > Terrestrial > Soil > Wetlands | place: USA: Ohio... | reverse complement strand
ATCGACTCTTTACATATAAATAACCGGGAGGTAACAAGTGATAATACAACGAACATTTCTTTATTCTTTATTTATTAGTCTCTTCGCGGTCGCCGCGCAGGCACAGGTGAAGAAGGATACCATTCCGGCGACTGTAAAGGATACGACTCACAGACCGTTATCAAACGCGCTGAAAATCAAAGCCGCCAATGATACCGTTATCCTGAAGACTAAATCAGGCAAGGACTCTGTCGCACTGAAAACCAAATCAGGCAAAGACTCTATTGCCCCGAAAGGCAAACCAATTGTTGCAAAAATCGAAGACAGCACCTACCTCTCTAACGCAGGTATCCGCATCGGTCTGGACATCAGCCGTTTTGCCCTGCTGTATTTTCAACCATATAGAACCGACATTACCGTTCAAGCCGATGTGCGCCTTGGCCAAAAGATCTATGGCGCCATCGAAACCGGCTGGAACCGCACTTCTCACAGCGATTCCAACTACACCTACAAAGGAAGCGGTATCTACAGCACCATCGGTATCGACTACGACTTCATGAAAAAAACAGAAACCACAGAACAGAATATGCTCTACGGAGGTATCCGCTATGGTTTTGCACATAATACCTACGAAGTACCTACTTACCTCATCACCAGTGATTACTGGGATGCATCTACCCAGGGGAGCTATCCAAAAACAAGTATGACTGCCCACTGGATTGAGCTGGTATTTGGTCTGAGAGTAGAAGCTGCAAAAAATCTGTTCCTGGGATGGGGGGTGCGAGAGAAAATTATGATCCACAGTAGTGCCAGCAAAGCATTTCCACCTATCGTAATTCCAGGATTTGGAAGCGGGTCGAAGCGGTCACAGTTCGATATGACCTACACCGTGTCTTATATGATTCCGATGTATAAAGTCAAGGTACACGTACCGAAAGATAAAAAGAAATAAGGGGGAAGTGATTCCCCCCTTATTTAATGCCGTATCATATCAATATGCGGCAACCCATGATCATCATATTCCTCACTCACCTGCTCAAACCCTAATTCACTATAAAATTTCAGCAGGTACGACTGTGCACTGATCTTCACCGGCACCTTGCCATAATGTGCTGCTATCACGTCGAGCGTACGCTTCATCAACTCCTTTCCAACTCCCTTGCCCCGTGCCTCCTTCGCCGTTAGCACCCTGCCAAATGCCGCCTGTTCATATTTCTTACCAGGACCAAAGATCCTGGTATACGCCACGACCTTACCGTTTTCCATCCCATATAGGTGCAGGGCTTTCTGGTCATAATCATCCAGGTCTTCCGCCATACAGTTCTGCTCTATGATAAAGACATTGAAACGTATCTGCATTATGGCATATAACTCGCTATTCGTTAATTCCTCAAAGGATTTGGTAAACCACTGTATCATGCTGACAAATTTAATAAATGTGATGATTGTTATCAGTCCTAAAAAAGCCCTATTCACGCCTTCAAAATGAGTTTTATTGGCAAGATGGCTGGTTAAAGACACTCCTTTCCTTATCTTTGACGAGCCTTGGACCAGTTGTCATGGATACATTGAACCTGACAATCACCTTCGTAAGCCACTACCCGGAACAGCTTCCGGGAATAGCCACGAATATCCCAAGGCCGGAAAAAGGGGAGGACTATAAAACTATATATGTGACCTATATGTTCGTAATCAGATCGTAAACCCAACCCCGGCTCCACCATATTAATTATTAAAATATATTTTAACATACCTTTATATCTTAAACCAGCATTTATCCACATGCATCCCAAAAGAAATATTGCCATACTTACTGGTATTTTCTGTCTGTTAATGTCATGTTTTTCAGCTTGCAAACAATCCAGAAAAGCAATGAACCCTGAACTGGCAAAATACATCGATGCCTATACCGCCGGTGTAATTTCCAAACAAAGTACTATCAGGGTACAGTTATCCAGCAATGTAAACGTTACCCACACCCAAAATGAGCCTGTCACCGAAGAACTCTTCGATTTCAGCCCGTCCATCAAGGGTAAGGCCTATTGGGTAGACGCCACTACAATTGAGTTTCGTCCGGATGCCAACCTGACTCCCGGCAAAACCTACACCGCTACTTTCAGACTCGGAAAAGTGATCAATGTAGAAAAAGCCCTTCGCTCTTTCGACTTCGAATTCCGTGTCATGGAGCCATCGTACGAACTGCAGGATTTTGGCCTTAAATCAGCCAGCAATACCTCCCGCGAAAAAATGGTCTACACCGGCGCCATCGTCACTGCTGATGCCGAAGATCCTCAACAGATCGAAAAAGTAGTCACCGCCCGCGCTGGTAGCAAATCCTTCCCTATCAAATGGGAACACAACGCTGCCGAAAGAACATCTAAGTTCACCATCGAAAACCTGACCCGTGCGCAGGATGGATGGAACCTGGACCTCGAATGGAACGGCGCTCCGCTCAAAGTTGAGCTATCAGGCAAAAAGCAACTTGAAATACCGGCCATCGGTGAATTCAAAGTACTCGATGTAAAAGCGATCATTGATCCTGAACAATACGTTCTCGTACAATTCTCCGATCCCATTAGCGTAGCCCAAACCCTCGATGGCCTCATCGGTATCAGCGGCGTTAGCGACCTGCGCTATACCATCGAAGGCAGTGAAGTAAAAGTATTCGCACCTAAACGTCTGGAAGGTAGCTTCTCCGTTGTGATCAACGAGGGTATACTGAACAGTTATGACGAGAAACTACTGCAGAGCTTCTCCGCCAATATCGATTTCGAAAATATTCAACCTTCCGTATCTATCCCCGGCAAAGGGGTGGTGCTCCCGGAAAGCAATAAACTGGTGTTCCCCTTCGAAGCGGTGAACCTCAGTGCCGTAGACGTGACCATCATCAAGATCTACGAAAACAACATTCCGCAATACCTGCAAAGGAATGACCTGAATGGCACGCAGGACCTGCGTCGCGTAGGTCGTCCGGTGGTTGAAAAAACCATCCGCCTCGATACCGACAAGTCGCTCAATCTTCATAAACGTAACCGTTTCTTCCTCGACCTGGATCAACTGCTCCGCACCGAACCAGGCGCTATCTACCGCGTGACCATCGGCTTCCGCAAAGCATACTCCCTCATGGGTTGTGGTGCTAAAACCGACGATACCAAAAAAGAAGAACAGTCTGAAGAAGACTATTACAGTGATGGCTATGGCGAAAAGATCGACGAAGACGATGAATTCTGGTCCCGTTACGATAGCTACTATCCATACGGTTATAACTGGGAAACCCGCGACGACGCCTGCTCTAACTCTTATTACAACAAAGACAGATGGGCATCCCGCAACGTTTTCTCTTCCAATATCGGTCTGACGGCCAAGAGAGGGAATGACAACAGCATGCTCATTGCCGTTACCGACATCCGCGATACTAAACCATTAATGGGTGTAGAACTGGAACTGCTCGACTACCAGAACCAGGTGATCTTCAAAACCAAGAGCGATGGCGATGGTCTTGCAAACTTCGATCTGAAACGCAGACCTTACCTCCTGATCGCTAAGAAAGGTGACGAAAGAGGCTACCTGAAACTGGACGATGGTAACTCCCTCCCCCTGGGCCGTTTCGATGTGAAAGGGGAAGAAGTACAAAGCGGTATCAAAGGCTTCCTCTACGGTGAACGTGGTGTATGGCGCCCTGGCGATACCCTGTACCTTACCTTCATACTGGAAGATAAACAACAGAAATTACCTGCTGATCACCCGGTTACACTGGAACTCTACAATCCGAAAGGCCAGCTGTACAGAAGGATCAACGCCCTGCAATCTGTAAATGGCTTCTATAACTTTATCACCGCTACCAACCCTGACGACATTACAGGTAACTGGACCGCGAAGGTAAAAGTAGGAGGTGCCCTCTTTACTAAAAATTTGCGCATTGAAACTGTAAAGCCAAACAGGCTGAAAGTAAAACTGGACTTTGGTACAAGAACAACCCTGTCCAAAGACGATGCTTCGGAAGGTACACTGAGTGCACAATGGTTGTTTGGCGCTACTGCCCAGCACCTGAAAGCAAAAGTCGATGTATCGCTCACCCAACAGGCTACCAGCTTTAAAAACTTTGCCGGCTATACCTTCGACGACCCTGTCACTCACTTTGAAGCTGAAGATAAAACCATCTTCGAAAGCGCCCTGAGTGAGAACGGTACCGCACCTGTAAAAGTGAACCTGCCACTGGGCAAAATCGCTCCAGGTCAGCTGAAAGCTAACTTCGAAATCAAAGTATTCGAGCCAGGTGGCGATTTCAGTATCGACCACTTCTCTATGCCATACAACCCGTTCTCTACCTATGCAGGTATCCGCATGCCGGAAGGAGATCGTACTACAGGAATGTTGCTCACAGACCAGCCACACCATATCAGCATCGTAAATGTGGATAACAATGGTAACCTGGTGCGTGGTTCCAGCAGTGTGCAGGTAGAACTGTACAAAGTTCGCTGGCGCTGGTGGTGGGATGAAGATGGTGAAGACGACTTTACCAACTTTACGCAGGATAGTTACAACCAGCTATTGAAAAAAGAAACTATCGCGCTCAATAATGGTAAAGGTACCTGGGACCTGCAGATCAACTCTCCTGACTGGGGCCGTTACCTCGTAAGAGTGAAAGACCTGAAAAGCGGACATACCACCGGTAAGTCAGTATATATTGATTACCCGGGTTGGGCAGAAAGAGTGCAGAAAGAAAATCCTTCTGAAGCTGCTATGCTCGTGTTCACTTCTGACAAGAGTAAATACAATGTAGGTGAAGACGTGAACCTCACCATTCCAAGTAGTGAAGGAGGTCGTGGCCTCATCAGCATTGAATCAGGCAGCAAGGTGCTGAAATCCTTCTGGGTAAATACAAAGAAAGGACAGACGACCTTCAGCTTCAAGGTGGACAAAACCATGGCGCCTAATATATACGTGAACATTAGTTTGCTGCAACCACATGCACAAACAGCGAACGATCTGCCTATCCGCATGTATGGCGTAATACCACTGACGATCGAAGATGCAAATACCATCCTCAGTCCGGTGATCACCATGGCCGATAAACTGGAACCTGAACAGAACGCCAGCATCACCATATCTGAAGCAAAAGGTAAATCCATGACCTATACCATCGCCATTGTTGATGAAGGTCTGCTGGATCTGACCCGCTTCAAAACACCTGATCCACATAGTACCTTCTATGCAAGAGAAGCACTGGGTGTAAAAACCTGGGATATCTTCGACTATGTGATCGGTGCATGGGGTGGCGATATGGAACGCATTCTGAGTATAGGTGGTGACGAAGGTCTGAACAAAAATGCAGGCGCTGCAAAAGCAAACCGCTTCAAACCAGTTGTATTATACATGGGTCCATTCACCCTGAAAGGTGGTGAAAAGAAAACACACAACTTCAAACTGCCTCCATACATTGGTTCTGTGAAAGCGATGGTAGTAGCGGGTCAGGATGGTGCATACGGTGCTGCTGAAAAAGTAGTAGCTGTGAAGAAACCATTGATGCTGCTCACATCACTGCCACGGGTATTAGGTCCTTCTGAAACCATTCAATTACCAGTTACCGTATTCGGTCTGGAAAACAATATCAAATCAGCGAAAGTAACACTGGCTACCAGCTCACTGCTGCAAGTGGTGGGTGAAAGCACGAAGACCGTTACCTTCAATCAACCGGGTGAACAACTGGTATACTTCGATGTGAAAGTGAAAGCTGCCGTAGGTGTGGCCAAAGTAAAAGTAACAGCTACCAGCGGCGCTGCGAAAGCAGAAGAACAAACTGAACTGGAAGTACGTAATCCGAATCCACTGATCACCACTGTACAGGATGGAACTGTAACAGGTGGTCAAAGCTGGACTGCCGATTACAAACCAGCAGGTATGGCAGGCACCAATACCGGTGTATTGGAAATCTCTACCGTGCCTCCGATGAATCTGGCAAAACGCCTGAATTACCTGGTACAATATCCACATGGTTGTGTGGAACAAACTACTTCTGCAGCATTCCCTCAACTGGTACTGAACCAGCTGGTAGACCTGAAGAGCAGTGAAGCTGCCAATGCAGATCACAACATCAAAGCGGCGATCAACAGACTGAAAGGCTTCCAGACTTCCGACGGTGGTTTGGCTTACTGGCCAGGTAATGCAGAATCAGATGAGTGGGGTACAAACTATGCCGGTCACTTCCTGCTGGAAGCACAGGCAAGAGGGTACGAACTGCCTGCAAGCATGCTGGACCAATGGAAGAAATACCAACGTAACAAAGCAGCATCCTGGACACCACGCAGTACCAACTTCTATGGTGGCGATCTCACACAGGCATATCGTCTGTATCTGCTCGCACTGGCCAAAGTGCCTGAGTTAGGTGCAATGAACCGTCTGAAAGAGTTCGCATATCTCTCTGATGCAGCAAAATGGAGACTGGCAGCAGCTTACAAACTCGCTGGTCAGCCGGAAGTATCAAATATGCTGATCAGAAATTTACCAACCAGTGTGAAACCTTATAAACAATTAGGTGGCACCTTTGGCTCTGATACCCGCGATAAAGCGATGATACTGGAAACACTCACGACCTTAGGTCAGACAGCACGTGGCAATGAACTGGTGAAAGAACTGGCTGCTGATATGTCGAAAGATGATTACTATAGCACACAGACCACTGCCTATACATTGATTGCGATTGCGAAGTTCTGCGGTACAAACAAGAATGGCGCTAAAGCCACCTTTACTTACAAGCTGAATGGTAAAGCAACCACTGTAAGTGCTACCTCTTACATCACACAAATCCCGGTTGTTACTACTACAGCTGGTAATGTGAGTGTGCAGAACACCGGTGGTAATATCCTGTATGCAAGACTGATCCTGCAGGGTCGTCCGGATGCAGGGCAGGAGCCTACTGTTCCAAACAATCCTGAAGTATTAGGGCTATCAGTAACTTATAGCACCCGTGACGGTCATCCGCTGGATGTAACGAACCTTCGCCAGGGTACAGACTTCATGGCGACTGTGAAGATCACTAACCCTGGTAAGCGTGGATATTATGAGCAGATGGCATTGACACAGATCTTCCCAAGTGGGTGGGAGGTGATCAATACGCGCCTGCTGGAAAGCGATAGCGCCTTCCATAATTCACCGTTTACATTTATGGATATTCGTGACGACAGGGTGTATACTTATTTCAATATTGAAGAAGGTAAAACACATACATACAATGTATTGCTGAATGCAGCTTACTTAGGGCATTATTACCTGCCAGCTGTGAATTGTGAAGCGATGTATGATAATACCATACAAGCCTTCCTGCCAGGTAAGTGGGTAGATATAAGTACGAAGTAAATTGACTAAATTTACTTTCTCTCAATAAAATGGAGCGTGTATCAAAAGTAAGATACACGCTCTTTTCATTCGGATACCTGATGGAGCCAGGTTTGCATTTATGCAGTTCTAAGGAGGTTCATTTATTTTTGATACATCCTGCGTTTTATTCGGATACCTAATGGAGATAGGTAGTCCTTTCAGCACTTCTGAGGAGGTTTATTTATTTTTGATGCACGCTCATTTTTTTGCCACGAGGGTGGCGGCCGGCTTAAAAAGAATTCTATGTGGTTGCGTAAAAGAAAATGGTGGTTGATTGTTGCTTCCATCTTGTTAATAACATATATTTTTTGTCTCCCCTCCCGTTTATTTACGGCCCCTACTTCCTTTGTTATAGAAGACAACAACGGCAGGCTGCTCAGCGCCACTATTGCCACAGATGGTCAATGGCGTTTCCCTGTTGATAAACCTGTACCTGAAAAATTTGCACGGTGCATTATCGCTTACGAAGACAAACGTTTTAATTACCACTGGGGTGTGGATATCATAGCCCTTGCCCGTGCTTTTAAACAAAACATACAACACCGCACTGTCATCAGTGGAGGTAGTACCCTCTCCATGCAGGTGATCCGCCTCTCGCGCAATAAACCCCGTACTGTATTTCAAAAGTTGATTGAAGCGGTACTCGCTACACGTCTTGAATTCTCATATTCTAAAAAAAGCATCTTACAATTATATGCTGGCAATGCACCTTTCGGGGGAAACGTAGTAGGACTGGAAGCAGCTTCCTGGCGCTACTATGGCCGTGGTGCAGAACAATTATCATGGGGTGAAACGGCGGCATTGGCAGTATTGCCCAATAGTCCGGCATTAGTACATCCTGGTCGTAACAGGCAGATCTTACTCACGAAAAGAAACCAGCTTTTAAACAGGCTGTGGAAGAATAAAACGATTGATAGCATCACCTGTGCGCTCTCTAAATTAGAACCTTTACCAGATCAGCCACAGGCATTGCCGCAGGATGCACCACACTTGTTAGACAGGTTCCGCAAAGATTACCGCACAGGTAGCACCCGTATCAAAACCACGCTGGAAGGTGATCTGCAAAGAAATGTTGCGAACATTGTAGAGCGCTATCACAATATTTACAAAGCCAATGGCATCAACAACGCTGCAGCAATTGTATTGGATGTAGAAACGGGCAATGCACTCGCTTATGTAGGTAATATCTATCATCCTGAAGATGCAGAAATGGAAAGCCATGTGGATATCATACAGAGTCCGCGCAGTCCGGGTAGTACATTGAAACCAGTGTTGTATGCAGCGATGATGACGGATGGCATGATACTACCACATAGTTTAGTACCGGATATTCCTACACAGATCGCAGGGTATACACCACAGAACTTTGACTTAGGATATGATGGTGCAGTGCCTGCCAGCAGGGCATTGGCAAGGTCACTGAATATTCCGGCGGTGCGTATGCTACAGCAATATCGCTATGAACGTTTTCATGCATTGCTAAAGAAAATGGGCATTACCACATTGCGACAACCCGCAGACCACTATGGTTTATCACTGATCTTAGGTGGTGGAGAAACCAATCTGTGGGAGATGTCTGGCATGTATGCAAGCATGGCGCGTACCTTATTACATTTGGATCAATACAATGGTAAGTATGATGCAGATGATATTCATGCACCCAACTATATACATGGATTAAAAAGACCTTCAGAACATGCACCTACAGACTATGGTGTGCTGGATGCAGGAGCGATCTGGTACACCTTCCAGGCAATGGAAGACGTAATGAGACCGGGTGAGGAAATGCTCTGGCAACAGTTTTCCTCTTCACAAAGAGTAGCATGGAAAACAGGTACCAGCTTTGGGTTCAGAGATGGATGGGCCATAGGTGTCACGCCTCAATATGTAGTAGGCGTATGGATCGGTAATGCAGATGGAGAAGGGAGACCGGGGTTATTGGGCGTAGCAACAGCAGCCCCTGTAATGTTTGATATATTCAGATTACTACATACCAGTGGCTGGTTTACCACACCTTATAGCAAATTAAGAAAAGTAGAAGTGTGTAAACAAAGTGGCTACAGGGCCAGCGATCTCTGTCCAGACAAGGATTCACTATGGGTACCTGTGAATGGATTGCGTTCTGGCGTATGCCCTTATCACCAGTTAATACATTTAGATCATACAGGTCAATACCGCGTGACGGCGAATTGTGAATCGCCATCCATGATGCAACATGTACCCTGGTTTGTATTACCACCAGCCATGGAGTTTTATTACCGTACGCGACATAACTATGCTGCATTACCTCCATATAGACCTGATTGTATCGCGACCTTATCAGCTGATAAGCCAACGATGGAAGTGATATATCCCCGACCCAATGCACGTATATATGTACCTATAGAAATAGATGGCACAGCCGGAGAAGCAGTATTTACGGCCACCCACCGGGATACAAAAGCAAAGATCTTCTGGCACCTGGACAATAACTTTATCGGTACTACAGAAGAGTTTCACCAGATGGCTTTGCACCCGGCACCCGGTAAGCATATGCTCACATTGGTAGATGAAACCGGAGCTGAGGTGCATGTACCATTTGAAATTTTAGCGAAAGAAAAGGACAAGTAAAGTGCATTGTTCATCTAAAAATGAAATTAAACTACATGATTGTAGTCCATGTGCTATAAGTCTTTGCCTGTAAAAAAACTGTCAATCTAAACGGTACGACCACTTTTCCTGACTTTAAACCGGATACTGCAAAGTGAGGGTAATACAAATACCTCATTATGAAACCTATTGCATCAATGAATTAAGGGATAACAGCCCGGTGGTGTCAGTATTTTCTTATGAAGAAGCAACTACTGACGGCACATACTATTAAAAAAATCTGAAGCAAAGCAGACCAGCTATACATTAATTAAGAACTGATAATATTTTTAACCACCTGGCTTTCAGGTGGTTATTTTTTTACCTACCTACCAGATATCAGAAGAAACTAGATAAAGATTTTCCTTACATTATTTTTACTTGAAATATTTATTCCCTTATCTATGAAGAAAATTTACTTAATTGGTGCCATACTTGGTGCCCTGGTTTTCTATGCCTGTAAAAAGGAGGATAAAACCATCACTGTTACCAACACAGTGAATGACACTATCAATAAGACTGTTTGGTGGAGCGGTCAGGTTGACGCTAATACACTGACAGCTGCAATCAGTGTGGGTTATTCCACCAAAGTCGCTGATTCCGTATTACCATCCCCATCAACATCTGCCGATGCCCCCGTACTGGATACCATGTACGAAAGAACTTACAGTGTAATAGAAGGACAATATCTGACCATCTATCCGCCAAATCTTTCCGGCTATGTAGCAGGTTATTATGTGCAGATCAAAGGAGCCAGTTCATATTTCAAAGTAAATTACTCCACTGCGAATACACAACGTAAAGCTGCAAGAGCAGCGATGCGTGCAAAGCTGGCAGCAAGTGGTGCGAAAAAGGCCTCTCAATTGCCTGCATTTGTCCGTGGTAGCGGCGAGGGTTATATCGACTCTTCAATTGTAATCAAATTACCAATCTCCATCAAAGGCGATACTTTCTATGTGAAGTATGCAGCGTATGATACCTTGAACCGTGTGAGTAAACCTGTCACAGCTACAGTGATCGTATTACCCCAGGGTAGTACTACATTCAACGATTCACTGGCTGGCACCTGGAATTATGCAAGATATAAATATTATGGTACCAGTTCCTATGACAATGAATGGATAGTTGATACGCTGTATCCTTATACCCAGCAGTACTATACCTGCAACAATAATACTCTGACAGCATCCGAAGAGGCCACTGATATTTACCTGACTAGCTATGCATGGACTTATCATTGGGCGTTCACGTTCAATAGTCAGTATACCTATTCCTCCTCTTATAGCGGTAGTTACAGAAACCTGGACCTTGATAATTCGACTTGTAGCAGCTATGCATATACTTATGCAAATAATTATAATGGTATCGAGACAGGTGCTATTTCTTATGATGCTTCCAAACATCGCCTGATGTTCATTTACAATAACAGTGAAAGTGGCAACAGTTCAAACATCGATTTCAACTACTATTATTATTATGTATCTGAATTGACTGCCAGCAAACTGGTATTGACATATGATGATAATGAGACTTCTGACTACCAATACCTGTACATGTACGAATTCAATAAATAACTACACACTTTCCAAACTGAATTTAGATTAAACTTATGAAGAAAATTATATTATCAGGTGTGTTAGCCAGTGTTGTAGCATTCTATGCCTGCACAAAGGAAGGAACCACCACCACTATTACAAATACTGTACACGATACTACAATAGTAACAACCTATGCCAGTGGCATCGCCAATGCAGATACCCTGACTGCCGGTCTGAAAGTAGCTTATGGCAGCAGTGTAACAGGTACATTTCCTGCAGCGTCAGCTGATGCAAGTGCACCTGTACTGGATTCCCTGTACAATAAAACGTATACAGTGATCAAAAGCCGTTACCTGATCATCTATCCACCAAACGTATCTGGCAATGTAGCAGGTTACTATGTACAGATAGCAGGTGCTGCTTCTTATTTCAAAATTGATTATACACAGGCATACGGTCTGAGAAAAGCGGCAAAGCAAGCGAGAGCTGCTGCTACTAAAACACCAAATGCCCGTGGTATTGGTGATGGTTATATCGATTCTACCATCGTATTCAAATTACCTGCTACCATCAATGGTGATACTTTCTATGTAAAGTATGCAGCGTATGATACCCTGGGTCGTGTAAGTGATGCAATTACTGCAACAGTACTGGTATTGCCTGAAGGTAGCGATAAATGGACCGATTCACTGACTGGTACCTGGAACTACTATGGTCATAATTATTATTATAATGGCAGCTGGGAGTATACAGATTACCAGGTGGATACATTATATAATTATAACCAGAACTTTGATTGTAATAATGATCAACTATCTTTTGGATCGACTTTAACTATTCCTTATTATAAAAATATTTACCACTCTTCTTACAGTTTCGATAACTACTCATTTACCTATAGCTATTCAAATAATTATGGATACCTGGATATGAATACCTCAACCTGTAGTAATTATGTCTATAATTTGAATTATAGTGCCGATTCTGAACAGGGAGGTTTTTCATACGATCCGGCCACCAAAAAGTTTACGGTGATCTATGACGGTTCTTCAAATGTAGATATTAGTTATGATAGCTATCATTTAGCTGAACTGACAGATAAGTATATGATTTTGTCTTACAAAGAGTCAGATAACGACTATAATGGGACGATAGATTACTACAAATACATAAAACAATAGCACTTTTATAAAAAAGGCGTCCCGAATCCGGGACGCCTTTTTTAATATCCATATTTTTCTTTCCACAACCCTCTCAGGTGCTTCCTCATTTCATCTTCCCTTGCATTCTTCCCCGGATCATACAGCTTCATTCCTTTGATCTGCTCTGGCAGATACTCCTGTGGAGAAAAATTGCCTTCATAATCATGAGAGTATTCATAGCCTTTGTTATACCCCATTTCTTTCATCATCTTTGTCGGCGCATTTCTGATATTCATCGGCACCGGCAGATCACCTGTTTTATTCACTACAG
>Ga0316604_10002773_pt1 | contig 13005 bp, 9 predicted proteins | sample OWC_soil_day20_C_FD_207650 | JGI IMG/M metagenome (GOLD analysis project Ga0316604, IMG submission 207650) | Wetland soil microbial communities from Old Woman Creek delta, Ohio, United States - OWC_soil_day20_CT | ecosystem: Environmental > Terrestrial > Soil > Wetlands | place: USA: Ohio... | reverse complement strand
GACTTTCCCAATGCGGATTGAACTTCCACTCCCGACCATCCCACTCCCGCATCCAGCGAATCGCTCCCCCACGACTCTGGACCCGCAGGTCATCCACCGATAACGAAGCGTAACCGTTCGGAAGACTCACCGATACTTCGGCATGCGCCGTACCATACGCACAAAACAGCAAGGCCAGTGCAGCAAATTTCTGAGAAATTCCGGGCATGAAAATATTCACCATTTAGCGTAGGGGACACCGTTGAGTCCCGTTTTATCGGATTTTGAATACACGTCGAATACATCATCGCCTTCGGCCGGATCGTCTGGCGGCGAGGCATAACTGCGCAGCCCCCAACTATCAGAAGCCGCTGCCGTGGCGTCGGCAAACATGGGGTCGCGCGGCAAGGCGCGCAGGAAATACAGATCCTGCTTATTCGGACTACGCTGATCGGGCACGCCTTCCACCAGTTCATCCAAGGTTTTCGGATAGCCGCTTTCGCCGAGTTTGAGCTGGATGCGTCCTTGATCGGCAGCCCGCTTGTAGGCATCCAAACCTTCACGAATCTGAGTCAGGGCCAGACGGAGCTCGTGCTCCTTCTGACGCTGAATTTCGAGTTGAGCCATCGGCACAGCCACCAACACCAACACAGCCATGATGGCCAACGTCATCATCAATTCGATGAAGGTGAATCCACGCAGACGTTTCATGACCGGACCCTGCGTCGCGTCACGGCAGCAACTTCACAAGTTGTTCGACCGGCAAGGTGAACGGCGTCGTCACCATTGGCTCTGGGGTTGCCGACTGCAGTTGCAGCTTAGCGTTACCGGACTTCAAGGCCTTGAAGGTCAGCGTTGCGAGCCCCCCCGCGCCATTGATCCCGGAATCATTTCCCGCAACACTCTGGCGAACAACGGCCATGAGGACCTTGCCCTGCATCGGATCGATACGTTGACTGAAATTGGTCGTGGCGCCGCCTTGTTTGAAGAAATCCCCTTCCTGCACGCTCACAACCTGCAACATCTGCGGATCAAACCCCACTAGCAAGGGCATCCCGCGCAAGGCGCCCTGGCTATTGACGCGCAGCACGGCACTGAACTGTTCCCCAACCTTGACCTGTGCCTGGGTCTGCCAGGAAAAACTCAAAGCGCCTTGAATCGGCGAAGCGTTCTGTACGGCCGGCATGGGGGCGGCGACAGCACTGGGCGTAGCGGACACTGCCGTAGCCGGCGTCGCAGCGATGATGACTGCGGCGGGTTCTGCCGCCTTGGTACTCGGAGGATTTGCAGACTGCACAGCCCCCGGAGCGGGAGCGGCAGGCTTACCACCTGTTACATCCGTTTTCTCGGGCTCGACCGTGCTCAAATAAAGGCTTGGCACACCAATATTGGCTTCCGTACCTGAATCAAATTCGGCATCAATCAAATCCGGACGTCGTATTGAGCGCACCACGTGAGGAGTGATCGAGAGCAGAATTTCGCTGCGCTGCTTGTCGTTTTTATCGCTTCCAAACAGGCGTCCGGCAACAGGAAGCTCGCCTAACAAAGGTACCTTGTTGGCGGTTGAACGCTCATCGTCATTGATCAAGCCAGCCAGAATCTGAGTCTCACCATCCTTGATGCGCAGGGTTGTCGCGGCGTTACGCGACCCCAATTGATAAGTCAGCGTGCCTGATTTGCTGGTAACTTCCTTAACGATATTGGAAACTTCCAGCCCAACCTTTATGCCAACCTCATCATCCAGATAAATACTCGGCTCTACTTCAAGTTTTAGACCTACATCGACATAGCTTACAGATTCAGAGACAAAGCCCGTAGAGGTTGATGTAGTCGTAATCACGGGAACGCGGTCGCCAATCATGAATTTGGCCTTATCTTTGTTGCGCACCCGAATACGCGGATTCGCCAATACATTGACGTTCTGATCCTCTTTACGAGCATTGATCACCATGCTGCCAACGACAGCCTGGGTGGTTGATTCATTCATATTGCGAAGGTCAGTAAGCGTCAACGCGCTACCACTTACAACCAAGGGAGAGAGGGAGACTTGTTCCGGCCAACGAATCCCCAATTCCAGCAATCGGGTACGTTTGATCTCCATAACTTCGACTTCCAGCATCACCTCTGGATCGCTCAAATCCTGCAGAGCGACAATGCGCTCCGCCATACGCACGGCTTCAGGTGTGTCGCGCATGATAATGATACCCAAACGCTCGTCGACCACCAGATCTTTGGTCTTGACAATAGTTTTTATCGAATTGGAAACAGCCTTTACATCGGCATTGGTAAGAAAGAAAGTCCTCATCGAGAGCGTCTGGTAATCTTTTTGTTTTTGTGGCGTGCCTGGATAAATTAGAATAGAATTCGCACCCAGAATTTTTTGTTCGAGCTGATTGGTAACCAACAACAAGCGAACGGCATCTTCAATCGAAGTATTCTTGACAAAAATGGTGGCCTTGATATCAGGACGAATATCCTTATCAAAAAAGAAATTTAATCCTGACACTTTGGCTATCATGTCAAACACCGCTTTGAGCGGTGCATCGCGAAACTCCAATGTGATTGGTTTTTTGTATATTGCAGCCAACTTTGATTCGGGCTTGGAGGCTTTGGCACGTGCTTCCTCAACACGGGACCTCAGATTCAGCGCATCTTTTTGACTCGGGTTTTCCGAAAGCACAGAACGGATTTTATCCAGAGCCTCATCTAACGCCAGTCCCCCTCCTTTCTTTAACAAAGACTCTGCATCAACCAATATTTGGCGATGCCGCCTTTCAATGACAATAGAATCAATCCCCTGTTTTGCCATTGTATTATTAGCATCAATATTCTGAGTTTGCCGAAAAGCCTTTTCAGCATCGGACAAGCGCCCTTCACGCTTGGCGGCATCGCCACGAGAAAGCAAATTATTGATGATCGAGGCACGGTTTGTTGCCAACGTGATTCGATATTCAGCATTACGCGGCTCGTGCTTGACGGCAAGCTCCAGTTTGCTTAAACCTTCCTCTGTCTTTCCTTCTGCCAAAAGTGCATTGCCGTCCCGAAAAGCCAACGCCCCAGCGCACCCCGAAAGCATAAAAATCGTTGCCAAAATACTCAAGCCGCTAGCCAAGAAAGGCAAGCTAACCGTACGAAAATGTTTGAAGTAATGCATGAAAGTGTGGAATACCTTATTCATCGGGACATTCTCATTTTGCTGGCCCAAACTGAAGGGTTTGCTTCTGGTTCAAAGGGATATAGAGCAGCGTAACGACGCCATCAGAGAGGCTTTCAACCTTGTATTGCCCGGCAATGGTGTCACCGGCACGAACAGCCATGTTTTGTTCGCCGTACTGAAGAAAAACGACAACCTGTGCATCCTCGATGTAATGCCCCAGTACACGAAAGGGTAGCGAGGGTAATTGCAACTCCGGCAGGGGCATCTCTGTAACGAGCAGCTCGCGTTTGACCACACTGGGCACTGGTGCGTCCCACTGCGTCATGGCAAACGCCCCGGTCACTTCCGCATTGTCTTGCTCCCCCCGAGGACGAATGGCAAGAACCTCAAGCGAGCTTGCAGATGACGCATGCTTGCTAATAGAAGCAGATCCTGGTGTAACAGTGCGTGCCGACGCCTTCCGTGCGTGCTCTGATAAGACGACCGTATCGCCATCGAGCGATGGCGCAAACCAAGCGGCTACGGTCGTAGCCAGAAAAGCGGCCCCCAAACCGAAGCGCTTCATGGATGGGCTCATTTGCCACCACCCACAAAATCCGACTGTGCTGTGTCTGTTGGCATTTGCCCAGCGCGTGGCGGCAACCGGGTCAGCACGACCCACTGGATCCGCGCCTCAAGCTCAGCTGAATCGACCCGCTCGCGCTTGAACTGAATACTTTCGAGGGCTAAGGTGGGATTCGCCAGCAAGGCTGACTTGATAAACGCCAAGACCGCTTGCGACGCTCCCTTGACGGGCATTGACATGCGATAACGCATGAATTGCCCAGGGTTGTCGATCTGCGGTCGATAGTCTCCGTGAACAATGGAAAGTCCTGATTTCCCGGCTAGCGCCAACAGGCTCTGAACCACGCCCGGAATCTCTTCATGAGCAAGCAGGTATTTCTCAAACGCCTGTAATTGCTCCCGCCCTCCCGTTACAGGTATTGGGCGTTTGGGCTCAAGATCGGGCGACACCGCAGCCGCCAAGGCCATCGCACGGACTTGCTCAACCTGTTTGCCGGCTCGGAATGCCAACACGCCGCTCCCCATGCCAACCAGCACACACAACAATGCACACAGCCCTGAAATGCCAAAGTGCCGCAGAAACACCTGGCCCACACGCCTCATTTCCCAAACAAACGAGCGCAAGGATAAGCCCCCCGTTCCCCCCCGGCTTAATCGCGCCATGAGACCTCCACGGTGAAACGATAGGGCTGCTCAGGCTCGGTCACCGCGATTTCATGACGCGTCAAATAGGCTCCAGAAAAAGGGGCACGATCAGATAGGAAACTGACGTAACGAGCCATGTCCGCACCGGTTCGCGCTTCTGCCTGGATTCGGGCCACCGATTGTTCCGAAGCGCCGGGGCGAGAGAAGTCCACGCTGAGCAATGCCACTTGGATTTCTCTTGGCGCCTGCAAAGCAGCCATCAAGGCACCTATCGGTAAATTCATTTCGCGTATAGCACTGTTTACAGCTTGAATTCTGGCAGCCTCCTCTTTGCTCCACCGCGGGGCTTTCATCACGGCGGATGGAACCTTGCGTTGGGCTATCAAACGAGCTTCGACTGCGCGCAGGCGAGTCGAACTTTGCCAGGCAAGCGCCCCCATTGCCGCCGCGAATATCAATGTCACTGCAGCCAACAGCCGATACCGACGCCCTCGAGCTTGCACTATAGGTATTGCGTCCAGCGCCAGACAAGACTGCGACGCCAATTGCGCCAGTTGCACTGGCACAGAAACTATTGATCCCGTTTGCTGCGCAGGCAAGATCATCCATTCAATTTCACTAACAGCTTCACCAGCTCGCCGCAAATTGGGACGGAGCGCGAGCACTTGCAAGCGCTCGACATCTTGTAGCCGTGAGTCGCGCAAACGCATGCGTTTCCATTGGCTCACCAATGCAGGTATCAGTGACGATGACGTATCCTCTTCACCAAACCCTGTGCGTACCTGCACGTCAGTCACACGCCGTGCGCCTTGTGCAATCAGCATCCAGTCATCATCCAGAAGGGCCAATACCCGCGAACCACCTGTTTTTTTCTTTTGCCTCCAAGCCGCCGTACTCAAAGGCAGAACAGACCCTAATGAACTTTTCAGGTTTGTCGCCAACAAAGTTAGCGCAGCCAGCAAACCAGCGGGATAAGAAACAATCAGGCGCGGCATACCAAAAGCCGCGTCATCTGAACGGATCGTATCACCATCATGCCATTCGCAAGCAGCTAGCATCAGCTGACTACGCATATACGCGTGAGCGGCAAGCGGTTCTTGAAGTGCTGAACTCCATGGAATACAAACTTGATTCAACCAGGAGTCCGCGACCACGACACGTATCTCGACAATGCTCACCTTAGTAGCCGATCGGCTTAGTGCCTGCTGCAACAGAACCTGCCAGAGCCCAAGTGTCTTACTGACTGACTCAGTAGCGGTATCAAGACTGAGGGATTGATCAATTTCAGCACGCAGCCTCGTCTCCGAGAGCCAATCTCCCTCACACCGTACCGCGCCTTCAATATGCCGTGCCGTAATCGCCAGATACAGTATGCCTTGGGGGTCCTTTTTAGCCGGCCACACGCATCACCTCCTCAAGGGTGGTTTCACCCCGCGCGGCCATTTCTAATGCCGTCTTGACAAGCGGGCGCAAGCCCACCTGCGCGGCACGCTGCTTGAGTGCCGAAATGGGTGCCCGCTCGGCGATCAACTCCCGCAAGGCATCATCCAGTATCAAAACTTCTGCCACGGCCTTGCGCCCCTTGTAACCCGCTCCCCGGCACTGACCGCAACCCGGTCCGGCCTTGAAATGCCAGCCAGTTACTTGTTCAGCGGTTAAACCCGCCGCAAGCAGCTCATCATTCGCAGGTTCCACATCCACCGCACAATGCGGGCAATTGATGCGCAAAAGTCGTTGCGCCACGATGCCATTCAATGCGGCGGCAAAACTGTAAGCATCCACCCCCATGTGCAAAAACCGCCCCAACACGTCGAACACATTGTTGGCGTGGACCGTGGTGAACACGAGGTGCCCAGTCAGCGCCGCCTGCACGGCGATCTGCGCTGTTTCGTCATCCCGGATTTCGCCCACCATGATCTTGTCGGGATCGTGACGCAAAATCGAGCGCAGCCCCCGTGCAAACGTAAGTCCCTTTTTCTCATTGACCGGTATCTGCAAAACACGCGGCAAACGATATTCAACCGGATCTTCAATCGTCACGATCTTGTCGCGCCCAGTATGTATTTCGGTGATCGCCGCATACAGCGTGGTGGTCTTCCCCGAGCCCGTCGGACCGGTCACCAGCAACATGCCATGCGGCTTTGCAGCCAAGCGCCGGATAGCCCCCATCGAGTGGTTGTCCAAGCCAAGATGATCAAGCCGCAAGGATTTTGCCTGCTCGGTCAGAGCCTGCCGGTCAAGCAAACGCAGCACCGCGTCCTCACCAAATATGTTGGGCATCACTGATACCCGAAAATCAATATCCCGATCGTTTACGCGAACCTTGAAACGACCATCTTGCGGAACACGCCGCTCCGCGATATCAAGCTCGGCCATCACCTTCACACGAGAGATCACCTGCTCGGCCATATCCTGACCCTGCACTTGGGTAATCGGCACCAACACTCCGTCAATCCGGTAGGCTACGTGCAAACATCCCGAGTCGCATTCCAAATGTATATCACTAGCAAACAGCTTGAGTGCATCGTAAATGGTCGAATTCACCAGCCTGACCACGGGACTGACGTCATCGCTGATGGAAGCCAGTGAAATGACTGCAGCAACCTCCTCATCACCAGTTCCGGTGACGCCGCTATCGAAGCCATCCATCGCACGCAACTGGCGTTCCTGCAAAGCAAAATATGCCTGTAGATCGTCCGGATGCACTATCGCTATACGCGGAGCACGACTCACTCCACCATAACAACGCAAAGCCCAGTCTTCCGCAGCACCATCAAACGGATTCGACAGAATCAGCCAGTCTTTCTCCGTTTCGTCCTGAGCTAGTAAAACCCCACGCTGTACGCAATCTGAATAAGCTACCTGCTCAAATAGCGGTCGCATTCCTTGTAAGCGGCGCATGGGTAGCGCTTCGTAAGCAAAACTCTGGGCCAGGGATGCAGTCAGTTCTTCTGAGGTCCAGCCAGACAATTGTTGTAAGCTCGCCACGATTGACAAATCATTGACTACGGCGTACCCCCGCGCTTCATCAATCATAGCCGTGAGCAAAGGCTTGACCGGCTCCGATGCGCTCTGATTCACTGCAGACTCCCAGCCAATTCAAAAATCGGCATATACATCAACACCACCACTGTTCCAACCACCACGCCAATAAATGCCATCAACAACGGTTCAAGCAAACGTGATCCCCAATCCACCCAGCGTGCGAAATCACTGTCGTGAAACCGCGCAGTACGCTCCAGCATTTCCGACATCTGACCAGTACGCTCCCCTACCTTGATCAGTGATTCAGCCACTGGGCTAGCAAGACCGCAACCGATCAACGCTACGGACAAACTCTGTCCTTGCTCAATAGCTAGACGGCTTTCTTTCAAGCGCTTTTGCTGCGCTTCGCTCAGCAAACCATTGACCATTCCCAAAGCTCGGGACAAAGCAATCCCGGAAGCTAGCAACAAACTGGTTGCTCTATAAAAACGCGCTAGTCTGAATTCATCAGCCCTTACCGAAACACCTGGTAACCGTAGCAACAGATCAAGCAAACGCATGCGCACTTGATGCTGGCTCAACCCCCATGCAAAACCACCAAACAAAGCCAAAACGCCTCCTAAAGCAAGCTGCCAATGCTGGTGAATCTGCTTACCGAATGACAAGAGCAACATCGACATCCACGGCACATCGCGCCCAGCTGACTCATACACCGCACTAAATTTCGGCACAACATAGCCCAGCAGAAAGAGCGTCACAAAGCCGCCCACGACCAGCAACATCGCCGGATAAATCGCGGCAGACACCAGTTTCTTGCGAATCTCGTCGAATTGCTGCTGGTAGGCGATATAACGCGATAACGCACGCGGCATATCCCCGGTGCGTTCAGCGGCCCGCACGGTAGCGACATACACCTCTGGGAAATACTGCGGCGACAGCTCCAGTACATCCGAAAAGCTCCGCCCTTCGCGCAGGATCTCCAACACACGAGCAATCACATCACGGACAACAGGCTGCCGCTCCTTGGCCACCAGGGTCGTCAAGGCTTCGGTCAAATTCAGACCAGCCTCTAACAGCGCCAGCAATTCCTGACTGAACAATACCAAGGGAAATTTGCTGCCTGCGGCAGGTTTGCGCGCCAGCTCGGCACTTTCGATCACTAACACACGCAAGCCGCGCGAAACCACCCGGCGCACCGCCTCGGCTTCGCTGACATCGAAGAACTCGATGGTTTGCGTCTTGCCGTCGCCGCCTTGCACCAGCAGTCGTAAAGGTGACAAAGCCACTGAAGTCTTTTCGCTAGGTAATACAGCCTCCCGATCTCGGAGGCCAGCCGTCGGGCCCGTCTGAATCATGCAAACCCCATTATCACACCGTCTTCACCACGCCTTTTCCGGCCATGAAACAAGACCTGAAAATGCCAAGCACTTTGCCAAACATGAAATCGGAAATTTGTTTCCGCAAGACAGCGTCCCTCGCAATTACCCCACGTAATATCCTAGACATCTAAAAAACCATACCGAATACAGACCGTCTTAGCCCAAACATAAATTGCCAATACCATACAAGAGAAGATCTCCAGTGCAGACCGAAATAAGCGCACAACACTCTTGTAATCTTGCTGTTTCTGGGGAAACTCTCGACCTTGCACATCGAATCGACACATGGTGTTCGGCTCAGACACGCACACGGGGCTTGGCCCAACTCTCCACTCAGCTGACATCACGCCTTGGCCACTATTCGTCACCGGTAAGACACGTCCTCAGCATCACCTTCACCGCCCGGCTGACCATCCCGCCCATAAGACAGCAGATCAAAATCTGCCCCATCTGCAGCAGGCGAGCGATACACATACGGATTGTTCCAGGGATCGGCTGGAAGCTGCTTTTGCAAGTAAGGACCGTTCCATTTCGATTCATCATTGGGCTTAACTGCCAGCGCGTTCAACCCCTGCTCGGTCGTAGGGTAGTGCCCCGTATCCAGACGATAGGAATCCAGTGCCTTACCCAAACCTTCTATTTGTGCTTTTGCAGTACCACGCTCTGATTTGCTCAACTGCGCAAAATAGCGCGGACCCACATACGCAGCGAGCAAACCAATGATTGCCATCACTACAAGTAATTCCAGCAAGGTAAAACCCATTTTCAAGCGTGAAAACCTAAATCTACGCACGATCATAAATTTTCGCATTCAATAAAGTTCAGCCATCAGGCTCAATCTAAATACATAAAAACAAACCGTAAACGTACAGCGGAATTTACATTTTTAACCCCAGCGCACCACAAAACGCGAGTCACTTTGTCGTCACACTCCAACGCATTCCGATCTGAGAAGAAAAATAAACTGCGGGTAACTTTATCTTTGATCGCACAGTAACAGTCCCAGTACTACGACCTGAATCCCCTTGTTGCAAAGCTCCGAATTCAAGAACCGGGTCAACTATTTGAATCCCGAAAGGGACATTCAACAACTGTGCAGTCACGCTGCCAACCGAGGGGCCCGTATTACCCATCACCCCCTCCAACTGATACTCCCAAGTTCTGGAGTCATACATCCGCTCACTACGAATGCTTAAAAAGCATATTGAAAAATTAGAATTATTAATTGTTTTATGAAGACTAAAAGGATCATCTAGATTGACAACAGTTATCGGATCAGCAGAAAGCCCCATGTACTGTGGGTCCAAAGACTGGCTGTTCCCCACTTTTATTTCGTATTTTTGTTTTCCGTCACTTAAACAATCAGACTTACCCACTACAGTCACGGTCTGTGGTTTATTCCAGTTCTTCGATGTGAACGTCACGCTAGAAACACTCAACGTCCCTTCGTTTGGCTTTGCACTCGAGAGTGGAATAACCACATCCGCGCTAGGCAATGATTGAAGACGCACGGTAAAACTATCCGAACCACCGGCTTCAGCCGTTGTAAGTTTTGATTTTGGAGAAATCAGAATTTTTCCGCTTTGTTTGGCAGGCACGATGACTACAGCACCAGAGGCGTACGCCTTGCCAGCGCTCTTGGCGTCATAGATCACTGCATAAATGTAATAAGTACCTGTAGCGAGCGTCGTCACATCCCATACATAACTCCCGGTCTGCATACCCGCCACTTGGCGCAAACCATCCACAATCAAAGTACCCGCGTATCCAGTGCGGCTGGTGCTGTAATACAGCGCAACGGAGGGTTCGATATTGGGATCGGTACCTTCCCATTTGATGGTCACAAGTTTGCGATTTGAGGCTACGTCCAGCACGGGCTGTACCGGCGCAACCGGCGACACCAATTGGATCGACGGATCCTGATACGGAGCCGTACTGACGAACATCACCGTTGCGGGCGACCAAGCACTAGCCGCACCTTTAGGGTCTTGCGCACGCACCCGCCACCAGTAGGTGCTTTTGTCAGTTAATTGCGCCGACACGATCCAACCCGTATTGCTCGACGTACCATCCAGGGCCTTGTTACTTAAGGCCGCATCGCGATAAACCTCGAACTGATAGCTCACCACCTCACCTTCTGGATCCACTACTGGATTGGCTTCCAGGCTTGGTTGTTGCGTGGCAACCCAGGCCGCATTACCGGGGTTCTTAACGGTCGGTGCGGGAGGGGCCTCGTTAACCGCGTTCATCAGAAAATCCCCCTGCACCCAGGCGGATTCAGCACGTCCATCCTGCGCCTTTACGCGCCAGAAGTAGTGTTTGTTCTCCACCAGCGCACTCGTCGTCCATTGCGTCACGGCCCCCGCGCTTTGAATCACTTGACCAGACGTACGCTTGTCACCGGAATCGAAGGTGTTAACCGTGTCGATTTCAAATACATAACTGAGCAGATCATTATCAGCATCCGTACTGTTCTGGATGCTGAGTATCGTATTCGGCGTCGTACTCTGTCCGCCTACGGTTGGGCTCAGAATCACCGGACTCTCAGGTGCGATATTGCCGGTATTCACCAGGAAGCTGCGAACACTAGAGAACGTATGGGCCCCCAATGCGTCCTGAGCAATTACGCGCCAGTAATATGAGGCATGGTTACTCAAGGGCTGTGTTACCGTCCAGTTCGTACTGCCACTGGCATCGGGCTGCAAATCCGCAATTTGCGCAAACAAACTCGTCAGCGCCGCATCGGAATACACCAGCACGCTGTAGCTGATGGCATCGCCATCCTTGTCCACGCTATTGGTCCAGGCCAGCGTCGGGGTCAGGCTCGCCACTTCGGCGCCCGGCACCGGGTTGGTCAGGTTGAAGGTATCCGGCGGGTCATTGAAGGTGTTGGCGAAGAAACGGCCATTCGCCCACAGGCTGTAGGTCGTTGTGCCATCAAAACCCCGCGCACGCCACCAGTACATGGTGTTGTCCATCAGGCTGATAGCCGGTTGCCAGGTTGTGGCTTGCACCACCGCACCTGCGCCATTGCCACCAGCCGCAGCTGCCTTGGCCACCAGAGCGCTGTCGATCAACTGGGTCATTGCCGCATCCTGATACAGCTCGAACTGCACCTGCACCGTCGGGTCTTGCGCATCGCTCGATGTCAGCACGGCGAGCGTCGGTTTCAGGCTTGTCACCTGCCCGCCTGAAATCGGCGAATCAATCGTCGGGGTGCCCGGTCCGGGCGGCGGAGTACTGCTATCAACCTTGATACTGGCCGAGCGGGTCGTGCTCAACAGACCATCGGTCGCGGTATAGGTAATCAGATAAGAACCCGCCGCGCCCTTGGCTGGCGTCCAGTCGAACACGGCACGATACAACCCAGGCGCGGTCGAATCAGCGGCCTGCACCACCAACGTTGCGCCACTAGGCAGCGGTGCTGCGCTCAGACTAACTGGCTTACCTTCCGGGCTGCTGGCTTCTACCAGAAAAGAAACCTGTTTGGTTTCCTTGACCACCCGGTCCGGGATGAACTGCAGCACCGGCGGCAAAGCACCAACAGGCGGCGCTTGAAATTCAGCGTCGTATTCTCCCGTCGTATTGACGTCGAAGAAATTGACCCAGTATTCCCATTGCTTGGTAACGTGATTGCGCGTGCGCGATAGCCAAACGTTTTCAGAAGCCAAGACTTTGGCATCTGAGCGCATGATTTTCCCCAAGGCTTTTTGTCCCTGAAAAGGATCGGGCAGCTTTACATAGGCAAAGCCGGCCGTCGCGGGGAATACCAGTTTAAAACTGGCTGTCGTGCCTCCATTTCCTCCTGCCGTCAATTGCGCCACAGCACTGCGATCCAGTACCTCGGTATCCAGGCCTTCTGATTCATAGACATGGATTACATCGCCATCCTGCGCGAGGAAATCACGCACCAGATCACGCCCTGGCAGATCAACGCGCACATCGCGAATCAAGGTATGGGCATTGGTCGCCTGCAGGATCGAGGTCATCATGCCACCCAGTTCATCGGCATGGCTGAAGCTGGCGGAAAACTCGGTGAAGGTGCCAGAGAGCGAAGTCTCCATGACCCAACGCCCCGTCTTGCTCGTGCCAGCGACGATGTCGCCAAAGTTGATCAGCAGCGTGTTTTGCGTAGGTGCGTCATCCACATAGCTACCGTCCAACAGGAAGTTGATCAACAGACCTTGTTTGTTCTCGATGATCTTGGGCTGAGCCGAATCAATTTTTAGATTTTTGGCGGTCGCAAAACCATTGTTTTTGACGCGCACGCCCAACGTGAAGGGCACCACCGGCTCG
>Ga0316604_10002772_pt1 | contig 13007 bp, 9 predicted proteins | sample OWC_soil_day20_C_FD_207650 | JGI IMG/M metagenome (GOLD analysis project Ga0316604, IMG submission 207650) | Wetland soil microbial communities from Old Woman Creek delta, Ohio, United States - OWC_soil_day20_CT | ecosystem: Environmental > Terrestrial > Soil > Wetlands | place: USA: Ohio... | reverse complement strand
CAGAGGCGTTGGATCCGGTGTATATAGTGGCAGCGGCGGGCAGCGCACTTCCTGATATTAGTGGGCTTTCGGGGGCTTTGGGGTATGGATCATTTCCCAGCAGTACGTATGTGAGTGCGACGGTATCGTTTAAGTTTACGTTGGAGCAGGAAGAGGAGGTGACATTAGGATTTTTAGCGACAATGACTTCGGGTAATCAATATTGGAGGGTAGGGAGTGTGAAGTTGATAAAGAATTAGATGTGGGGTGATAAAGAATTGGACATTGAAAACCGCAAACATTTCGTTTGCGGTTTTTTTATATGATTTCTGAAATTTCCTGAATAGTGTAGGTTGGGTGCAATACTTCGCAGGCATCCTTTTGGCCATATCCGTAGGCGGCCCAGCAGGAGGCGATACCACAGTTGTTGGCGAAGAGAATGTCGGCATGGGTATCGCCGGTCATTAGTACTTCTTCCTTGTTTTTAATATTGAATTTTTGTGTGATGATGGTTTCGTAAACCATTGGATCGGGTTTCAATTTTAAAGCTAAATCCGGGAAGGCACCTTCGGCGATAATGAGGTCTGTCTGGTCGAAAAGATTCAGTGCTTTTAAGGAGCGTTCTACTGCGGCAATGCCTTTATTGCTGAGGACAATGATGGTTTTGTCCTGCGCTTTTAATTTTTCAAAAACAGCGGCGGCTCCTTCGAATAATGCGGTGAGTTTTTCGTCACATTCTTTATATTGCTCACGGTATATTTTAGCGATTGCTTCAACATCGTCGAAGTTGAGTTTCGATGCTTCGGGATGCAGGTGTCTTATTGTATCGTATAAGGCGCCACCTTTGCTGACGGCGGCGAGCATGGTTATTTTGTCGATGGTGTTCAGTCCGCTTTTTTCAAAGGTCTGGCTCATGGCGGAGTGAATGGTGGGAAAAGTATTGCAAATGGTGCCGTCGTAGTCGAAGAGGTAGTAATTGTAGTGGTTCATCATCCTTAATTTGCAATGTAAAAGTAATGGATAGAAAGGAGTTTAGGGAGTTTTATCTGCCGCCGCTGGAAAATGATCATATTATTGAATTGCTTTCTTAATCTCTGCCAGATCCTGCTCCATTTTCTTTATCCGCTCCTGATTTTCCAGGTTTTGTTTATGCTCCTCAATCAGGTACAAGGTCAGTTCTTCGACCTTTTTCACAAGGATCTTATTCATCTCTCCAAGGTCCAGTCCTTTCACCGTCACTTCTTTCTCCGTAGGCACTTCGGGCAGGTGCTTATGTTGTTGTACATAATTCTCAATTTCCATTAATGAGGGTAGCTGATAATGGCTATCAAAGACATAATCAGGCCAGCCGGATTGGGTCACCTGTATTTTTTTAGCTCCAATCGTACCTGCTACAGCAAGTTTGAATGTGCCTGTAGCCGTAGTACCTATTCCAAGATTCCCATCGGCATCCAAGCGCATTTTTTCTGTACCATCATTTACCAGGAAAGTGAGATAACCTCCGTACCTCGTTGATGCGGGCCCCATGTTGAAGATGAGCCCTGAATTTAAATTGCCGAAATATTTATGAATGAGACCAAACATTGGAGCACTTCCATTCGTATTATAAGCATGTACACCCAGATAGGTACCATCTTTGGTAGTGCTACCTATATATAAACGGCTTAGGATGGCTGTAGTAGAATCATTCACCATCGTGCCGACGTCCAATGATGCCTTGGGCGCGAGTGTACCGATACCGAATTTACCATCTGCTGTGGAAGTGACGCTATCCGGCAGGTTCACGGTGCCAGCGAATGTATTTCGATAAGGTATATCTCTGACGGCCGTTGCCTCGGGAATCAATGCAGAATCGACTACAGACCAACCGGTAAACATGGATGCAGTCTCACTCATGCCCTGTGCAAAGGCTCGAACATGAAAGCGTACATAATAACCATTCTTGTAATCAAGGAAAATAGATACCTTGCCATTTTCATTACCAATCCTTATTGGAGGGGCTGAACCACCAGAAGACGATACAGTAGTACGGGTTAAGGTATCACCCACAACATACGATGAAATTGTTAAATTCAAGGTATAGCCTGGGATTGTAAAATCATATCCTTCTATCCAGATAGTCGGCATGGCGGCGCGGTTCGTAAAAGGGATGTTTGTTTTTATTTTGTAACCGTTGGTAGCGTAAGCGTTGTTATTATATGATAATACATCATTGTAATACTGCGCTTTTCCAGACAGGACAAAGAATAGGGATAAGAATGCTAATAAATATTTCATAAAAACAATGCTGTTTTCCTATGGGTTATAATATTGTATAGGGTGATTAAAATATCGGGGGCAAATTAGGTGTTTTTTTAAAGTACTCATAAAATTATTTTCTATGATTATGCATCATTGATTAGTTTTCTGATGAGTTACTGATATTTTTTGATGCTACTGTTTCAGGCAAAACATTATAATTTTAAGCAATTCAATGATTATTCAAGTAGCCTATGTATATGATATCAAACCTGCGCGAACTCCGTTAACCTACAGATTGCTCTTTCGATTAGTATATTTGTATAATAACCATTTATCAATGTGCTTTATCATCCGACCTTTCAATATTGATACCGACATCCCTGACACCACCGTTCTCACTATTGAACTTGGCTACCCCACAACTGAAGCTCAAATTACCCAAAGAATGAAGGCTATTCAGGAGGCACCAGATTACCACACTTTTGTAGCTGTCGCTGATCATAAAGTCATTGGGTATATTGGTATCAACAAGCAACTTGCCTGGGAACTGGATGGTACTTATTTTAAAATTCAGACGCTGGTGGTGAAACAGGAATATAGAAAAGAAGGTGTAGGTGCTGCCCTTATCCAACATACGGAAGCTTTTGCAAAAGCACAGGGCGCTACCTATCTTTTGGTTAATAGCGGCAATCGGGACGAAAGGACGAATGCGCATAGATTCTATCAGAATCAAGGGTTCGAGCCGAAATCGACAGGATTCAAAAAGATGCTATAAATTGAATATATAGAGATCATGGCTGGTTCCCTGGATAAGAGCAAATCCAATACTAATGTAGTCCGATCCTACTTCCAACACAGCTGTTCCCTGAATAATAAGGATAGCCAAAACCACTGTAGTCCGATTTTACTTCCATCACAGCGGCCTCCCGAAATCCAGCGGGTTCGATAAATCACTATAGACCCTATCTATCTTCCTAATCCTTCCCACCCATATTCCCGCTAATACCATCCACATCACTATAAAAATCATTGCCACTATCCACCCTGCATTAAAAAACACCACCACACTCCCCATCATAAACCCTCTCGCCATCACCGCCACTACCGCATACAACTTCATCTTCTCCAAATGCATTCTCAAGGCTTCGCGTAAATTCGGCCCAATCACCCCCTGCTTTGCAAATAAATATCCCACCACATTACCTGCTATCACTCCTAACATCGCCACCACCAATAATACATTGGCATATACCGGCTTGCGATCCCCATCAAAAAAATCATAATACACGATCAAAAACAACACAAAACCCACCAGCTCTATCACCATCTGTTTCCGTATCTGCTTCAATACCGGATGCTGGCGTTCACGCAATAACCCTGCATGTACTGTTGAAGTTATACTTTTCTCATTCCACGCAGCAAAAAGATCTTCCATAACTCATGTTTTAATTAGTTGATAAATCCTCGTCTCAATTCTCTTTTAAGATCAGGGCAATTCCCTTCACTCATTTTTAAAATAGTTACTAAATCCTCGTTTCAATTCTCAATAATCATCAGGGGTAATCCCCTCCCCTTCACTCAATTTTTAATAGTTGCTAATTCCTCCTCTCAATTCTCTTTAATCAGCAGGAGCCATCCCTTCACTCACTTTTTAAATAGTAACTGCACCTTCGCTTTAATCCTATTCAATTTCACGCCCACACTATTCTCCGTCACTCCAATAATCTCCCCCATTTCCTTATAACTCAACCCCTCCAAATACAAAGTAATGATTGCCTTCTCATCATCCTTCAATTTCCGCAACACCTCAAACAACTCCGCCCCCCGCTCATCCAATACTTCCGCCCTATCCGGCAATACATCCGAATACACAATCTTCGGCACCCGCTTTCGATAGGTTGCGATCGCCGTACTAAGCGCTACCTTATACATCCATGTACTGAATGCCGCCGTACCACCATATGTCCCTATCGACTTCCACAACTGAAATACGATCTCCTGGAACAAATCCTCCCTGTCCTCCTTCGAATTACGGTACAACCTGCATATCTTATGAATGATTCCCTGATGCTGCCCGATCAGTTGTAAAAATTGCGTTTCATCCATAACTTTTTATATTTGCCATTTCTCTGTTAGTTGCAAAACCTTTCCAAAACTTACAAAGAATCAAAAAAAACTTACAAGTAACCTAATAATATGAAACAACGACCATATACCATCTGTTTGATGATGAGTACCCTGGACGGTAAGATCCTTGGCGACAAATGGGGCGACAGCCCTCAAATTAAAAAACTGGGCGGCAAATTTGAAGAAGTACACAACCTAATTGGCAGTTATTCATGGATCGTAGGCCGTACTACCATGGAAAAGGACTTTACCCAATTTGCAAAGCCCATCTATAAACCCGGTACCCACTCCATTTCCCGCACGGACGTCAACGCTAATCCGGATGCCACCACCTATGCGATCGCCATCGATGCGCAGGCGAAATTAGGATGGGAAAAATCAGAGATGCATGGCGATCATGTTGTCACCGTACTTACCGAAAGCGTACCCGATGCTTACCTGGCACATCTGCAGGATATCGGGGTATCTTACATCTTTGGAGGCGCTACAGAGATCGATCTGAACATAGTGCTCGAAAAACTATATACCCTCTTCAGGATCGACATCCTCATGGTTGAAGGCGGTGGCCACCTCAATGGCAGCTTCCTGAATGAAGGACTCATTGATGAATACCATCACCTGCTACTGCCAATTGTAGATGGAAATCACGACAATCCGGCGATGTTTGAAATAGATCCAAAAGCAAAACGGTTTGATGCCGCACTGTTTAAACTGGAAGATGTGAAACGGATTGAAGATGATGTGCTCTGGCTAAAATATAAGTCATAAAACGCTAAAGCCTTATAATCCTTACTGTAAGACTTTTAGATACCAATACTGTTCCAACATACAAAACCAATCACCTTTATCTTACCCTGATATTATTGTAACCTTGCAGCAGCTACCTGCAATACAGAAAATCTATACCCCAATAAAAAAAACAAAACCCGCCTCCCGAATAAATGAGGCAGCTACTATTTATTCATCTGCGAGAGAGAGTAACTGGCAGCGCAAAATACCAGTAAGACAAATTACTTCAAAAGCTGACAATTTACTCATAGCTGGGTTTAAAATAAAACAATTAGGGTTAACTAAAACGCGTCTCCGGATAAGGTTTTCATCAACCTTCTATACAAAAAACCCGCTTTTCTTCAAACAGAAGAAAAGCGGGTTTTAATGATTACATCAATCATTTACATCACGGGTGTGTATAGATCGTATACACCAGTGTGCCGGATGGAGGTAGGCCATAACCACCACCAGTCCAGCCATAAGCTACCACGGTTCCGTTAGTAGGATCCAGATCTGCATCGCTTACTACCAGTGCATTTGCCAGGGTGCTCCATGCTACGAACGTACCGTCTGGTGTGTACCATGCATAGTTCACGATCTTAGCAGCTGACTTTGTAGCAGGTTGTTTTACTTCCTTAATAGGAGTAAAAGAGCAGAACAATAAAACCAGCGTGAACAGAGAAAGGGACAAGAGGGTTTTCATGTTTCTCATGTGGGTTGTCTTTAATGATTAACAAATAGAGGGTTATTTCCTTTTAAAGATACAAAAGATGTGAATTAAAAATATTAAAATCAGCTTAAGTTTTAGAACTGTTTAAAAATAATCCCGGGGGGGTTAGATAAAAACGAATCGATAAATTAGTTTGGATTTACCAGAAACAAGCTATTGAAACCAAAGTTCACATTATTGACCGATTCGCAATGTAAAAGTTTGGAAAAACATTAGCGGGCAAAATTTGCTGTAAATTAGGTCTTTGCCAGTATATACAGATAAAAATGGTTGCAAGGGGCAGTTGTGATTTGCTTTCAAAATTTGCCGTAGATTAGATCTCTAACAGCCATAACTTCCCAAAAGCGCTAGCGTTACTTGTTGTGATTTGCTTTCAAAATTTGCCGTAGATTAGATCTCTAACAGCCTACAACCTGGAAGACGCAGAAGATTTTACGTTGTGATTTGCTTTCAAAATTTGCCGTAGATTAGATCTCTAACAGCATTATTGATGATGTAAAGCAATCTTACTTGTTGTGATTTGCTTTCAAAATTTGCCGTAGATTAGATCTCTAAAACAGCCGCTCGCAGACGCTAAGAAAAACGCGGAGGGTTGTGATTTGCTTTCAAAATTTGCCGTAGATTAGATCTCTAACAGCCTACAACCTGGAAGACGCAGAAGATTTTACGTTGTGATTTGCTTTCAAAATTTGCCGTAGATTAGATCTCTAACAGCTTCAAAATAACTTTAAAAACAAAAGGCCGGTTGTGATTTGCTTTCAAAATTTGCCGTAGATTAGATCTCTAACAGCACCTTTAAAATAGGCTCACACTTCCCAGCTGTTGTGATTTGCTTTCAAAATTTGCCGTAGATTAGATCTCTAACAGCATTATTGATGATGTAAAGCAATCTTACTTGTTGTGATTTGCTTTCAAAATTTGCCGTAGATTAGATCTCTAAAACAGCCGCTCGCAGACGCTAAGAAAAACGCGGAGGGTTGTGATTTGCTTTCAAAATTTGCCGTAGATTAGATCTCTAACAGCTAACTGAATTGAACAAATTAACTGCCATAGGTTGTGATTTGCTTTCAAAATTTGCCGTAGATTAGATCTCTAACAGCAAAGATAGTGCAACAGAGCCAGAGATTAATGTTGTGATTTGCTTTCAAAATTTGCCGTAGATTAGATCTCTAACAGCATACTACTAGTATTTAGTTTTTATGTTTGGGTTGTGATTTGCTTTCAAAATTTGCCGTAGATTAGATCTCTAACAGCTGAGTATAAAGAAAAGCAACGCGCCGAGGAGTTGTGATTTGCTTTCAAAATTTGCCGTAGATTAGATCTCTAACAGCGGAGAGGAAACCATCCGCACCAGCTTCGAGGTTGTGATTTGCTTTCAAAATTTGCCGTAGATTAGATCTCTAACAGCTTGAAAAAGGACCATATCTATCATATCTAGTTGTGATTTGCTTTCAAAATTTGCCGTAGATTAGATCTCTAACAGCTTATGTACCATGAATAAGACTCATCAGGTAGTTGTGATTTGCTTTCAAAATTTGCCGTAGATTAGATCTCTAACAGCTGCAATTTTTTCAATATTATACTTCGCGTGTTGTGATTTGCTTTCAAAATTTGCCGTAGATTAGATCTCTAACAGCATGTCAGAACGTGTAGTACATATTGCCAACGTTGTGATTTGCTTTCAAAATTTGCCGTAGATTAGATCTCTAACAGCTGAAATTGAACTATCCACCAGCACAATTCCGTTGTGATTTGCTTTCAAAATTTGCCGTAGATTAGATCTCTAACAGCAGAATCGGTGATACTGTCTGAAGTGGTGCCGTTGTGATTTGCTTTCAAAATTTGCCGTAGATTAGATCTCTAACAGCTCAATAAAGCATTTGAAATGGGTGCTGAGGGGTTGTGATTTGCTTTCAAAATTTGCCGTAGATTAGATCTCTAACAGCTGCGATCAGTGATGATCTGTACCCAAATCTGTTGTGATTTGCTTTCAAAATTTGCCGTAGATTAGATCTCTAACAGCTCACTATGTTAGGCTTGTGTGCAAACCATAGTTGTGATTTGCTTTCAAAATTTGCCGTAGATTAGATCTCTAACAGCAACCCCTACACGCTGGACAATGTCCTGAACGTTGTGATTTGCTTTCAAAATTTGCCGTAGATTAGATCTCTAACAGCGGAATGGATAGATGGGATCCTGCCAGGTGGGTTGTGATTTGCTTTCAAAATTTGCCGTAGATTAGATCTCTAACAGCACGGCTCTTTGTATGGTAAAAGATAAGGTGGTTGTGATTTGCTTTCAAAATTTGCCGTAGATTAGATCTCTAACAGCATGGGCCGAGACTCCCTCGGAAAATTTTAAGTTGTGATTTGCTTTCAAAATTTGCCGTAGATTAGATCTCTAACAGCTTTTAGACGGGTATTTAAAGTCACTGCGTGTTGTGATTTGCTTTCAAAATTTGCCGTAGATTAGATCTCTAACAGCTTTCTTTAGCTCGAACTCCCCTTCACAATAGTTGTGATTTGCTTTCAAAATTTGCCGTAGATTAGATCTCTAACAGCCATCTATAAGCGTTCCGCAATGATTGCCAAGTTGTGATTTGCTTTCAAAATTTGCCGTAGATTAGATCTCTAACAGCCCAGATGATACGGCTACGCTTGTCAAGGTAGTTGTGATTTGCTTTCAAAATTTGCCGTAGATTAGATCTCTAACAGCGAGCGTTAGCAGCATCGAATTCATCCAGTTGTTGTGATTTGCTTTCAAAATTTGCCGTAGATTAGATCTCTAACAGCCTCCCAGCTTCTAATAAACCACTACAATCTGTTGTGATTTGCTTTCAAAATTTGCCGTAGATTAGATCTCTAACAGCTTTTCTTACCAATTCCAATGCAGCTCAAACGTTGTGATTTGCTTTCAAAATTTGCCGTAGATTAGATCTCTAACAGCACCAATTGCTAAAAACCGCTACCAATGCGGTTTTTAGCTCACTTGGACATAAAAAAAATATGCTCTTATCTCTATATCTAATTTATCCTTCAGATTTGAATTTTTAATCCTATCCCTCCGGCTAGTGTTAAGTCATGCTTCTTATGTCCCAAAGATTCAATTAACTGATTATGAGTTTGTTAAAAACAACAAAACAATATTGACCTAACACTAGAACATTTCTAACTGTTGGACGGTTTTCGGTGCTACCGCCCGTTCTTTCCCCCTAAAAACTTCCATCAAACTGAACTGCTTGTCTGTTACCAATAAAATACCTACATGACCTTTTTGTGGTAAGATGGCCTTTACCCTTTTTACATGAACATCTGCATTTTCCCTACTAGGGCAATGACGTAAATACAGGCTGAACTGAAACATGTCAAAGCCATCTTTCAGCATTAATTTGCGGAACTTTGCTCCCATTTTACGGTCTTGTTTTGTTTCCGTTGGCAAATCGTACATAACAATCACCCACATAATCCGGTAAGCATTTAAGGCACTTTCACCCCCGTAATTATTACGTCTGCGGCTCATGAAAGTGCCGGATAAATAATTCTTCGTGTACTTCCTTCAAAACATTTGGCGAGAGATGCAGTTGTACGTTGTACGGCCGTCAGCAGAGGACTTGTTTGCCCATCAATTTCCACATCCATTGCCGGTAACTGTAACAGTTCTTTTTTCATTGACGGTCCCATATCAAGGAAATTACCATGCATCGTAACAATGCGACAAACAATCTTATCTACATAAGGTCTATACGGCTCCATAATGTCATCAGCGAGACAATAGGCATTATACTGGTTTTTGTGTTTAATACCTAATGTTGGCAAAAGTCCCGAACCAATAAGACTTCGGGCTACCAGCGCCCTTAGAATGGCATATCCGTAATTAAGCAGGTTATTGGGTGGCGCCCCCTCCCGGTCCCTGGAAAATTGCAGGAAATCAGGGAAGATATTTTTCCAATAGTATCCCGCAGCCATCGCCTCATGATTTTCCGCATCGCCACTTTTTACCTCCCTTGCGTAATTCAGTAACAGCGTATTGGGGACCTGCTCTCGTGCCAGCATGGCAGCCTGGTTTTGTATCTTGGCAACTATCGTTTGCTGCCAGAGCTGTTTCTTTAAAGGTAGCGATGCTTCCACCTGGTGTCGAAAAAATTTGCTTTGCAGGGTATGCCCATTCAGATTTAAAATCATCCCAACCGGGTGGTGAGTATGATCACAGGTAATCAACGCCACATTATTTTCAAGCAGCCTGGCAATCAAACCCTGGGTGATAGTGATTTGCTGATGGTCGAGAATCACGATGCTAAGATCTTCTATAGGCGCAGAAATTTTCTTATCGCCATCTTTAAGATTTGCTACAAGCTGCTCATTGGTCATATGTAAGTAAGCAGGGTTACCAAAGTATAAGGTACGCTTAATCATGCGGCATTGATATTTTACCTGTTTTTGAGATAGAAACTTTAATCCCCTCAAATGACAATGGAGAAGATATACCGATCATATCACGTGCATGCATTATTGTAGTTGCCAGATGGTGACGCAGTACAATCTTATAACCTGTTGAGTTTAAATTCTGTATCCGGTATAGATGTTTACTTAACCTTGCATAATCTAAAGATTTAATACCGTTTTGCACCTCATCCATTGTCAACCCTACAATAAACATCTCATTCTGCTGTAGACTTTTTTCAAAAGTCCAGTCTCCTAAAGGCAGCTTTTCAAGAAATTCTTGTGGAAAATTATCGGGCTTTTGTAAAATATTGTCCCAAATTACCCCAGGCTGCGTAATTACAGCTGGCATCCCCCACTTCTTGCGCTCTACCGCATGCCAGAATGTACAAAGATGTTCCCGCCTTTGGCCCTCAGTATCATTATAAAGAGCAAGGTGATGATTATTGCCGGGTACAACAAAACCAATTTCCCGGCCACTTTCGTCTTTCTTTATTGGTACAACCGCCGTACGACGAGTAATTAATCGAATAGACCGTATCTCCTGTGTGCAACCGGCATCACTGTATAAAGGTTGCTCAAACGCCTTCTTTTCGTTACCGTTGTATTGCAATAGCCGCTCTTCGACTATTGCACGTATGTGGCCATCAATAATAAATTTCGTATCCTTTGGCCCAATATCAATTAGTGGATATTTTTTCACTACCTCTTCTTTATAGCAACTACCCCACTCTAATTTTATTGTTTTTGTTTCATCCAAATAAATAGGATCCCTTTTCAGGGATGCAAGCGCCTTTTTTACGTCCCGGGAATGGCTTTCCAGGCGCTCCTCTACCAGCACTCTGATATATGGTTTAAATATTAAATCCGGATGCTCAAACAGATACCTTACAGGTTGCTTTTGGGAATTCATCAGCCTAACCCGACCATATACACTTTCCTCGCTTAATGGACCTCGTGGCACGATGATGCCTGTCTCTAAATTTTTCCCCTTTGCCTTGAATTTACTTAAAGTAGCTACGCGTTTACCTGGCTTGAAGGAAACGAGTACCTGAGCGGCAGCCTCTTCAACTTGTTTTGTGCTAAAAGGTTTCAGGGCGAAAATATAGTTCTCCAACAGATTCTTTTTGGGATCATATTTACCATTTAGCGATTCCCGCATTTCATCACGGTTACTGATAGCGTTAAGCCGATTGATACGCTGAATGAAACCCTGCCGCGTACAGGCAATCGTCAATGCATCAATGGAATGGTGTCGGTGATCGTCACGCTTGCTCCAATTCTTTACAACCTCTTGCCGGCGTATGTTGCCGTCACGGTCGGTGTATTCCTTCCATTCTGTTAATCCTTGGTTACGATATTCCGGTAATTGAAGATTCATCAGCACATCATTCCAACCCCAGATACGACGAAGGTATTCAGTAACCTGACCACTGGTACTCCATACCTCATAACATATCTGTTCCAGTATTTCTTTTGATTTCCGGGCGATATATTGCGTTTCCCTGAGCTGGCGTTCAATGAAATCTTTCGGAATATTTTCACTGCTTGTCAGTAAGCGGTCTCGCTTACGCCGGCCAATCACGTTACTCTGATAAAGCCGGTCCACAGTCTCTATATAGGTGGCGAGAACATTTTCTCCTTTCGCACTCATAAAATCAAAAGCTGTGCGGTCGCCTTTATCCTCATTGCACCTACGGTGCACAAGTGTTTTGTTCGCCTGGCTATCGTCAAATAGCTTAGATCTGGGAATGATATGCTCAACATCCACGCTACTGCCGCGTAAAGCATCGGTTATGCCAAAAGGTTGACCGCAATAAACACAGGTGGCATTTAACCGGGCCTCATCATTGCTGATTTCATGAAACAGCCGCCATTTCATAATATTGTTGCGAGTAGCGCGGATACCAAATTGCCTAAACTCTGTTTCAATACGTTTGGTAATAGCTTCTCCTTCACGTTCACGCTTGCTAAGCGCACTGAAAGTTCTATTGCGCTCTTCAGCACTTTGCTTAAGTTCGCGCGCCAGTTCCACCCTGATTTCATCCGGCCGGCCCCATTCCCTGATAATTGTATTCACCACTCCAATCATCTGGTTCAAAATTTTTTCTACTACTGGTTGTCGCAGGCTGTTCTTTTTTATGAGGGGTAAAAATTCTTTCAGCTGGCGCTTAAGGTTTTCTTCATTAGTAAGTGAGGCGCTGTGATTATACCCTGCAAGACTCATCGCATCACTAAAAACATAGCCATCCATCAGATAAGGCAGAATCTTGCGCATCGCACGAACACTTTTATTGGCAAAGCCAGCCTTTCTAAAATCCAGTCGCGACAAAGCAACTGCCTGCTCTTTAGTTAGACTAAACTTCTCCATCAGCGTTTCTATACACTTATCTGAGTCAGAAATCGAATATATAACATGCCATAAACGAAAAAACAGTGCCTTTTCATAGCCTGCTGTCACAGTTTTCTTTTGCACCGTGGAAATGATCTCACCGGTGGATCTGTTAACCAAATGCGCATCTTCTTCACCGACCACAATATCCAACTCAAAACTTAAAAGATCTTTCCGCTCTGGAATAATAGCGGCAATTGCCGCATATGTAAGATTTCCTTGAATACCTTTGGCCGTCTGCTTGTTGCCAGTATATCCATCTCCTGGCTTAATACCTAGTATAGTGAAAATATCTTTCTGTGATAACCGCTCAGTATAGTTCAATGCA
>Ga0316604_10002771_pt1 | contig 13010 bp, 13 predicted proteins | sample OWC_soil_day20_C_FD_207650 | JGI IMG/M metagenome (GOLD analysis project Ga0316604, IMG submission 207650) | Wetland soil microbial communities from Old Woman Creek delta, Ohio, United States - OWC_soil_day20_CT | ecosystem: Environmental > Terrestrial > Soil > Wetlands | place: USA: Ohio... | reverse complement strand
CAACTCAAATGAAATGCCGCCCAACTCATCATTCCACCCAGACCTGCGCACAAAGCCGCGCATTCCGGTGAATTCAAACGTTCCTGAGGGTCCGCTTTTGCAATCGGCCTAGGTCCGCTATGGGTCGGGTGCGGTCCATCGGGCTTCTGGAAAGCAGTCGCAGGGCCGAACGTCGGCTGACGGGAAATTGCGGCAGGCTCTAGTCGGCCATCGCTGTTATTGCATGTCGGCAGCACTTCCATGCGAACAGCATCGAGATGGGGATTGGATTTGTTTAAGTGTTAAGAGGGCGAATTAAATGGATTGGACTCTGAGAAAAATTGCTCTAACTACACTTGCTGTCACCCTCGCAGGGTGTGCCCATGAAAACACAATACAAGTTGATGCTTTGGATATTGACTCTCAGATTCGAACGCTAGAGTCGGAGTGCTCCAATTACAAGAACTTTTATCCGTACGAAAAACTTATTGAGCTTCGAGATAAGCCGAATATTTCAGGTATGACTTATGATTTCCGGCTTTATATCGTATATGAAGTTACCGATTGGGTTCCGCTTTCACGTACAAAGTCATGCCAGCTAGCGGTCTTGAAGAATATGGATGAGGGCCTTACATATAGCCTGAAAGTTTTCCCAATGACATCGTATATGCATAGCACCTTGTACCTGAAATTGGCGTATACAAAACTCGCGAAGGTTGTTCTAGTTGCCAGCCAGAATGCGGAAAAGGATTATTCCGATGCTGACGACATTATGATGGAATATATTGAGAACGATGATTACAAACCAGAATTAGCAATGGCACACTATTTTGCTGCTGCCACTCTTGTAGACATCTCAAGACTATCAAATAATCCCGACATAAAAAGGGCCATGCTGAGCCGCAGCTTAGAGATTGCCGAGAATGGGCTGAAAAAGGCAAAAGACAAGAGCAAGGTGTCGCTTGTATTTGAGAGCGCAACAAATGAACTTGCTCGTTACGGTCTTGGGGTTTGCAAGTCTGACAACAAGTGTATTGGTTCTCGGTAATTCTGAACGTTGAACGTGCCGCCAGCATCACGCCATTTACTTTGAACGTTAGAGGTCTTCATCTCCATGGCATGCACGAAGTTATTGGGAGCCTGGGCACAATGAATCAGCGCGTGAAAGCGTCTAACATCACACTCAAAAAACGCACCTTACGGTCGCTCGGACGCGCCGCAAGCACCGTGCCGCTTAGTTTAACGTTGAACGTCCGCTTTCAAAGCGCCGACCGTCGCCTTTGGGCACGTTGTACTCAGTGCCGAGTGGCCGCTTTCAGGAAGCAAAACCTCACTGACTGCTTTCCGGCGATGAATCTGTAGAGAGGACAGTCGCTTCGGTGCCCATTTGAGACAGTCGATTCGCTCCGAAGCAGTCACTAGAATTTATCATTCGTCACAAGGAAAATCGCTTCTGCCCGCTGAAGCACATTGAGACACCTGCGCTATACCGGCCTCCACGGTTTCGATCAACACGTCAGGCCACTTTCTAAATCCGTACGAATAGAATTGATCTTTTTCCTTCGCAGGCCTCGACATGGAGTTTTCCCATCCGAAAAGAGCCTTACCGGCTTCATTAACCGAAGAGAACATCTCCTTAGGCCAAACACCACCTGAAGGCGAGCCAATGCTTGTCGCTTCATGAGTATAGACATTTCGTAGCGAATATAAGAATTTAATTTTCGATTCATCATCGTCGATTTTCTTAATCTGCTCTGAACCTCTATACTCGTTTCCAGCGTCATCATGGGTGACGAACTGTTGAGCATAAACAATTGAAATACTATAAAGCAAAGCCGCTTTTGTCTCGGGTAGTAGCACCTCATTAATGAATCGATAGAAGGAATTTTTGACGCCAAACTTGGCGGTATAAAATAAATTAACCGCTTTTATCATGTCTAACGGGCTTTGTCCGCCATTCAGATTTATTGCCTTGCTCACTTCGGCTTGATGTTTTTTTGAATTCAGCCATGAATTAAAGTCCATCCATTCACTAGGCTGGCCAAGAAGGTCGAAACAAGTTAACAAGAGGTAGTTTCGAAGCGCATCGAAATGCGCCCACGGATGAGTCCAACCATCATTAGATGTTCTCTGTGTTAGAGATGGGTTAAGGAACTGTGGATTCAAATTTGAAATAATTTGAACAAATTCGAGCCGTTCGCGCACAAGAGATATACGCGCAATTAATGGATTAGGGGTTGATTCAGTCATCAAGGCCACGTCAATAACGTTTTCATAACAACATCAAATTGGTCCGACCTCTGATTGACCGGAACTGACCGCTTGCGACCCAAAGCCGACATCAAGATGACAACAGTGGACAAGGAGACGCAAAGTCTAGACCGACTTTGCGGCAGGTCATTCGCTACATCGGCTCTTTAAAACGAAACTTGGTCAAACGGTGCCAATATATTGGAGGGGGTCCCTTGTCTGTTGGCAGTTCTTGAATCCAATAAAACGCTATATAGCCGCCTTCTTCAGAAAATGAATCTGGAGCCATTTTCTTTGACAGATTATTTGCCGTCGTGCTTGGATTTATTATAGCCATGTTATAAACAAAGTCGCCCCTGATTGTGTACTTGGTAACAACCGTTTTTTCTGGCATCTCCTGCGAAGAAACAAACCAAACAAAATCATCGTTGCAATAACGGTAGGCTCTCGGCTCAAACATCCTTGGACTTGGAAAGGGAGCCGGTCCGGTATATGGAATGCGCTTTACCTCGGTGGAGTCCTTAGAGAAAAAATCCCCAATTAACAGACTATCCCGGTATATGGTTCGAGAAATCCCTTCGCATTTTTTGCCATTTATCTGTCCGGATTTGCTCCACAATAGTTTGTAATAATCATCAGCAGTTGCGACAGAAACATCGGAGCTTTCAACTAGAGTTAATTCAACATTTTGGGGCGGGGGAAGTTTCACTTCAGGTGGCGCAGACAACTTGGGCCGACAATCCCCGCCGCTTCGTTCATTTCTATAACTGTTTTTGTAAGAATAGTTCCACTCGCTATAACTTCTTGGTATTTTCGTTTGAAAATAGCCCCCGCCATTATTCGCAGGTTCGCCTCTTAAATTAGCCGTTCGCAATATATCCGGAGCTTTTTCCGGTGAGAGGGGAATCCATTTTCCAAAAACGCCCGACTCGTATTTCAAATATACGTAAGGCAATTCTGGGCAGCCATAGATTTCTTCTGTTTCTTTTGTCGGCCTTCCAAGGAGAACAAGATACGGAGTTCCCTCAATAATATCTAGCAGTATTGGAGTGAATCCGCGCTTGCCTTCCCATGAAATCTTCTGTTTTGAATCGGGATGCACAAATTTAAGGCTATATTTGTCAGGCGATGTTTTTTCGATGCGCGGCGCAATAGGAAGCCCAAAAAATGGGTCTCGCAAATGAAATTCAGTCGTTTGATAGGACATGCTTTCAACTTCAATTTTTCGTCCATCGTGAAGTGTTACGCCATTGGACTGACTTATAGCAAACTTGAAGGAAAAAAATAGCAACAACAATGTAATTAGGCGAATGGTCATAAGCTGTACCAACGATGAAACCCACGAAATGGATAAGGGGATAGGCTATCTTGAGACAGGACGAACGCAGTCATTCTATTGTCATTTCGTCACAATGTCTGCTCCTGGCCGCTTGGAGTCGCTTGCGCTGCTTGAAACCTGTCTTTCCTTGCTATGGCTGCTTCCGGAAAATCTAGATGGCCGGAGCGTGCCCAATCCGGACCTTCGCAACTTTAACGGTGGAACGGCCGCTATTTGAGCGGAGCGGCCGTACGGCACTTGGCCTGACCGAGAACTACTCGACCAAAGCCGACTTTGGGAGGCTGACTCGAATTCGGCTGCTATGCGGCAGTTACCTGACGCTTAGCCGCTGATGGGTTCAATGGCCGGTTTCGGCAGAAGCGAAGGACGGCACCCGACCCAAAGCTGTCATGCGTTGCGCCGACCATCAAACGGCAGGTCACGGACCAGTGCTGCCATTGCCGAATTTGCAAAGCGGACGCTCAGGAACGTAGAGCTACCGGCTCTGTGCAGCTTTATCGCTCAGCGCCCAGCGACTGAAGTGAGCGAGGTTGAGCGCCGGGTTAGGCTAATGACATTTCATAGCAGCAGGACACCTGCTAAGAGACCTGCCAAGAGCGACATGCCGAGAGCAAGACCGCTGATTTCCACTCGAGCCATTGGCGGGCGCTCACCAATAGAAGCCCAAGAGCGGCGACGAGACGACGAGTGGATGTAGACCAGAACAACCATGACAAAAGCAACAACCAGCACAGACTCAACAGCCAGCATGCCCAAAGTACCGCCGATTCTCGAAGCGCCAAATCCACACAAGAACATAGCCAACAATAGAGCAAAAAGCTTCGAGTAGCGCCGACGAATCGGCAGCGGGTGCTCGCGACCCTTCTCGTCAATGCTTGAGACAATGAATGCCATCCAAGTCTTCTTGAAATCTCTGCTGAGTTCTTCTTCGGGCAGCATATTGGAAGCCTAACGACGAAGGTCAGTGGCAGGCGGACAGCGTAGCTGGCCGACTGTCCGCTGGACCGGATTGTTAGGGGCGGCCACGGATGGCGCTCCAAATGCCGCCGAGTAAAGATGTACGGCTCTCACAGCCAGAGCTTCTGCTTGGGAAGGGCTTGCGTGACATGAATTCGTACCATTGTTCGATGGAAAGTGTAGTTGCAGATTTCGGTTCAAACCCCACAGTTGCAAACCAACCTCCAACCAGTTGATCGGAGCGGGAAGTACGGGGATCATCTGGAACGAGACGATTTCGATACGCCAACATTCGCCATTCCTCGGATGTGTAATGCCATCTTCTTCCACAAAGCTTGCAGACAATGCGAATGTCGTAACTTGGCTCGATGATGGTTTGCTCAAAGCACGGCAGACTTACAGCAGCTTCGGCAAGAATATTTTGGTATCCGTCATGCCAGCCGAGCCCATGTTCTTTGCTGACCCAATATTCAAATTGCTCCCAGTTGCACGGACAACCTTGCGTGCAGACATAGTCGTTTAACAAGCCAACAATCATGGCCTTGTCTTTCTCGTACTGCTGAATTTGGTCATTACGCGAAACCATTGCAGCCCCTAACGTCTGAATTTACCGACCTGCGCGGCTTTTCATGCAGATCCGGTGGAATGATGGGTTAGCCCTAATTTTTCGGTACATTGATAGCCGCAATGAAGTTCTGTGCTGCGCTCTCAATTTGATCGTCCGTTACCTTTCCACGGTGAGAATATGCAACAAAGAAGCCAAGCTGTTGTTGCTCTGGATGGCGGCAGTAGAGAGAGATGACCTGCAACTTGAGTTGCTCTTTACCGGTGGGTGTAACTGCAGCGGTGTCATCAAAGTCAATTTGAACATTGACACACGGGTAGCCACGATTTTCGATGTACTGATATTTCGAGTTGATTTCTTGAAAGCGAGGAGGCGGGTTCATTGTGGCAATTCGTTTTTTGACAAAACTAAGTAGCTCCTCGCTGCCCGTTGTTGAAGGCATTTCAAAAATGATTACTTGTGCCCCATAGGTTTCACCGCTTTCAGATCCTCGTTTTCCGAACGAAATGCCGTTGCTTCCCGCGCTAGTAACAACCCAACCTACAGAATCTGGGGAGTAAACATTCAAAATTCTGCTGGGAAAAAATTGCTTTGGAGTAACTGGCTGCCCTGGTGATTGCGCATTTACGGCACAGCTGATTAGGGCGCCTACGATCAAGGAGGCAATTTTCTTAGAGGTTGTCATTTTGGCGATAGAGGACTTGAGTAGGGCTAACGGTTATTAAACAGACCGGCTGGGTCCGTATATGAATTGATATACATTCACCTATTATGCATAGTTAATCCCTTGTCCAGCAAGGAAGTTGGCTATGCTGCATCCATATCACAACTCCAATAATACGGACGCTACGAAGCCTGCTGAGATGTCCGCTATCCGCGCGAGAAGAAGTGGTCGCCGATGCGGAACTCACTGCAGCTCTGGCGCGTGAAGAGCAACGCCGGATTGCCAAAGTTAGACAAGGTGGCAGCAAAGGAAACGTTGCCTCGGGGCAAGTAGTGCCACTTCCACGTAAGTCTGCGGCAACAGCGATGGAGTTGAAGCGTAACGCCGGGCTTTTCCGTGACCATCTCTAAGCCATATGGTTTTCATCCCTTAGGTATTGCGCACACTCGTCACTTCCTGCCAGGTGCTCCGTGACATACGCTAGTGCCTTGTCTTCTGCTTCGGGGCGCGACAACCTGTCGGTCGAGGTCGACATCCAATTTGAATAGACAGAGTCTGGCCCGCTCCCGCTCAAAGGCTGGTCTTCGACGAGCAAATTTTCGGTGGGACTGCCTCAATCCGTCCAGCAATGGAATTCCGCCAATCCGTTATACCGGTCAGTAAACGAGGAACACCTTGGCAGCCGGCAGATTTGCTTCCTAATAGGCTTCGCCTCTCAGTATCAACTGCGAAATTCTCTCTCCGCAGAGGGCATATAAAAGCCTCGCCTGGCTCTTGGGGTCTTTTAATATCTGTCTGAGCTGATCATCGCTGTAGGCACATTTTCCGGGCTCTGCGCTACCGGTTGTCTGTATCTTGGGGGCGAACTGAGCGGGGCGGGGAAGCGGTTCGGGGGGCAGCGAACTGGATCCAACGTTACTTACAGCCATCTGTATTATTACTAGAAGAAGCCAAACGAGAGATACAAACGGAAAGGACTTCTGCTTTTTTTCCGGAACAGTGGTGCGAGCCTGCACCAGCTGAATACGCTCGTTATCGACAATGCGTTTCCAGTAGATGAGCTGGTCTCCAAAACGTTCGCGTGCTTCCTCTGGGTGGGTGGCATCCAGATTTACTAACAGCCTTGCCAGACGATCGAGAACGGACGGAGGAATGGGTAAGACAATCCCCTGCAATTCTCTTTCGGCCAGTAGTTCGTAATAGTACTGGCCGTCGGTTATCCCATGTGCCATTTCCGGGACCGCTTCGATCAAATGAAGCAGTTCAATATGCCGCTTGACTCTCCAAGCCAGGTCGGGGCGCCATTCAAAGAGATGGCGGTTTGCTGTATCCCAGGCAAAACATTGGGTTGCAGCATCCAACCAATCGATCTTTAGGGAGGGCTCAAATATCCAAACCAGAAGCAGTTGCTCAAACCTTTCACGCTCCTGCAGCGCAAACAATTTGTCGGATGAAGCGTAGCCTTGCAATGACTCCACCGGATGCCAATGAGGATCACTTTTGTAATGTGCCTCTAGCTCCTTGATGACTTCTTCTGCCGGACAGAGGGCCGGCACTGCATGCTGATCCTCCCCTATCAGCGACGCCTCTTTCCCCCCTTTGATTGAGAAAACGTATTGATCAGTGAACCCTGGCCATTCTTCAGTTGATCCGGTGTTTCCCTCATGAAAGGTGGAAATGGGCAACTCTTCCGCAGACTCACGTTGCCGAGCGAGTACCGAGGCCTGTTCATAGGCTTGGCGAATTGCTTGGAACCGTTCAGGCTCGCACTCCTGATCGCATTTCTTTAGCAGTACGGCGTACGCCTTCTTTATTTCGCGCAGGGAAGCAGCTGGCGAAACGCTAAGAATATCGTAGATGGAATTCAAAAAATCGCTCCAGCAGCCAGGCTAACGAGTTATAAAACTTTCCTGCTCCATGGAGTCTAGGAGCTCTTTGAGTTTTTCCCGGGCAATGGTGATTTCATCGGGCTGCTGGCGTTCAAGAGTTCCTTGAAAATGGGCGACCGCAGCCGACAGGCTACTGCGAAGAGGCCCCAAGATCTCAGCGTAAACTCGATCTGCGCGCGCAAGGAGAGTGACGTTTCGAATATCGTCCCGAGGGTGAAGCTTGATCTTGTTCAGGTCCTTCAAGCGTTGATCGATTTCTTCGTCGGAGAGGACGCCTGGGTTTTCTTGAATGACTAGCCGGCGCTTCAGTTCCGTTTGGTGGACTGTTGCCTCAACCTCCAAAATCCCGCTAGCATCATAGGTGAAGCGTACATTCGCTCCTGCCTGGCCAGCCAGCCGTTGTGGCACCTCAACTTCAAACCTGCCTAGCGGAATATTGTCTTTGACCAGTCTTGCTTCGCCCTGAAAAACTTCTATGGCGAGCCTCTTCTGGTTATCGCTCACTGTAAAAATATCTTGGCTACGGCTGAAAGGGACGACCGTATTTCGTTCCAGGATGGGAAGATAAAAGCCGTCGATGTAATCCCCGATGTTCGGCCCGACTCGCTGCGATGTCTTTATGCCCAGGGAGTACGGGCAGACATCGGTCATGACCATCTCTTCCAAGGCCGCGTCGCCCATCTTCAAGCCAGCCTGAACAGCCGTGCCTAGGGCCACCACTTCGTCAGGGTGAATATGGCAAGAAGGAAAGCGACCAAACATCCTGGCAACGAGCTTTCGTACGATGGGCATGCGGGTAGCGCCACCCGCAAGAAAGATTTGTGACAAATTGGAGACGCGAATCCGGGCATCGCGTAAAGCCGTTTCAATGGGCGTTCGAATCCTCTCTAGCAGCGGGGCAGCCAGACTCGAAAACTGCTCTTCGTCCAGGTGATAAGAGAGGGATTGGCCAGCTATCGCTATGGTGAAACTTGCACGCTCTTTCTCAGATAGTTGATGGATAAGCTGCTGAGCGGCATGGCGCACACGGTGCATTTGTTCCGGGGAGAGGGATTCCGGGGCAATCCCAGCTACTTTGGCACTGGTGGCGAAAAAGTAGTTTGTTACTGCTTCCAGAAAATCTTCGCCTCCAAGAAAATTGTCGCCGGCGCTGGCGCGAACCTCCATGACACCATCGAAGAGCTCCAAAATGGAAACGTCGAAGGTTCCCCCTCCCAGATCGAAGACAAGAAATTGATCTTCACCAGTCGGATTCCTGACACCGTAGGCGAGGGCGGCAGCCGTAGGCTCATTGATCAAACGATCCACTTTAAGGCCGGCTAGCTTGCCTGCGGCTTGGGTTGCTTTACGCTGGGCGTCACTAAAATAAGCGGGCACCGAGATCACCGCTTCATTCACCGGTTCCCCCAGATAAGCCTCCGCATCAGCCTTGAGGGAGCGCAGCACAAAAGAAGAGAGTTCCTCCGGCCGAAACTCTTTCTTACCGAGCCGTATGAGATGGCCACTACCCATGTAGCGCTTGAAGTTGGAAGCCGATAGATGGGCATGTGTACGAAGACGCTCGCGAGCAGCTTCGCCAATAAGCAATTCCCCTGAGTCAGAGAGGCTGACACAGGAAGGCGTCAGATTGTGGCCAAGGCCATTAGGGATAATTGTCGGGGTGCCGTCTTGCCAGAAGGCGGCCAAGCTATTTGTGGTTCCTAAATCGATACCAATAATCATGGGTAAGCATCAGTCTGTGGTTTTTCCTGCAATAGTAGCAAATCAAATATGATACTTGGATCATTGCTTTCTGCTTTTAGCTGGTCATGGACCTAGAGGCGTGTGCCGTGGCTATGAGCGGACATATGCCTCCGGAGAGCCCGCCGCCAGCTTTGGGTTGTGGGCTGCCAGCCAGACTCTTTGAAAGCACTCGCAGGGCCGAATGTCGGCTGATGGGAACCAGTGACAGTCGCAAACTGGCCAGGAGCCGATATCCCATCGCTCTTCCCCAAAGCAGCCACTCGTGCTGAGCGTTTCCTGACAGCAGACGTTGCGGCAGCGGCGTGGATACATCCCTCTGAACGATAGCTTGGAAAGTGGATCGGCCGCTCGACGCTGGGTGGCCAAAGTCGCTCCCCGGCCTGGAGCGGTCCTTCAAGAAACTCCTCCATGCTGCTATTTACCAGAATTTTCTTGCCTTCAGCATACTGACTTTTCGCCGGTCAGTACTATCATTGCATATGCGGAACGGTGGGTCCTTTGAATAAATATTGGGCTCACCCACTCACGGAGACATGTATCCAAATGGCCAGCAAATTCACTAATAGATTAATCACTGTATCCCTCGTTTCTTGCGTTGTGGCATTGCCTCTTACGGCACTTGCTGCCGAAGCGGTTGATATTGAAGCAGCAACAACCCTTGCCGCAGATACAAAATTCAAGATTGAATTGGCGGCAAAGTGCGGAACACCAATTGCTAGTCACACCAACTTGCGGCTGGAGAGGTTTGCGGTTGCATTGGATTTAGGATCAAAGGGCCTTGGTCCGCAGAAGCTCTCCAAAGCGGATTTCGAGACTGTCATGACCGTAGTTTCTACACCAGAAAACACAACAGCCATCGCAAAGCGTGCAGCCGAGGCGGCCGCTACATCAAGCGGGTGCCAGCAACCCGACAATATCAAGTACTGGAACTTCTTGAGGGAGGCGGGCCCCATCCTGGGCACCTAGGCTTACGGCTGCACGGTCACTATGCCGTAGTCTGCCGGTCGAACAGTTCTGTCTTCCCATTTAATCCCGGCGGCCTTCGACCTCGAACGGCGAACTTCCGCTTAACCAAATTACCGAGGAACGTATGAAGAGGCTCTTACTGTCATTGCTCTTGGCAAATTTCGCATCCGGAGCTTTCGCAGCAGAACCACCCCAATGCAAACAACAGAACATTGAGAAGTCGACTATTGAAATGTGCCTACTGCCAGGGGCAGCGTTTCAACACGATCTATACACACTTAAGGCCGACAGGGTGTTGATATTCGCTCTCGTCGATGACTATTCCGAGAATATTGAGCTTGAGCACACTATTCCCGAGGGTTTGGTTATCGAGTTTCCACTCTCGAAGCAAGGCGAAAAAACCACAAAGATCAAAGGAGGCTGTGTTCCCGAGAGCAAGGATGGTGCAGAAGTAGCGAGAGTATGCAATTTCTATTGGGGAAAATATCAAGTCGTCAAAGATGTTCGCTTTGAGTTTAAGTAGGCTGGGGCCCAACCCGGCGGTCAACCGGACTGCCTGCAATCTGCGCTTGCAGATCCCCTCCGCCTTCGGCTCCGGCAGCCAGTTACCTCTACGTTCCTGAACCTCCCTGTTCTCCAAGCGGCAATTATGGCTTTGGGTCGGGACTACCCGTCAGAGGTTCAGAAAGCAGTCGCGGAGCCGAGTGTAGGCTACTGGGCATCCAGATCAAGCGCTAGTCGGAGAGTGGGGACGATAGAGATCGTCATTGATTGCTGTCATTTACGGCCTCTAGCCCACGATTACTCGCCAACGTCTTTTTAGACGCATCATTACATAAAAAAATTAAAAACAACACAACAATTAATTAAATCAATAATGAAGAACAAATTTTTCTTGGCCATCAAGTTTGTAGGAAGTGCCTTTTTTGCTTCTGCAATTGCAAGTTGCGCTTCTAATAATCAGCAAGGAGACCCTTCTGATGTCGATGGAGCGCGTTGCGTTTGGGTTTTGCCTCTATATAAGGACGAACTTAAGCAAGCCTCAGAAGTTGGAATTGTCAAAATGACGCTAGGCGCCGGCATTTTGAAAATCGATGATGCTATGGTCAAGTGGAATTACGAGTGGATTCATGCCGGTTGCGGACTAATACAGCGGTACCCAAACAGAACCAATGGTTATGAATATCACTTGACGCCTGGCGTGCATGTATTGGAACTGATGTATGAAACGGTAGCATCAAGAACGAAGAGTCCTACCACTTTAATCGTTAATATTGAAGCTGGAAAAATTTACGAGATTACGGCAAAAGAAAACAAGGGCAGAGTGAATTTCGCAATTAACGGCGCTTCCCCAGAGTTGAAGGCGAGGGTAACCGAGGAATTTCAGTCTTTTCTTGATTCTCGTGCCAAGAAAATCTAATGATCTGGAGGCGTAAACTTAAATCTCGTAAATTTCTACCATCTGAAAAATATAGAGTTGCTACACATTGGCATAGTTCTGCAAATTGTAACCCACCGGTCTGGTGAATAACTTTTTGGCCACCTAATGAACTTCGACCACAAAAAGCAACTGCTACCTATCTTGTGCACACCCTGATACTTTCGCTCATCAAAACGTACCAACGGTATATCTCCCCGCATAAAGGATTTTGCTGTGCATATCGTTGCCATACTGGCCGAAAAAGCTGTTCTGTATTGGGCTTCAGGGCTATTCGCAAATATGGAACCTTCCGGGGCCTCGCCGTATTACGCCGCCGCCTCTATCTGTGTGGCGTAGCGCATAGACGCTATTCACCACCTTTCAAACAGGCCTTCCGAACACAACGTGGTATGTGCGATGTTGGATGCGACTTCCCGTGCGACTCAAGCTGTGATCTTCCCCATATCAACTGCTCTTCCATGACGGACTTTGTCAGTTGCTGTGACTGTAGTGGTTGTGACTGGCCTAGTCGGAAGCAAAAGGGAGTCGATCATGACCAATATGTCTATATCCCCCCTAATGCGAATATCAACGAGCGGAAACTCGATTAATGAATTTCGCATATCTCGGCTAGGCCAGACAGCCGAAGCGCGGCTTTCCCGCGGGCGCCGTACCGGCGGGGCCGGCCCAGCCTCCTCATGTTTACCTTGGGCCTCTGAAGAGGCGAAGCGCTCTAGTTCCGCGTAGGGACGCGGGCTACCGGGTAGGTTTTCAGAAACCAGTCGCAGGGCCAAATGTCGGCTGATGATAAGCTGGAACAGATGCTAGTCGGCCACAAGCAGCCATTGAGGATTAGCTCCTACAGCGGACATCCAAGCTGACTCTCTGGCGTCCTTGTTATTGGAGTCGTTGCACGGATGAAGCCAAGCCGACTTCCTTGCTGGGCAAGGATTTTTGTATGCATAATGGGTTCGTGGATAGGCCTAGGTAAATTATGAGTGCTCAGCAGACGAAGCCTTTCAAAGGAATCAAGGCGTCTCTACCAGATCGAATTGGCGTTGTTGAGCTATATGTTGAGGCACGTGAAGCAGACGAATTTTTCTATTGGGTAGCGTCATCTGAAAAATCCACGCTGAAACTGAAAGCTCTATTCCCGAATTTAAAGAAAATCTTCGTTGAGGATGACTACTTGATTCAATCGCAAATTGACGCGTTAACTGAGCAATTGCCCCCTATAG
>Ga0316604_10002768_pt1 | contig 13014 bp, 11 predicted proteins | sample OWC_soil_day20_C_FD_207650 | JGI IMG/M metagenome (GOLD analysis project Ga0316604, IMG submission 207650) | Wetland soil microbial communities from Old Woman Creek delta, Ohio, United States - OWC_soil_day20_CT | ecosystem: Environmental > Terrestrial > Soil > Wetlands | place: USA: Ohio... | reverse complement strand
CCGACAGCCTTGCATAGCGCTGCTATGCGGCGGCTGCCGGCGCCTTGTCTTGACTGCGCTCGCTCACGTTTCGCGTTTTTGTGAACGAAAACCAATCTCTCGAAGCCGCCGCCCGGGCGGCTTTGACAACGCATCACAGCCGCGCTCTCGTGTTCGAACACGAAGGCCAGCGTTATGTCGTCAAGAAACTGGCCGAAAAGCCGCGCAAGTTGATGCAGACGCTGTTCATGCGCTGGCTGGTCAAGCGGCTGACCGGGCAGCCGCTACCGATGCGCACATTGGCCCTGTCGCAGGCAGCGGGGAGCATGGACTTCGAGGCCAACCGGCTGCAATCGCTGGCGGCGGCTGGCGTTCGCGTGCCGCGGGTGGCGTTGGTCACGCCCGAGTTTTTCGTGCTCGAATTTTGCGGCACCGTCGTCGCCACGCTGCTCGAAAAATGGACGCCGGAAATCTGGCGCCGCGAACTGCCGCGCCTGGCCAGCGAACTCGGTGAATTCCACCGCGCCGGCCAGTGGCACGGCGGGGCGCAGATCAAGAACATCACGCTGCTCGACGGCCTGAGCTACCGCATCGATTTCGAAGAGAATTTCGGCGAATTCCTGCCCCTGGCCGTTGCCCAGACCGCCGATCTCGTCCTGTTCCTGAACTCCATCTCGCTGGCCGGACCGGTCGGCGAAATGGAGTCGCGCGAACTGCTGCCGCAACTGCTGCACACCTACTTCGCCGCCAACCCCGACCCGGAAATCAAACAGATCATCCACCGCGCCCTGCCCTTGCTGAAAACCCTGGCCGGACTGGCCGGGCTGTTTCAGCGCTGGTCGAAAAAAGGCATCCGCCGCGTGCTGATCCTGGTCGATGTGCTGGCCACCGTGAAATAAATGCAAATCCGCCAATTACAAATCGCCAACGACAGCGTGCAGGATCGCCTGATGCTGCGCATCGGCACCCAGGCCAACGAGGAATACCGGATCTACATCACCCGCCGTTTCCTGCGCGAAATCTGGCCGCACCTGGTCGAAATGCTGAACGGCCACCTGAGCAGCCAGCCGGTCACCGTCGTCGAGACCGACGCGGCACCCGGCGAAGCAGCCAGCTTCGAACAGTCCTTCATCGACGACAACCCGAGCTACCCGCTCGGCGCGACGCCACTACTGGCCAGCGAGGCCGTGCTCGAAGCCAGCGGCGACGGCACGGCGCGCCTGATCCTGCGCGAGGGGCGCGAACGCCGCTTCACGCTCGAGCTCACCGCGGAAATCCTGCAGGCGCTGTGCGCCATGCTGCGCGCCGCCAACGACCAGGCGGCCTGGGATCTGACGCTGGCCTACGACAGCCCGGCTCCGGCCAGCCCGCCACCTACCACGGGCAAAACCCTGCTCCATTAGTGGAAAAACTGCAGCCCGCCCGTCTCGAACTGGTCGCCTACGACACGCCCTACTCGGCCACCTACGACGACGTCTATCACTCGGCACTCGGCGGCCCGGCCCAGGCCCGGCATGTTTTCCTGGCCGGTAACGAGCTGCCGCAACGCTGGCAGGGGCGCCATCGCTTCGTCATTCTCGAAACCGGCTTCGGCCTCGGCCTCAGCTTTCTCGCCGCCTGGCAGGCCTGGCGGGCCGACCCGCAGCACTGCCAGCGCCTGCATTTCATCTCCTTCGAGAAGCACCCGTTTGCGCTGGCCGACCTCGTCACCGCGCAAACCGCCTGGCCTGAATTCGCCGAACTGGCGGCCGAACTGCAACGGCACTGGCCGGCGCTGACGCCGGGCATGCACCGGCTGTACCTGAACGGCGGCCAGGTCATCCTGACCCTGGTCTTCGGCGATGCGGTAACGCAGATCCGGGCGGTCGACGCCTCGGTCGATGCCTTTTTCCTCGACGGCTTTTCGCCGGTCAAGAATCCCGAACTGTGGTCGCCCCACTTCTGCAAGGCGCTGAGCCGGCTGGCCTCCCCCGGCGCCACGCTGGCGACGTGGACGGTAGCCGGCCACGTCCGCCAGGCGCTGACGGCGGCCGAATTCACCGTTGAAAAACGCCCCGGCTTCGCCGGCAAGCGCCAGATGCTGGCCGGCCGCCTGCGTTCGCGCCGCCCGGACCGTTTCCCGGAGCCGACGGAGCGCCGCGCCATCGTCATCGGCGCCGGCATTGCCGGTTCGACCACGGCCCACCGCCTGGCCGCCGCCGGCTGGCAGGTCACCGTGCTCGAACAGGCCGCCGCCCCCGGTCAGGGCGCCTCGAGCAACCTGGCCGGCATGCTGCGCCCGCTGCCCAGCGCCGACGACAATCGCCTGTCGCGCCTGACCCGGGCCGGCTTTCTCGCCACCCGGGCGCTGCTCGCCGGCCTCCCCGAGGCCCGCTGGTCGCCGTGCGGCGTGCTGCATCTGGCGCGCGAAGCGGTGCATGAGGCACAGCAAAAGCGCGCTGTCGAACAGCTCGGTTGGCCTGAGGAACTGCTGCAATTCGTCGACCGTGACGAAGCCGGCCGCCACCTCGGCCAGCCAGTCGCCAACGGCGGCTGGTGGTTCCCGAACGGCGGCTGGGTGCAGCCGCCATCGGTCTGCCAGGCGGCGCTAGCCGCTTTTCCCGAGCAGGTCACGGTGCATTTCAATGCTGCGGTCGACCGCCTGGAAAGGGCAAAAACCGGCTGGCGCGCCTTGGCGGCCGATGGCACCGTACTGGCCGAAGCGCCGGTCGTCATCATGGCGAGCGGCGCGGCGGCGCCGCGTTTCGAGCAATTCGCCTGGCTGCCGCAACGCTCGGCACGCGGCCAGGTCACCCATCTGCCGGCCGGCCTGACGCCGCCGCTCGACAGCGTGCTGTTCCAGGTCGGCTACGCCATGCCGCTCGTCGATGGCGTGCAATTGATCGGTGCTTCGCTGTCCTACGACGATGACGATACGGCCGAACATCTGGTCGACCATCGCGACAACCTGGCCCGCCTCAGGCTGACCCTGCCCGCTTTTGGCGATGGCATCGACCCGGCTAGTCTGAGCGGGCGCGTCGGCTTCCGGCCGATGTCGCCGGACCGCCTGCCCATCGTCGGCCCGGTTCCCGAGCCGGTCGCCGCCGGCAGCAACAGCCGCCTGCACGACCTGCCGCGCCAGCCCGGCCTGTGGTGCGTCCAGGGCTTCGGCGCGCGCGGCATCGTCTGGTCGGCGCTGATGGCCGACCTGCTGCTCAGCCAGCTGGAAAACGAACCGCTGCCCCTCGAACGCGACCTGGTCGATGCCCTCGACCCCGGTCGTTTCCTGCTCAAGGCGGCGCGCAATGCGCCACAAGAATTCACCGACCATGCCTAGCAGACTGCTGCGGTCAACGCCTGCTAGACTTCATATTTCATCCACATAAAGACAAGAGAGAGGCACGCATGAAAATTGAAACCCTCGCCGTCCATGGCGGCTACTCGCCCGATCCGACCACCAAGGCGGTCGCGGTGCCGATTTACCAGACCACCTCCTACGCCTTCGACAGCACCCAGCACGGCGCCGACCTCTTCGACCTCAAGGTCGCCGGCAACATCTACACGCGGATCATGAACCCGACCCAGGACGTGCTGGAAAAGCGCGTCGCCGCGATGGAAGGCGGCATTGCCGCGCTCGCCATGGCGTCCGGCATGGCCGCCATCACCGCCTCGATCCAGACCATTGCCGAGGCCGGCGACAACATCGTCACTTCCAGCACGCTGTACGGCGGCACCTACAACCTGTTCGCCCACACCCTGCCGCAATACGGCATCGATGTCCGCTTCGCCGACTACCGCGATCCGGAAGCCTTCGAGAAGCTGATCGACGCCAAGACCAAGGCCGTCTTCTGCGAATCGGTCGGCAATCCTCTCGGCAACATCACCGACTTCGAAAAGCTCGCCGAAATCGCCCACAAGCATGGCGTGCCGGTCATCGTCGACAACACCGTGCCGTCGCCCTACCTGTGCCGTCCGTTCGAACACGGCGCCGACATCGTCGTCCATGCGCTGACCAAGTACCTCGGCGGCCACGGCAATTCGATCGGCGGCATCATCGTCGATAGCGGCAAATTCCCGTGGGCCGAGCACAAGCAGAAATTCAAACGCCTCAACGAGCCGGATGTCTCCTACCACGGCGTCGTCTATACCGAAGCCCTCGGTGCCGCCGCCTACATCGGCCGCGCCCGCGTCGTGCCGCTGCGCAACATGGGCGCCGCGATCAGCCCGTTCAATGCCTTCCTGATCCTGCAGGGCATCGAAACCCTGGCCCTGCGCATGGACCGGATCTGCGAGAACTCGCTGAAGATCGCCCAGTTCCTGCAGAAGCACCCGAAGGTGAGCTGGGTGAACTACGCCGGCCTGCCCGAGCACAAGGACCACGCGCTGGTCCAGAAATACATGGGCGGCCGCGCCTCCGGCATCCTCAATTTCGGCGTCAAGGGCGGCCGCGACGGCGGCGGCAAGTTCCAGGACGCCCTGCAACTGGTCACCCGCCTCGTCAACATCGGCGACTGCAAGACCCTGGCCTGCCACCCGGCGTCGACCACGCACCGCCAACTGTCGCCGGAAGAACTGGCCAAGGCCGGCGTGTCGGAAGACATGATCCGCCTGTCGGTCGGCATCGAACATGTCGATGACCTGATCGCCGACCTCGACCAGGCGCTCAACGCCGCCTGAACGTAAAGCGGCCCCCGCCAACGAACCCGGCTTGATGCCGGGTTTTCTTTTTTCTGCATGACACTACAATGAAAACATTGCAACCGAAGGTATATGCTGGTTGCCAATACGCCGATAGCACTTGAGCAGCACCTATAAACCATATGTTTAGTAGGAGACTCCGTTCATGAAAAACAAAGGCAAAAAAAAGCATCCTGGCCCGGACGGCAATAGCCAGCCCAAACTCAAGGCCAAGGATTACGACAAGGCCCTGCTCAAACTGCAGGGCGAACTGTGCGCCCTGCAGGACTGGGTGGTCGCCACCGGCCAGCGCGTCATCATCGTTTTCGAGGGGCGCGACGCCGCTGGCAAGGGCGGCACCATCAAGGCGATCACCGAACGGGTCAGCCCGCGCATCTTCAAGGTCGTCGCCCTGCCCGCCCCCTCCGACCGCGAAAAAAGCCAGATGTACATTCAGCGCTACATGGCCCACTTTCCGGCCGCCGGCGAAGTCATCATCTTCGACCGCAGCTGGTACAACCGGGCCGGGGTCGAACGGGTGATGGGCTTCTGCAGTGAGGAGCAATGCAGCCGCTACCTGGAGTTGTGTCCGTTCATCGAAAAGCAGATCGTCGCCAACGGCATCATCCTGCTCAAATACTGGCTGGAAGTCGGCGATGCCGAGCAGGAACGCCGGTTTCGGGCGCGCATCGACGATCCGGTCCGGCAGTGGAAACTGTCGCCGATGGATCTCCCGTCGCGCGAGCGCTGGTACGACTACTCGCGAGCCCGCGACAAGATGCTCGAGGCGACCGATACCGATTTCGCGCCGTGGAACATCGTCGATTCCAACGACAAGAAGCGGGCGCGCCTCAATCTGATCACCCATCTCCTCAAGCAGATTCCCTACGAGCACCTGCCACGCAAGAAAGTCACGCTGCCCAAGCGGAACATGAAGCATGCCTATGACGACGTGACGCCCATGGCCAAACGGCGCTGGATTCCCATGGCGTATTAAGTATCAAGGCCGGCTAACCCGGTTCGGCGATCATCGGCGCGGAGGTAAACCATCATGCTGAAACTGTTTCAATCCATTTTCGGGGGAAACGAAAAGCCGGGCGGCTACCCCGAGTCGCTGATCGAGATGGCGACCGAACGCGCCGTCGATGGCACGGATCCCAGGTTGCGCGCCGTAGCGGCTTATCGCAAGCGGCTGCGCGAGCCGATCATCCACGCCATCGATCATGTCGTTGCGCTGGTTGAACTGTTGCCCGCCCCGCTGCCGGCGGCGAGTTCGGAATTCGCCCGCGATCCCCGGCTGAAGGCGCTGTTCGTCTCGCCCGAGCACATGCGCGAAGTCTTCGGCAACGACCCGCAACTCGATGAGTTCCGCGAAAGCGATAGCGCTCCGGGCGAACCGATCACCGCGCTACTGCTGGCCGAGCGCAAGGAGAAGCAGACCTTCGGCATGGAAGTGGCCGGAGACATGCTGCGCCGGGATGTGGCACAAATATCGGTCAGTTTCAGCCACCATCGCCTGATCGACCTGAGCCACAGTGAGGAGGAAACGCGCCGCAAACTCCGCCACCGCGCCTTCGATCACCTGATCAGCATTGCGCTCTGGCAGATTTCCGATGCCAAGAGCGAGCGGGTCGAACTCAAGCATCAGCACGAACTGCTCAAAGGCAAGCTGAATGTCCTGCAGAAAGGCGGCTGGAGCTTCGACGACAAAGGCGGCGAGCACCAGGACCCGGCCATCTTGCAGCAGGAACTCGACGACATCGAGGGGCAACTGGCCGCCTTGAGCATTGACGACACCACGCTCGGCTGGCAACTCGACACCCTGAGCAAGGTTCTGCAAGGGGCCGAGCAGCAATTCTGGGCCGAAAATATCGACCTCCATCTGGATCGCATGAACATCCGGCGCCAGGCCGGCGACGCCGATACCCAACTGGTCAACTTCAAGGAACTGCACAACGCGCGCGGCCAGAACATGGTCATGCTGTTTGTCTCGATCAATGCCGACGAACTGCCGAAGCGCAAGAGCTTCGCGGAAAACGCCGACCGCTGCCTGGCCGAACTGGGCTTGTCAGGGCAACGCTGAAAATTGCTTCTTTCACCACGTTCACCGCAGGAAACACCATCAAGGAGACATTGCATGGCCAAGGATAAAAACTATCGCCCGCCCATTCTTGAAGGCAAGAAGGCGCTGATCGTCGGCGTTGCCAACGACAACTCGATCGCCTACGGTTGCGCCCGCGCCTTCCATGAACTGGGCTGCGAAGTGGCGATTACCTACCTGAATGAAAAGGCCAGGCCGCACGTCGAACCGCTGGCAAAAGCTGTCAATGCAAAGATTTTCGCACCGCTCGATGTCTCCAAGCCGGGCGAACTGGAAGCCGTTTTCAAGCGCATCGAGGAGGAATGGGGCGAACTCGACATCGTCGTCCATTCGATCGCCTCGGCCAAGAAGGAGGATATTAAGGGCAAGCTGATCGACTGTTCGGCCGATGGCTTCGCGCTGGCGATGGACATTTCGGTGCACTCCTTCATCCGCATGGCCAAACTGGCCGCGCCGCTGATGAAAAAGGGCGGCACCATGTTCGCGATGAGCTACCACGGCGCCCGCAAGGTCGTGCCGAACTACAACGTGATGGGCCCGGTCAAGGCAGCGCTCGAAGCCGCCTGCCGCTACCTGGCCTACGAACTGGGCAAGAAGAAGATCCGCGTCCACACCATATCGCCGGGCCCGCTGAAGACCCGCGCCGCCTCGGGACTGAAGGACTTCAACCTGCTGCTCAACGAAGCCGTCGAACGCGCGCCGGTCGGGCAACTGGTGGATATCATGGACGTCGGCTTCGCCTGCGCCTACCTGGCCACACCTTATGCACGCCGAATGACCGGCGAGACCTTGTATGTCGATGGCGGGGTCAATATCATGGCATGACAGATTACCCTCGCCGCTTTCACGAAACATCCAAAAACAAGGCTGGAGCACCAGTTCAAGCACTCCCCCGCCCCCGGCCATCCCGCTGAATAAAGGAGCCAACCTCATGCCATCTGGCATTCCGCGTTTAGTCGCTGTTCTAATTTCAGGCAGCCTGGCCGTTTCCGGCTGTTCCGCAGCGCCGCCGGCCGCCCCGCCACCGTCGTCATCAGCCTCGGCGCAAAACACCGGCAGTCTGAGTCAGGCGCAACTTGAGCAATTGCTCGCTCCCATTGCCCTCTATCCCGATGCCTTGCTGGCCCAGATCCTGATGGCCTCGACCTATCCGCTGGAAGTCGTCGAGGGCGCGCGCTGGAGCAAGGCGAACCCGGACGTCAAGGACAAGGCGCTGGAAGATGCGATGCAGAAACAGTCCTGGGATCCGAGCGTCAAGTCGCTGACCGCCTTTCCTCAGGTGTTGCAGATGATGAACGAGAAACTCTCGTGGACACAGCAGCTTGGCGATGCCTTCCTGGCCGACCAGGAGCGCGTCATGAAATCGGTGCAAAAGCTGCGCAAGGCTGCCAATGACCAGGGCAACCTGAAGAGCAGCAAGGAACAGAACGTCGTCGTCGAACAAGGCACCAGCGAAACCATCATCAAGATCGAGCCGGCCGACCCGGCGGTCGTCTACGTGCCGACCTACAATCCGACCGTGGTCTATGGCGCCTGGCCTTACGCCGCCTACCCGCCATATGCCTACTACCCGCCCGGTTACGTCGCCGGCGCGGCCTTCTGGTCATTTACCGCCGGCGTCATCGTCGGCTCGGCGCTGTGGGGCGGCTGCAACTGGGGCGGCAACAACGTCTACATCAACCACAACAACTACAACAACTTCAACCGGACCAATATTTCCGGCAATACCAACTGGAACCACAATACCGAACATCGGCGCGGCGTTTCCTACAAGGACCAGCGCGTCGCGCAGCAGTACAACCGCGGGGCAAATACGCGCGATGCGCAGGCCCGCGAGCAATTCCGCGGGCGAGCCGAAGCCGGGCGCAGCGAATTGGGACAAGGCGATGGCGCCGGCAACCGGCCCAGCACGGCGGATCGCAGCGGCCCCGGCAACCGTGATACCGGCGCCAGCACCCGCGACACCCCCCGCGCCGGCGGCGGACGCGACGGCGGCCCCAGTGCCGGCACCTCGGACGTTTCGCGTGGTGGCCGCGATGGCGGGCCGAGCGCTGGAACTTCCGACGTTTCGCGGGGCGGACGCGATAGTGGCCCCAGTGCCGGTACGTCCGACATGTCGCGCGGCGGGCGCGACAGCGCCGGCAGCCGCGATGTTTCCGGCAGTCGCCAGGCCAGTGGTTTTGGTGGTGCCGATCATGGCCGGCAAGCCAATGACTTCAGCAGCCGGGGCGCTTCCAGCCGGCAGAGCAGCAGTTTCAGCGGCGGTGGAGGCGGCTTCGGCGGTGGCGGACGAGCAGGTGGAGGTGGGCGTGGCGGTCGACGGTAATCGGCGGCGTCTTTTCAAGCTTCCCCCATCCTCATCTCTTTCGCCTTGGGAGTAATCCTCATGTCCTTATCGAATTCCTTCATCCGCCGGGCCGCAGCCAAGTCCTTGCCGCTCCTCGCCTTGGCGCTGGCCGTCGTGGCAACCCCGGTCTCGGCCGCTGCGCTGTACGGGAAAGCCTATCCGTCGCCCGATGCGGCAGCGGCCGACCTGCTGGAAGCCGCCCGCTCGGGCAACAGCAAGCGCATTCAAGCCGTGTTCGGCGCCAAGGCCAAGCGCCTCGGTTCCGGCGACCCGGTCCGCGCCAAGTACGAGCGCGAACTGTTCATCAATGCCTACAACGAAAAGCACGCACTGCGCATGGACGGCGATCAGCGGGCGACCCTGGTTCTCGGCAACAACGAGTGGCCCTTCCCTGTCCCGGTGGTCAAGGTCGGCAATATCTGGCGCTTCGATCCGGCCGCCGGCATGGATGAGATCGTCAATCGCCGCATCGGGCAAAACGAGCTGTATGCCATCCAGGTCCTGCAGGCCATTGTGGATGCGCAGTACGACTACGCCGCCGTCGACCGTGACGGCGACGGTCTGCGCGAATACGCCCAAAAATTCACCAGCACGCCCGGCCAGCATGATGGCTTGTACTGGCCAACCCAGCCCGGCGAGGCCGCCAGCCCGCTCGGCCCCCTGCTCGCCTTTGCCGAAAGCAAGGGGTATACGAGGAAAAGCGGCAAACCGGCCCCCTACTGGGGCTACTACTATCGCATCCTGACCGAACAGGGCAGCGACACCCCGGGCAATGGCTACAGCTACCTGGCCGGCGGCAAGCTGATCGGCGGCTTTGCCGTCATCGCCTACCCGGCCGACTACGGCGCGTCGGGCATCAAGAGTTTCATCGTCAACCACGAAGGCGTGGTTTATGAAAAGGATCTCGGGCCGGATACTGCCAAAACCGCCACCGCGATCAAGCAGTTCAATCCGGGCGACAACTGGGAAAAGACGGTAAAGCCGGCGTTGACCGCAAGGTAAGCAGCGACTTCGGCAACCTCCAAGCAGCCCGCCGGTCGACAGCGATCGGCGGGCTGTTTTCCCTTCTGCCGCCGCCCGGCCCTAGCCGCCCCTTGCCGTGCGCCGCCGCCAGATGACATAGGGCAGCACGGTCAAGGCGCAGACGACGAGATAGGCGAGTATCGTCGCCATGACGGTTGGCGGCGCCCCGTTCAGCGAGGCGACCAGCAGCGCCAGGCCGGGATTGCGCGCCGCACTGGCCACCGCGGTCGCCGTTCTGGTCGCCGGCTGCGGGCCACCCAGCAGATGGCCGGCCGTCAGAGCGAGCAGCGTCATCGTGACGATCGCCAGGATGGCCCGTGGCCCGGCATCGACCACCGTCTGCCAGACATTGATCAGGGCCAGAACCGTCAGCAGCAGCAACAAGCCGGCCGCGACGGGGGCGAGCCGGGGCACTAGCCCCGCGGCCAGACGGGTGCTTGAACGGCGCGCCAGGATGCCAAGGCCCAGGGGCAGCAATTGGGCGAAGAAAACCTGGCGGCCGAGGCTCCACGGATCGATCGAGGCCTTGGCGTCGTAAAGCAGGTCGAGCACGGCAATCCACAGCGGCATCGAGAGCACGGCGAGCAGGACCACCGCGATTTGCAGGGTGACGGCGAACGAAGCATGGCCGCCAGCGCCGATCGAACGGCGCAGCGCAACCGGCGCCCCGGGCGAAATCGACATCAGGACGATGCCGATCTCGACCGCCCGGCTCAGTTCAAAATGGCGGATCACGGCCAGCGCCAGCAGTGGCACGACAAGCAGGACCGCGAACAGCCCCTTCAAGAGCTGAGCAGGATGCTTGCCGACCCAAGCCAGTTCTTCCGGCACGATGCTCAGGCCGGCATGAAACATCACCGCCCACAGCGTCAATGCGGCAAGGCTGGAAAATACGACATCCGGAATAGGACCATCAATCGGCATGCTCTGTTGCCTCCCTTGATGCCAGCCAGTTGGCCAAGCATCTTGAGTATATCGCCATCCAGGCATGGCGCCGCCGGCCGGCGGCGCCCAACGAGCGCAATTGATCGGCGGCTTATCGCCCCTGAGCGGCGATCTCCAGCGAACGCAAACGCAGCGCCGGGTCGAAGATGTCGCAGACCAGCATCAGTTCGTCGGCGCCGCTGGCCTGCTGCAGTTCGGCCAGGCGGGCCGCCACTTGCTCCGGCCCGCCGATCACTGCGGCGCCGAGGAAATCGCCGATCGCCGACCGCTCATGCGGCTGCAGGCCGGCCAGGAAATTGGCCTGTGGCGGCGGTAGACCGCGGCGGTCGCCGCGCAGGATACCGAGCACCCGTTGATAGGTACTGCTCGCCAGATATTCCGCCTCGGCAGGGTCGGGCGCGGCGATCAGCGGCACGCCGATCATCACGTAGGGACGCGCCAGCACCGGCGACGGCTGGAAATTCCGGCGATACAGCTCGACCGCCTGCAACAGCATGGCCGGCGCGAAATGCGAGGCAAAGGCATAGGGCAAGCCGCGCTCGGCGGCCAGCCGCGCCGAAAACAGGCTGGACCCGAGCAGCCAGATCGGCACCTGCGTCCCGGCCCCGGGTGTCGCGACGATGACCTGCCCGGGCTGCACCGGCCCGAGCAGTTGCTGCAGCTCGGCCACCTCGCGCGGGAAATCCGCTTCACGTTCCAGGCGGTCGCGGCGCAGCGCGCGCATCGTCTGCTGATCGGTCCCCGGCGCCCGCCCCAACCCGAGGTCGATGCGCTGCGGATAGAGTTCGGCCAGCGTCCCGAAGGCCTCGGCCACCACCAGCGGCGCATGATTGGGCAGCATGATGCCGCCCGAGCCGACCCGTATGCGACTTGTCGCCCCGGCAATGTGGCCGACCAGCACTGCGGTGGCCGAACTGGCGATGCCCGGCATGTTGTGATGTTCGGCCAGCCAGTAGCGCTCGAAACCCAGCGCTTCGACATGGCGGGCGGTGCGCACGGAAATTGCCAGGGCTTCGGCCACCGTCCCGCCCTCGCGCACGGCGACGAGGTCGAGCATGGAAAGTTTGTACTTCGGCGGTGTCGTCATGATGTCACCTGAACCTCTTTCTGAATGAGCCCCCTGGCCGGATTGCGCCGACTGGCCGCCCAGCCGAGCAAGGAAAGCAGCGCCAGGCCGCTGCCGATCAGCACAATACCGGCCACCTCGATGCCTTTGAATTCCTCGCCAAAGGTCAGGCGTGACGACAGGATCGCCACCACCGGCGTGCCAAGCACGGAGAGGCTGGCCTCCCAGGCCGGCACGCGGTCGAGGATGTAGATCCACAGCCACCAGCACATGGCGGTGCTGGCAATCGACATGAAGGCGAGAATGCCGGCGTAGGGCAGCGACCATTCGGTCGCCCGTTCCGGCACCACGCAGGCGAGCAAAATCAGCGGACCGGCGCCGAGGATCATCTGCCAGGTGGTCAGGGCGAGCAAATCGACCTGCTGGGTCGAGCGCAGGCGCTTGACCAAGATGGTGCCGATGCCCCAGCACAGCGCCGCCATCAGGCCGAGGAATTTGCTGAACAAGCTGGAATGCATGTCCCACGGCTCGATGATCAGCAACAGGCCAGTCAGCGTACAGGCCGCCGCCAGCCACTGCTTGCCCTTGATCCGTTCGCCGAGGATGGGCCAGGCCATCAGCAGCGTCCAGATCGGCATCGTGAAGATCAGCACGGCCGTCTTGCCAGGGCCGCCTTCAACCAGGGCCCAGGTCTGGAAGGCCATGAAGCCGGCGACCTGGGTCAGGCCGATGGCCAGCGTCGGCCCCGGCGCCACCAGCTTCAGCGGGCGGCCCATCAGCTTGAGCGCGAGAACCAGGGCCAGCGCTCCGCCAACACAGCGCTCGGCGGCGAAAGCGAAAGGCGGCGCATAGACCAGGCCTTGCTTGGCCAGGACCCAGGTGTAACCCCATGTCAGC
>Ga0316604_10002767_pt1 | contig 13016 bp, 12 predicted proteins | sample OWC_soil_day20_C_FD_207650 | JGI IMG/M metagenome (GOLD analysis project Ga0316604, IMG submission 207650) | Wetland soil microbial communities from Old Woman Creek delta, Ohio, United States - OWC_soil_day20_CT | ecosystem: Environmental > Terrestrial > Soil > Wetlands | place: USA: Ohio... | reverse complement strand
GGTCTTGGCCGCGTTGAACCTCACAAAACCACGACTACCGGAACAACTCACCTTGCTGTAGTGGCAATTTTTAAAACGGCCTCTAATAAATTCAGATACTTGCGGCCGTAACTGTCGAACTCGGGTGGCCAATTCTTGAAAGTTGAACGTGAGTGACTTCCTGTTATACGCTCTGGCAGCGATTGGCTTGATCGTCTTGCTGCTGCAGCTTCTGCTGCTGTGGCGTAGCGGGCGGCACGACGATTCGCTCGATCCATCTTTCCGCTCGCTCGAAGACGCGCTGCAGCGCGTCGAGCGCGAGTTTCGGCAGGACCTGATGCTGGCTCGCCAGGACGCTGCGATGAGCGCACGCGGCGACCGCGAAGAGCAGGCGCTGGGGCTCGATCGTCTGGCCAAGATCCTGTCGGCGCAGGTCGGACAACTCGGGATCTTGCAGGGACAACAGCTCGAATCGTTCGCGCAGCAGCTCTCGCGGCTGACGCAGAGCAACGAGCAGCGCTTTGGCGAACTGCGCGCGTCGATCGAAGCGCGTCTTGGTGCGATGCAGGCCGACAACGCGAGCCAGCTTGAGAAAATGCGCAAGACCGTCGATGAGAAGCTGCACGCGACGCTCGAGCAGCGCCTCGGCGACTCGTTCAAGCTGGTCAGCGAGCGGCTTGAACTGGTCCATAAGGGACTCGGCGAAATGCAGACGCTGGCCGCCGGTGTCGGCGACCTCAAGAAGGTGTTGACCAACATCAAGACCCGCGGCACCTGGGGCGAGGTGCAGCTCGAAGCGTTGCTCGACCAGGTATTGACCGCCGAGCAGTACGCGAAGAACGTGATGACGCGACCGGGCAGCAGCGAGCGAGTCGAATTTGCCATCCGCTTGCCGGGCGGCAGCGGTGATGAGCAGCGCCCGGTATGGTTGCCGATCGACGCCAAGTTTCCGATGGAAGACTACCAGCGCTTGACCGATGCGCAGGAGCGCGCCGATCCCTTGGCCGTCGAGCTGGCGGCCAAGGCGCTCGAGCTGCGCCTGCGCGACGAGGCCAAGAAGATCCGCGACAAATACGTCGAGCCGCCGCATACGACCGATTTTGCGATCCTCTACCTGCCGACCGAGGGCTTGTACGCCGAAGCGCTGCGCCGTCCCGGACTGGCCGACGGCCTGCAGCGCGATTTTCGCATCAGCGTCGCCGGCCCAACGACGCTCGCGGCGCTGCTCAACAGCCTGCAGATGGGTTTCCGGACACTGGCCATCGAGCGGCGCTCGTCCGAAGTCTGGGGCGTGCTCGGAGCGATCAAGACCGAGTTCGGGAAATTCGGTGAAGCGCTCGACGCGACGCGCAAGAAACTCGAACAGGCGACCCGCAGCATCGAATCGGCGGGCGTGCGGACGCGCCAGATCGAGCGCAAGCTCAAGGGCGTCGAGGCCTTGCCGGTGATCGAGGCGCAGGCCCGACTGGGGGCGCTCGAGGAGATCGAGCCGGTGGGTGACGACGAGTGAGTCGATGAAGACGCAGCAGCTCGAAGCTGCGTTTCGCGCGACGTGTTATCGGGTTGACTGCGCCGCGGAATCTTTCGATCTGCGCATCGGCGTCGTCAATCGCGCTTTCGACGATTTTCTGCGCGGGTTGGGCGTTTGCCGCTGGGGCCTGCTCACCGCGGACAACCCCGGCGGCGTGCGCGACGATGACAATGCGACGCGTCAGCGCAGCTTGTTGCAGCGATTGCGGCAACTGGGCTGGCGTTATTTCGCCGCTGACAATATCGCCGACGACGGGCGCTGGCCGGTCGAGCCCGGCGTACTGATCCTGCAGGTCGGCGAACAGGATCTCGGCGCGCTGGCGTCGGAGTTTTCCCAAGCTGCGATCGTTTGCGGCGAGGTCGGCGCGGCGCCTCGCCTGGTCTGGTTATAGGTCGCTCGCGTTGAAACGCCTGCGGCCGAGCGTGCGATATATTCCCCCGTGCTTTTGGGGATGCGCTACTCTTGTCGATGTCGCAGTAGGTTGGGACTATCGTCGGCCTTTGCTATTTTCTGATTAAGGCCCAATTTGGGTCATGAGCGCCATGGACAAAAAAATCGGACGTTTCGAGATCGTTCGCGAATTGGGTCGGGGGTCACAGAGCGTCGTCTATCTGGCGCACGATCCCCATTTGCAGCGCGAGGTGGCGATCAAGACGCTGCATTTTTCGCAACCTGACCCGCAGAAGAACCTGCGCTTGCTCACTGAAGCGCGAATCGTCAGCCAGCTGCGCCATCCCAATATCGTTCCCATCTTCGAGGCCGGCGAAGAGGAGGGCGACATCTACCTCGTCTTCGAGTATGTCGCTGGCAGCAATCTGGGCGATTACCTGGCCGCCGGTGGCCGCCTGTCGCCGGTCAAAGCGATCGGGATTCTGCTGCCGGTGCTCGATGCGATTGCGCACGCGCACGCGGCCGGAATCATTCACCGCGACCTCAAGCCCAGCAATGTTTTGATCGACCAGCAGGGCATGCCGCGCGTGATGGACTTTGGCATTGCCGCGCGCGTTGAGGCGTCCGGCAATGACGGCGAGTCGTTCATGGGGACGCCGTCGTATATGGCGCCCGAGTATGTCGTGCGCCGCGAAAGCAGCGAGCGCAGCGATGTGTTTTCGGCCGGACTGGTGTTCTACGAGTTGCTCAGTGGGCAGCGTGCGGTGCGCGGCAACAATGCCCAGGAAGTGATGGACCGCGTCGCCAACGAGGATATCAAGTTGCCGGCCGGTATCGAACTCGACGACCCCTTGGTCAGCATCCTTTATACGGCGATTGCGCGCAATCCTGAGCAGCGTTTCGCCTCGGTCAGCGCGCTGCGCGAAGCGCTCGAGAACTATCTGGAACCTGAAGAGCAGGTGCCTTCGGCCGACGCCAAGCAGAGCACCATCGATTTTTTGTTGCGACGAATGCGTCACAAGAGCGATTTTCCGGCCTTGTCCGAGTCGGTGAGCACGATCAACAAGCTCGCGGGGTCCGACAAGGAGAGTATTACCAATCTCTCCAATTCGATCCTCAAGGATTTTTCACTGACCAACAAGATTCTGCGCCTGGTCAATTCCGTCTACTACCGGCAGGCAGGCGGCGGCAACGTCAGTACGATATCGCGCGCGGTGCTGGTGCTCGGTTTTGACGCCGTGCGCAATATCTCGATCACGGTGATGCTGTTCGAGCATCTGCAAAACAAGGGCAACGCCAGCCAGCTCAAGGAAGAGTTCCTGCGCGCCAACCTGGCGGCCATTTTGTCGAAGGATATCGCCGAGAAATCGGCGGCGCGCGACGCCGAGCAGGTGTTCATCTGCGCGATGTTTCATAGCCTGGGCCGTCTCTTGAGTCAGTACTACTTCCCCGATGAAAGCGAAGAAATCAAGCGGTTGATCGATCAGAAGCCTTGTAGCGAGGACGCGGCAACGGCCAAGGTGCTGGGCATCACGTTCGAGGAACTGGGCATCGGCATTGCGCGTACCTGGGGTTTCCCGGCGCTGATCGTCAATAGCATGCGCAAGCTGCCGCCAGGCAAGGTGCGCAAGGCCAACACGGTCGACGAGCGCATGCGCGTGCTGTCGGCGCTGTCCAATGAGTTGTGCACGATGATTTCCGATGGCGAGCCGGCGCAACGGCACCAGGAGTTGCGAAAAGTCACCGCGCGTTTCGGCGAAAACATCACGCTCTCCGAACAGTCGCTGCTCGAGACCATGGAAAAATCCTTACTTCAGGTGGCGCAGTTCGCGATGATCATCGGCATCAACCTGAAGCAGTCATCGTTCGCGCGGAAGATGAAAACGTGGAGCGCCGGGCCGGCGGCTGCGGCCATTGATGCGGACCAGAAGGTGGTCAGCGATAGCGCGGAAACGGTTCTTTCCGACGTGGTCCCGGCGGGGGCGCCAGGCAGTCCGGCGCGCGAAGGCGAAGCTGAGGCGGCTGCAGGCAATTCGGAAGTGATCCTGATGGCGGGGATCCAGGATATCAGCAATACACTGGTCGAAGAGTTCAAGCTCAACGACGTGTTGCGCATCATTCTGGAGACGATGTACCGCGCCAAAGGCTTCAAGCGGGTGATCCTCTGCGTTCGTGACGCGCGCAGCAATACCATGCTCGGTCGTTTCGGCTTTGGCCCGGATGCGCCGGAAATCGCCAAGCGCTTCAACTTCTCGCTGACCTTCACTCCCGATATTTTCCATGCTGCGCTGTCCAAGGGAGTCGATATCCTGATCAGCGATACCCAGGACGCGAAAGTCGAGTCGCGCCTGCCGGAGTGGTTCCGCAAGGGGGTCAATGCCGGGACCTTTGTGATCTTCCCCTTGTGCATCAAGGGCAGCGCGGTCGCCATGATCTACGCCGACTGCGATTGCGCCGGCGAGATCGTGATCCCGGAAAAGGAGTTGTCGCTGCTGCGCACGCTGCGCAATCAGGCGGTGCTGGCGATCAAGCAGTCGACTTGAGTTGGAGCAGGCTTCGCTGGAAGCCTTTGCTCCTGCTCAGATTACCAGAGCTTCCACCACGGTTCTTTGCGCTCGAGGCCGCGCGTGTAATAGACGCTGTTCGGGTAGTTCTTGCGCATCACGCGCTCGGCATCGTCGCGCAGGTCGTTCATTCCCATCAGGTCGTAGGCCTTGACCATGATGAATAGCGCTTCTTCGATGGCCGGTGCGTCGGGGTAGGTTTTTACGGCGAACTGGGCGCGGTTGACGGCGGCGACGTAGGCGTTACGCTTCATGTAGTAACGCGCGACGTGCACTTCGAGCGAGGCCAGCGCATTGACCAGATACTTCATGCGCAGGATGGCGTCCGGCGTGTATTTGCTGTCCGGGAAACGGGTCACCAGATTCCTGAACGAGTCGAACGATTCGCGAGCGCCTTTCGGGTCGCGTTCGGTCATGTCCTGCTGGCTGATCTGGCCCATCATGCCCAGATCCTCGTTGAAGTTGACCAGCCCGCGCAGATAATAGACGTAGTCGACATTCGGGTGGTTCGGGTGCAGTTTGATGAAGCGGTCGCAGGCGGCAACGGCCGAAGCTTGTTCGTTGCTCTTCCAGTACGAGTAGGCGATGTCGATCTGCGCCTGCTGGGCAAAACGTCCATAGGGATAACGCGATTCAAGTTTTTCAAAATACTTGATCGCCTTGTCGTAAGCGTTGTCGCTCATCGCCTGCTTGGCTTCGCTGTAGAGCTTGTTGGCCGACCAGCCGACGGTTTCATCCTTCACTTCGGGTAGCAGTCCGCAACCGGAGATGAGTATGGCGAGGAAAAGCGCTGCGATAACCGCTAAACTACGCATGATGAAAATTCCACATAAGAAAACAGAAGTCGATTCGACTGACGATGGGCACAGCAATGAGCGCGCCGATTATAGCGCAAACCCCCTGCTTGCTCTGAGCGTTCCCGCCGATTGTGGTGGGCAGCGCCTCGATCAGGTGCTCGCCCGGCTGCGCCCACAGCATTCGCGCAGCCGGCTGCAGAACTGGATCCGCGAGGGCCGGGTCGCCGTCGACGGCGCTACGGTCAGCGAGCCGAAGCAGAAACTGTGGGGCGGAGAACGCATCGAAGTGGCCGAAGCGCCCGATGAGAGCGAACAGTCGTCGGCACCGGAAGCCATTGCGCTCAATATCGTCTACGAGGATGAGACCTTGATCATTCTCGACAAGCAAGCCGGCCTGGTGGTGCACCCCGGCAGCGGAAATTGGAGCGGGACGTTGCTCAATGCCCTTCTCTATCACGATCCGGCGCTCGCCAAGGTGCCACGTGCCGGAATCGTGCACCGGCTCGACAAGGACACCAGCGGACTGATGGTCGTCGCCCGTACCATCGAGGCGCAGACTGACCTGGTTCGCCAGATGCAGGCGCATACGGTCAAGCGTTACTACCAGGCGCTGGTGCGCGGCAAGGTCGAACTCGGTGGCACGGTCGATGCCCCGGTTGGCCGTCACCCGACGCAACGAACCAAGATGGCGGTAGTGAAAACCGGTAAACCGGCGCGAACGCACTATCGGATCGTCGAGCGCTTCATCGACTGCACGCTCGTCGAATGCGCGCTGGAAACCGGACGCACGCACCAGATCCGCGTTCACTTGACGTCGATTGGCCATCCGCTGGTCGGCGATCCGGTCTATGGCACCGGCACCAGCCGCGTGCCGAGCGGTCCGGAGTTTCACCGCCAGGCGCTGCACGCGCGGCGCCTGGGCCTGGTTCATCCGGCCAGCGGCAAGCCGATGCTGTGGCGCTCGAACCTGCCCGAGGACATGGCTGAACTGATCCAGTACGCGCGCATGTTGGCTTTCGAGGCGCGCGCCGAAGAGCAAGACGACGAGGATGATTGGGAAGACGAACTCGAGGGCGGTCCGCAAATCATCTATGCCCGTGGCGAGGGCGACGACGATGACGATGACGCCGAGCAATAAGCACTTTATCGTTCCCGACTGGCCGGTGCCGCCCAATGTGCGGGCGTTGCAGACGACCCGGCAGGGCGGCGTGAGCCGTGCGCCCTATGCCAGCTTCAATCTCGGCAATCACGTTGGCGACGACCGCTTGGCGGTCGCCGCCAATCGGGCGCGGCTAAATGAATATCTGGCGGGCGATCCGGTTTGGCTGGAACAGGTGCATGGCACGCGCGTGGTCGATGCCACCTCGTGCTCTCCAGGCGACCCGCCGGTGCAGGCCGACGCCTCGTTTGCGCGCGAGTCGGGAGTGGTCTGCGCGGTGATGACCGCCGATTGCCTGCCGGTTCTTTTCTGCGACGACGATGGCAGCGTCGTTGCGGCAGCGCACGCCGGTTGGCGCGGATTGCTCGCCGGCGTACTCGAACAGACGGTCGCCGCGATGACCGTGTCGCCAGGCCGACTGCTGGCGTACCTCGGTCCGGCGATCGGGCCGCGAGCCTTCGAAGTCGGCGATGAAGTTCGCTCGGCCTTCGTCGCTGCCGATGCCGCGATGGCTGCGGCATTCAAGCCGACGCTGCCGGGCAAGTGGCTGGCCGACCTCTACCTGCTGGCGCATTTGCGCCTGGCCGGGCAGGGCGTAGCCCGGGTTTATGGCGGCGATTTCTGCACGGTAAGCGACGCCGATCGTTTCTTTTCCTACCGGCGCGACGGCCAGACCGGGCGCATGGCGTCGATGATCTGGCTGACGTCCAACTGATCTCAAGCGCTCAGAATCCCGTTCCGATTTTTGGCCGGCGTCGTCGTTTCTGTGGCGTGCTGGGAGACAATTTTCTCGCGATGCCCTGTGGGTAGTTGATTTGCATTGACGCGCGTGCACCAGCGACCGATACTCGCGACTGTTCTGAATTTCTTGCTCTTCACTTATCACTCGTTTGGAGGTGGGTCATGATTCACAGGATTATGCGGTCGGTCGTCTGCGCTCTCGCCCTGCTTGCTGCTCTGCAAGCCCACGCTCAACAGTATCCAGCCAAAGTCATTACGATCATCGTCCCGTTCGCCGCCGGCGGCCCGTCCGATACCATTGCGCGCCTCACCGCGCAGTCGATGGGGACGGCGCTGAAAGCGACGATGATCGTCGAGAACGTCCCCGGCGCCGGCGGCACCATCGGTGCGGCGCGACTGACCCAGGCCAAACCCGACGGCTATACGCTGTTCATCCACCATATCGGCCATGCCACCGCGCCGGCGCTCTACCGCAAGCTCTCCTACGACGCCATGCGTGACTTCGACCCGGTCGGCCTGGTCAACGACGGGGCGATGACCTTTGTCGCGCGCAAGGACTTTCCGGCCAAGGACCTCAAGGAACTGCTCGCTTACGTTGCGGCCAACAAGGACAAGGTCAACATGGCCAACGCCGGCGTTGGCTCGGCGTCGCACCTGTGCGGAATGCTCTTCATGTCGGCGATCAAGACTGATCTGACGACCATTCCCTACAAAGGCACAGGGCCGGCGATGAACGATCTCCTTGGCGGCCAGGTGGACTTCATGTGCGACCAGACGACCAACACCACCAGCCACATCAAGGCCGGCAAGGTCAAGGTCTATGGCGTCACCACGCCCAAACGGATCGGCTCGATGCCCGAGGTGCCGACCATGAATGAAGCCGGACTACCGAACTTCACGGTCACCGTCTGGCATGCGTTGTATGCGCCCAAGGGAACGCCGAAAGCAATCGTCGACCAGCTCTCGAAAGCGCTGCAGGAAGCCTTGAAAGACCCGACGCTCAAGCAGCGCTTTGCCGATCTCGGTTCAGAACCCGTGTCGCAGGAACGCGCGACACCCGAGGCGCTGCGCGTGCAACTTAAGTCAGAAATCGAAAAATGGGGGCCGATCATCAAGGCCGCTGGCGTTTTCGCCGATTGAGCGCCAAGACTTGATGACTTGAGGAGAATCGCTTGAGCCCGATCGAACGCAATGCCAAAGATTTCTGGACCGGCGTCATCTACATCGTGATCGGCGGTGCCGCGATCATCATCGGCCGCGACTACGGGATGGGGACGGCGATGAAAATGGGGCCGGCCTATTTCCCGGTGATCCTGAGCAGCCTGTTGATCTTGATCGGCGCGCTTTCGGTCATTCGCTCGTTTTTCAAGCCGGGAACTCCGGTCGGCACCGTGGCCTGGAAAGGGCTGGCGCTGGTGATCGCCTCGACGGTGCTGTTCGGCTTCGTCGTGCGCGGTGCCGGAATGGCCATTGCTCTGCCGCTGATGGTTATCCTGAGCGCCTACGCGAGCACCCGCTTCCGCTGGAAATACGCGCTGGCCTTGGCCGTTGGCGTGACCGTGTTCTGCATCCTGATCTTTCAGGTCGGCTTGGGCGTTCCACTGCCGATCCTGGGATCGTGGTTCGGAGATTGACTCTGGAATGGTGATTGGTGCTCCGGATTTTAGTTCGCTGAGGTGCTATGGAATTCTTTGACAATATCGGACTGGGTTTCTCGGTCGCGCTGTCGCTGGTGAACCTTCTCTACTGTCTGGCAGGGGTTTTTCTCGGCACGTTGATCGGCGTGCTGCCCGGCCTTGGGCCGACCGCGACGATCGCCATGTTGCTGCCGGTGACCTTTACGCTGCCGCCGGTCTCGGCGCTGATCATGCTCTCCGGCATTTATTACGGGTCGCAATACGGTGGCTCGACCACGTCGATCCTGGTCAATGTGCCGGGCGAAGCGGCGTCGGTGGTCACCGCGCTCGATGGCTATCAGATGGCGCTTAAGGGCCGTGCCGGCGTCGCGTTGGCCACCTCGGCGATTGCCTCGTTCTTCGCCGGAACGGTGGCGACCATCGTTCTCGCGCTGTTTGCACCGCCGCTCGCCGAGATCGCGCTCAAGTTCGGCCCGGCGGAGTTCTTTTCGCTGATGGTTCTCGGCCTGCTGGCGTCGCTGGTGCTGGCGCGCGGCTCGCTGTTGCACGCCACCGGAATGGTCGTCCTCGGCCTGCTGCTCGGCTTGGTCGGTGCCGACGTCAATACCGGAACTCAGCGCTATACCTTCAGCATTCCGCAGATGGCCGACGGCATCGGTTTCGTCGTCGTGGCGATGGGGATGTTCGGCCTGGCCGAGGTCGTTCGCAACCTCGAGAACGAGAACGACCGTCCGACGATCGTCAGCAAGATCACCTCGCTGATGCCGACCAAGGAAGACTGGAAGCGCATCACCGGACCGATCCTGCGCGGCACCGCGATCGGTTCGGCGCTCGGAATCCTGCCCGGCAGCGGCTCGATCCTCGGGTCGTTTGCCGCTTACGCGATCGAAAAGAAGGTCTCGAAAAACGCAGCGGAATTCGGCAAGGGCGCGATCGAGGGCGTCGCCGCGCCCGAGTCGGCCAATAACGCGGGCGCCCAGACGTCGTTCATTCCGATGCTGACGCTGGGAATTCCCTCCAACCCGGTGATGGCGCTGATGATCGGCGCGATGGTGATTCAGGGGATCCAGCCCGGCCCGTCGGTGATTACCGAGCAGCCGGCGCTGTTCTGGGGAATCATCGTCTCGATGTGGATCGGCAACTTGTTCCTGGTGATTCTCAACCTGCCGATGGTCGGCATGTGGGTGAAAATTGTCAGCGTTCCCTACCAGTACCTGTTTCCGGCGATCCTGGTTTTTTGCGGAATTGGCGTCTTCAGCCTCAACAACACCGAGTTTGACGTTTATCTGATGGCGCTGTTCGGCGTCGTCGGCTACCTTTTCGTCAAGCTCGACTGCGAGCCTGCGCCGATGCTGCTTGCCTTCATCCTCGGCCCGATGATGGAAGAGTACCTGCGTCGCGCGCTGCTGCTCTCGCGCGGCAATCCGATGATCTTCATCGAGCGACCGATCAGCGCGACGATGCTCGCGCTGGCGGCGCTGGCGATCATCGTCGCGAGCCTGCCGACGTTCTACAAAAAGCGCGAAGAAGCCTTTCGCGAGTAGGTTCAGCCAGATCGCCGCGCGCCATTGGCGCGCGGCAGCGGCTTCCTCGGCTGGGCCCGCGCTCAAATTCGCTGCGCACTTCATTCCATCGCTTCCGGCGGCCTGCTAAAATCGCGCTGCCGACCCGGGCTGAGCTCGGGTTTATTCGTATTTCCCCCGCGCAACGCAGCGGTCAGCGGATCGTCGATCCCATGTTGTCATCCCCGTTCTTGATTGGATATTGCTAATGGAAGTCGTGACTTGCCTCCTCGCCGCCGAAGACGACGAACTCGAAGCCATCGGCGAATCGACCAACCCGCTCAACGAGTGGAGCGGCATCGAGACGCCCGGCCTGGATACGGTCAAGATCGCCACCCTGCATTGCCTGCTGACCGGCGATTCGCTGCAATCGTCGCTCGACATTTACGAGCCGGTCTATGTCGGCGCCAGCGAGACCATCGTCCTGCGGATATCCGATGATTCGCTCGAGAAGCTGGCCATTCTTGACGACCAGGTGTTGGGGAGCGTCGCCAGCGAACTGGCGGCGACCGAGGAATTTGAAAACGACGATTGGCATGCCGAGGACGTCCAGGCGTTGCTCACCGAGATCGCCGGGCTGGCGCAACTCGCCGAGTCGCAGGGGCAGGCGCTGTTCGTCTGGATGTCGCTTGCGCAGCGCTGATTCTCGCTGGAGCCCACTACCTTGACCCGCTCGCAAGCCAATTTTCTGCTCCTCGCGGTGGCCCTGATCTGGGGCTCGGCGTTTGTAGCCCAGGCTCAGGGAATGGCCGGGGTCGGGCCCTTCACCTTTACCGGGATCCGCTTCCTGCTCGGCGTCTGCATCGTCGCGCCGCTCGCCTGGCGTGACCTGCGTCTGATTTCACGGCGCCCGGTGCGACTCGCGCGGCGCGATGCGCTTGGGGTGCTGGCGCTGGGTGCGCTGCTGACGCTGGGCGCGGTCTTTCAGCAGATCGGCATCACCACGACGACAGTGACCAATGCCGGTTTTCTCACCGCACTCTACGTCCCGCTGGTGCCGCTGGTTTCTTGGCTGCTCATGCGCATTCGTCCGCACTGGTCGGTGTGGCCGACGTCGATCGGTTGCCTGGTCGGCACCTGGATGCTGTCCGGCGCCGGTGGTGTCAGCCTCAGCATTGGCGACGCCTGGGTGATCACCAGCAGCCTGTTTTGGGCCTTGCATGTGATCTACGTCGGGCGCCTTGCCGAGCGCATTGGCGGCCCCTTTCTGGTCGCCTGCGGGCAGTTTCTGGTGTGTGGCGTCGCCTGCCTGTCGTGGGCGGGAATGACCGAGGTGATCTCGCTTGACGGAATCCGGCGGGCGGCGCTGCCGATCATCTATACCGGTGTGCTGTCGGTCGGTTTTGCCTACACCGGGCAGGTCGTCGGCCAGCGCTACGCGGCGGCTGCCGACGCCGCGGTCATTCTCTCGGCCGAGACGCTGTTCGCCGCGTTGTTCGGCTATTGGATGATGGACGATCGCCTGAATGCCACGGGAATCGCTGGCTGTGCGCTGATTTTCGCGTGCATCGTCGCCGTGCAGATGATGCCTTTGATGGCGTCCAGACGCGTTGAGCGGATTTAGCTCAAGTGAAAGGCGATGCGGATCCCCGAGATCAGCATCTGCACCGCCATCGTCGTCAGGATCAGCCCCATCAGGCGTTCAAGCGCCTGCATGCCGGCCTTGCCGAAGAGCCGCGCAAACCATCCGGAGCCGAGCAGGAACGCCGCGTTGATGGCACTGGCCAGAATGATGGCGGCGACCCAGACGAAGAGCGCATGTCCTGATTCGCGCGAGGCGAGCAGCACGGTGGCCAGCGCCGACGGTCCGGCGATCATTGGGATCGCCAAGGGGACGATGAAAGGTTCACCGTCGACTTCGGTGTCGGCGAGCTCGGCGCCGAGGTGGTTGGCCGGCGGAAAGACCATGCGCAGCGCGATCAGGAAAAGAATCAGACCACCGGCAATTTCGAGCGCCGGATCGGTGAGGCGCATCGCCAGCAGCAACCAGTCGCCGACGAAGAGGAAGGCGACCAGCACGACGACGGCGACGGCGCTCTCGCGCAGGATGATGTACCGGCGACGTGCGCTCGGGACCTGGCGCAGCAGCGACAGCACAAAGGGGATATTGCCTAGCGGGTCGAGCACCAGCAGCAGCAGGAAAACAGAAGAAAACAATTCGCCGTTCATTGCTTTTCCGATAGGGGGCCTGTGGTGAAGAACAGTTCAGCGATCAACGGCGCCGTTATTCGTGCTTAAGGTCGAGCTTTCTGGCGATACTTTTGTACGCGTCGGTGATCGCTTCAAAACGCCATATTACGCTCTCGGTTCTCGTTTTGAGCGGAGGCGAGATCATGCGCTGGCAATACGCAGGCAAGCAGTGCCGTCATGTATCCGCAGATGGCAATGCGTTGTTGTAAATTTGCAACAATCGAGGTCGTGGCAACTCGGAATTGATACCACTGCTGGTACGCAGGCTGGCCAGAAAGTCACTTTTTCTTGGCTTGTTCACTCCGTCTTTGCCTATTCTTGGCGGCAGGGTGAGTGTCAATAGAAAAGAAAAACGCCAAGACAATGGATGTCTTGGCGCTTAATTGGTGGAGGCGGGGGGGATCGAACCCCCGTCCGCAAGTCCTCTACAGACAGTTCTACATACTTAGTCCGGTCATTTTGGTTT
>Ga0316604_10002765_pt1 | contig 13019 bp, 14 predicted proteins | sample OWC_soil_day20_C_FD_207650 | JGI IMG/M metagenome (GOLD analysis project Ga0316604, IMG submission 207650) | Wetland soil microbial communities from Old Woman Creek delta, Ohio, United States - OWC_soil_day20_CT | ecosystem: Environmental > Terrestrial > Soil > Wetlands | place: USA: Ohio... | reverse complement strand
CCGGCCTGAATGGCCTCTACTACCGGCTGACGCCCTATTACCATGGACGAGGCCTTTGGCCTGGGCGCATGTTGTCTGGGCGAATGCTGCCGAAAACCGGCAGACTTATGTCTTCTATGTTCCATTGCCGCAAAGATAAAGATTTAGAGCTGTCCTTCCAGCAGCAGGGGGGTATCTTCTGAAAGACTACCATCCAAAGGGAATTTACAGCTCCCCTTCCAGCAGCATCAGCTTTATCTTCTGAATAGCAACTATCGACAACGAATCCGTGATCTCATGCCTCTTCACCATCTGATAAGCCTCCTCAAAAGGAACTTTTCTGATATGCAACTGCTCCGTCTCCTCCGGCTCAGCTTCCCGCTGCTCCAGCTGACGAGCCAGGTAAACCACACCAGCTTCATCTGACACTGAATTAGATAAATGGATTTTTACGATCGGCATCCAGCTATGCGCAATCAGACCAGTTTCTTCCAATAACTCCCTTTTGGCAGAATCGAGGGGAGCTGTACCCAGGGGGCCTCCACCTTCTGGAATCTCCCAAGAGAACTCTTCCAATGGAAAACGGAACTGCCCTACCAGGTAAATATTACCTTCTTCATCATAGGGAATAACACCAATGGCGGCATTTTTGAAATGAACTACGCCATAAATGCCCTTCCCTCCTGCCGGATTCAGTACCTGGTGTTCCGTTACACTGATCCAGGGATTGTCATATTCTACTTTGCTGGACAAGATCGTCCATGGGTTATGATTCAGATCCATAATTTACAAATGTAGGAATTGTGACAAGGATTGTGCCGGGCCTGTCATTAAATACAGGTTATAAAAATCAAAAATGGGGTATAAAAAAACGTCCCGCGCAGAGGCGGGACGATGTCAACCAGATGAACGGCGGTAAATACCTTTGATCATCATACCTAAATCTAAATCGTATCTTTCTTCAAATTGAATAATTCGTTTATCTGTGACAAGTGGTGCTTCATATGTATTATATAATCAACGATCAGGTAATTTAGCGTTACCGGGTCGTTCTCGTTTACTTTAACTGTATGTTGCAAGACTTCTGTTGGTATAGTCCGTATCGTTAGTACCAGGTGCTCATTGAAAATGGTCCACAATTTAATTAAATTCTGCCAGTTCATAAACTGCCAGGCCTGTCCCTTTACCCAAAATTCCTGATCATATCCTGGAATTTGCAGCAAAGATATCTGTTGTGCGCGTATTATCCGAACGTTATTATTAATTGCTGAATCTACGAGGTGTCCCAATATTTCTTTTATACTCCATTTTCCGGCTTTGGGCCGCGCTGCTGCCTGCATATCGCTGATATTGGCCAGAAGTTGTCCCCACTCATTAATCAGCGTTTTCAGTTCCCCCGCTACCGTGTACTGCGGATGCTCAGCTCCAAAGGTATATTCCATTTTAACGTTACTGCGTTGATACCTCCCCGGTTCTACAGGTATTTCCCTGAAGCCGATTTTTTCATACATATTCAACGCAGGCACCAGGATTGTATTGGAGTAAAGTACTACTTTTTTGTATCCCAGTTCTTCCGCAATGCGCATGATTTCTTTTACGAGGCGCCAACCTATCTTGTACCCCTGAAACTTTTCATCTACTGCCAGTTTCGTCATTTCTGCACTTTCTGCATCTATGTGTTTCAGGGCGACGGTGCCTACTATTTCATCTTCGGCTGCTGCAAAGATAATCTTCCCTCCTTTACTAAGGATATCTTTATCGGCATGTTGTAATGCCGCGATGTCTGTCGGTTCAATGGTGAAATACTTTTCGATCCAATGTCTGTTTAATCTTTCAAAGTGTGGCAACAGGTCTGGTGCACAGCCTATCAGCCGGATAGGGTCAGTTGCTGTGTTCATATTTCCTCTTGTTTTTATTGACGGATACATTTACTATATAAACACCTGCCAATGTAACGAGGCAGGACAAGGCCGTTGTCCAGTTAAGCTGTTCCTTCAGGATCAGCCACCCAAGAATGACAGCTACAATAGGATTGATATAAGCGTATACCGATGCCAGTGAGGTCGGCAGGTTATTGAGCGCAAAGACATAGGAGGAATATCCTACGATCGATCCGACAAAAATCAGGTACAGCAAACTCTCCCACAATTGCAAGTTCATAGCTGATAAATGAAAACTATACCCCATCAGGGATACCGTGATAAGCATGACAATGCCACTAAAGAGCATCTGAAACCCTGCCCCATAAAGGAAATTCACTTTTAGTGCCCAGCGGGCAGTGAGTACAGAACCAATGGCCCAACTGATACAGGCGATGAAGGTGAGGAAAATACCTAGCCTGAATGCAGGGTTCATTAAACTGGACAGGTAATTATAAAAAATACCCGCTACCCCCAGCAACCCTACCAGCATGCCTACTATTAATAAAGGTGATAAACGGGTACGCTGTACCATGAAATAACTGAATATAGTAATCCAGATTGGGACTGTGGCTACGATGATAGCACATAATCCACTGGGAATGTATTGCATGGCCCAGGTAATCAGGCCATTGCTCAGACAAAGCATCATTACGCCTATTATAAATAAGCGGGAAAGAACGATTTTGTCAGGTAGACGGTAGCCTTTCAGCAGGAAAAAGCTGATCAGGATAATACCGGCAGCGGTTTGCCGCAGGCCTGCGAGCATGAGGCCATGCATGTGTCGTACTCCCACGCTGGAAGCGAGGTAGGTGGTACCCCAGAAGAAACTGACCATTACCAATGCTATATAGGCATTCGTGTTAGAATTTTTCATTGTGCGCGATGTTATAATTCGATAAGGGTGAATTCGTCATTGATTGCAGGAATGGTGTATTTGATGACTGCAATGGGAAAATATTACTCATTGATTGCAGGAATGGTGTATTTGATGACTGCAATGGGAAAATATTACTCATTGATTGCAGGAATGGTGTATTTGATGACTGCAATGGGAAAATATTACTCATTGATTGCAGGAAGGATGTATTTAATGACTGCAATGGGAAAATATTACTCATTGATTGCAGGAAGGATGTATTTGATGACTGCAATGGGAAAATAATACTCTTTGATTGCAGGAAGGATGTATTTGATGACTGCAATGGGAAAATATTACTCATTGATTGCAGGAAGGATGTATTTGATGACTGCAATGGGAAAATAATACTCTTTGATTGCAGAAATAGTATGTATGATGACAGCAATGGAAGGTTTCTTTACGTAAAAGGTTGACATCGTCTTTTGTTATATGTCGATAACTTTATCCGTCTCATTGCCTCAAATGACTGCAATCAACTGCGACATCTCCTCCCACACAATATCTACATCCTCCTCCGTCGTACGCCAATTCACCATGGCCGCCCTGATACCGGGTATACCCTGATACACCGTAGGTGTCATCACCACTTTTCCGCTTTCATTCATTGACTGCAGAAATTGTTTTATAGCCGCAGGTAACTCTTCGGCCACAGCATTGAGTGTAAAACACGCCACACACAAATTCACTGGCGCTAATAACCGGAACGTATCACTGTCCTCAATCAATGCACCCAGTTTTCTAGTAAGCCGTACATTATTCTCCACTATATCAGCATATCCATTTGCTCCATAAGCCATGAGCGTATGCCATGCCGGCAAAGCCCTAAGGCGGCGTGAGTTTTCAGGAGTATAATTACTATATACAAAAAACTCATCCGGGTCAGGCAAATAGCTGGCACCTACATTCCTGAAAGCAGCCATTTGCAGTGTAGGATGTCTGGTAAAGATCATGGCGGAATCGTATGGTACATTCAGCCATTTATGTGCATCAATAGTGATGCTGTCTGCCGCTTCCCATCCCTGTAATAAATGGCGGTAGTCGGAATGACAAGCTGCGAAGCCACCGAAAGCCGCATCTACATGGAGATAGAACCCATATTGCTGTTTGAGCACAGCGAGTGACTGCAGATCGTCGAAGTCCACCGTATTCACCGTACCTGCAGCTGCAACGAAGATCAAAGATTCGTTCTTATGTGCTTCAAGGTAGGCTGTAAGTGCAGTGATATCTACTGATTCCCTGTCTGGCAGGGAAGGAATTTTAACGAGGGCATTCCTGCCTATTCCCAGCATGGCCATAGATTTTACTGTGCTTGAATGCGGGGTACAGGAGAGTATTTTTATGGCAGGTAATGCAGCTACACCCTCCTGGGCTACATCTACACCATGCCTGTTACCGAGCCACTGACGGGCGATGGCAAGTCCTGAGAAGTTCGACATAGTAGCGCCGGAAGTGAATACACCGGTGTAGGCATCTGGCAAACCGAATAACTGTCTGAGTAACGCGATGGTTTCTCCTTCTATATAAAAAGAGGCGCCGTCTTTGTTGGCGGCATTCATATCATATACTGATGTCAGCCAATCACCAGCGATGGCTGCGGGAGTAGCACCACCGGTAACAAATCCCCAGTAACGGCTGCCAGCATTACCGGCGAGGAGGGGTTCGTACCGTTTTTTGAAGGTACTCAGCGCTTGTGAGGCGCCGATGCCTTGTTTAGGAAGGGATAATGGGGTGAGGTTGCCTTTCGCCACATCGACGGGTAAGCTGTCTATTCCGGATAGGAAAGCAGCACTGTAGTCTTTGGTTTGTTGTAGCAACTGATCCATCTGTTGTAAATCATGGAAGAGTGTTTCATTCATGGCGGTAGGTTTGAGACCACAAAAATGAAATAAAAAGCTAATAAAAAACAGATTCAGTTTTTTGAATTTCGACCAGATCAGATTGGAGAACTAGAATAGTTTATTTAAGGGTACAGAGGGGTTGGTTTATCTTGTCAGGAGGTAATACAGTCTGGAAGGATATCCAGTTAAAAGGTTATCCTGCAGGGATGGTTATCCTGCCTGGAAGTTTATCCCGTCAGGGAAAAATGCACTTCACAAACAGCGCAATATTCCTATTCAGGAAGGAAAGTTGTCCTAAGCACAGAAAAATGTTCTGTACTGCAGGAATAGGTCTTCCTTGTTGCTTAAGGCTATTCTGTTCTGCCAGTAGGCTTTGCCATAACACCAAAGGCTCTCCTAAAACAGCTGCCCCTGCGAACCAAACCTATGCTTCGTCTCATGCTCCAACAACCACTTCTTCCGCCATATTCCCCCTGCATACCCCGTCAATGTCCCATTACTCCCAATCACCCTATGACACGGCACCACCACCCACAGCTGATTACGGCCATTAGTACTCCCTACCGCACGAATCGCCTTAGGATTATTCAAATCCTTTGCCAGCTTCAAATAAGTAGTCGTCTGCCCATACGGAATGGTCAACAGCCTATCCCATACAGACTGCTGAAAAGGCGTACCTTCCTGCGCAATAGGAAACGTAAATCCCTTCTGACTACCCGCAAAATAAGCATCCATCTCTGCAACACATTGCACGAATACATCAGGCAACTCTGTCTTACTCAAGACTGGCAGATCAGTCTTATCATTATCACGGATACTGAGTGCATTGATCGCCTTATTCGTGCCTATGATCAACAGACTGCCTACGGGTGTGGGGGTAAAGTAATAGTACTGTTCCATATCATTTATTGTTGTAATGATCTCCATAAATAGAATGTTGCATAAGCAGCATGTTGCTGCCAGTGCTGTGTATATCCTTTAATTTCGGCCAGTGAAGGCTTTGCTGGTAATTGCAATTGTTGTTTCAACGCATTGTGTAAACCTGCATCTTCCAGTGGCAATGCCTGCCAGTAACGGCTGAATTTCATCAGCACGTAATTGGCGGACCAGTTGCCAATGCCTTTGAATGAAATCAGATATTCACGGGCAGCGGTGTAGTCGAGTGATTGTAAATGTGCGAGGGTAAGGCGTTCTTCCGCCATCGCCCTGGCCAGAGAGATGATGTAATCAGCTTTGCTGCGGGAGAACTGCATCGCGATGAGGTCAGCAGGCTCCAGCTTTGCGATTGTAGCTGGTTGAGGATAGACATGATATGTCTTATTGCCGGAGGAAATTGCAGCACCATAGGCATGGATCAATCGTTGTTTTAGTGTGTATGCAAATGAAAGATTGATCTGCTGGCCGGTGATGGTCCAGGTAAGGGCTTCGAACAGTTCGGGAATTCCGATCAATCGGAGACCTTTGTATTGCTGGATGAGGGGCGATAACACGCCGTCCTTTTTTGCGAACTTGTAGAATGGATGGAGGTCTGCATCCAGGTGTAACCAGTGAGTGATATAGTTTTTGATGTAATTGGTATCTATATTATCAGCATCAGCGGATATTTCTACCTGTAGTCCTTCCTTTTGGGGTGCATCTGTAATGGCAGTAAGCACAGGGTTACCATTCACCACAATCACTTTGCGGAGGATATTCCCGTCTACTTCATGCAGACATTCCTTGTCGGAACGACTGAGGAATACCAGGCATTCTGCGAAGGAAAAATTAGCATGGTCGGTGACTGGTATGTGAATTTTCATGTGCGCGATCATTGTAATTTGAACCTGAAGCTTACATTGTAACTTAAAAAGGGCTAGACCGTAATTGAACTTAAGACTTTCACCGTAACTTGAACCTAAAGTTTACACCGTAACTTAAAACTAAGGCTTACACCGCTTGCAAGCCCGATACCCGTTCTTCACAGCATCCTCCCTGTTTTCATAAAATATCACATTATCCGGCCTCGGATTGGCAGCGCAGGAAGGCTTACAAAAGATGCCAGTTGTTTTGACAGCAGTATAAAATACCCCATCGAAATTTTTATCCTTACTCAGCAAGGCCTGTAGCATGACAGGTTGCGTCAGCGGCGTACCTTTTTTATAATCCGTGTTATCAAGAAAAACACCATGATCATTGTCTATTGAATGCGCGCCCCATTGAATGTACTCCTCTACCCATTCTTTAAAAGCAAAGAAGGCAGATCTGTTCAGATACCCGAAGCGCTCACGACCTGCCTGATAAATACGGATCCAACCAGTATCTTCCAACAACTGCAAGTGCTTTGAGACCGCCTGACGGCTGATATTGCCGAAGTGATCATTGATCTGATTTATATTGAGAGGGGCCTTCCGAAGTAGGTCAAGGACTTCCCTTCGAAGCGGGTCCGCAATGCCTTTGAACAACTCGTCCATTTAAGCAACTTTTTTGTTGCGCTAATTTATGCAATTTTTTAGTTGCACAAAATTATTCTTCCTAAAAACAAACAGATTTATTTTTCTTACATTTGACCATATCAGAAATTCAATCACATGTTAAAAACTGCCGACCATCTATACTTGCAGATTGCAGAGAATGTAGAGCAACTCATCATCAAACAGGTATTAAAAACAGGAGACAAACTCCCGTCTGTACGCAACATGAGTGAAGAGCAAGGCGTGAGCATGAGCACTGCCTTCCAGGCTTATTATCACCTGGAAAGCAAAGGCATGATTGAATCCAGACCCAAATCAGGCTACTACGTCACCTACAGTCCACGGCGCATGCCGGAACTACCGAAACAAACAGAGGCCGTCAAAAAGCCGTCTGAAGTAACGGTGCATGAAATGATCTCGCGCATGTATTTACATGGTTCCAATCCTGAGATCCTGAAATTTTCTTCTGCCGTGTTTCCCGTCGCACAACTCCCTGCTGCCAAGATGACCAAGGCCATGGTACAGGCTATTCATAGATTACCGAATGGAGGGTTGGGCTATGACAGTCCACAGGGCAATGAAGACCTGCGCAGACAAATAGCACGTATGTCTATCGGATGGGGTGGTGCGGTGACGGAAGATGATAGTGTGATTGCGGCGGGTTGCTCTGATGCCATATCATTATGTCTTTCTGCGACGACGCAACCCGGAGATACGATTGCCGTGGAAAGTCCCACCTACTACGGCTTCCTGCAGCTGGCAGAGAACCTGGGGTTAAAGGTGTTGGAGATACCTACACATCCTTTGACAGGGGTAGATTTAGATTACCTGGATAAAGCGATTCCTAAGTTTAAGGTAAAGGCCTGCCTCTTTGTGACCAATTTCACTAACCCACTGGGGGCTTGCATGCCGGATAGTCATAAGCAGGAGCTGGTAAGAATATTAGAAAAATATGATATACCGCTGATAGAAGATGATATATATGGTGATATGTACTTTGGTAAAGAAAGACCGGGGTTATGTAAAACCTTTGATAAAAACGGGTTAGTGCTGCTGTGTAATTCGTTTTCCAAATCATTGGCGCCGGGGTATCGGGTAGGATGGACATTGCCGGGGCGTTATAAAGAAAAAGTATTACGGATTAAACGTAACCGTGCTATCTCCTCTCCTTCTTTGCCCAGTGCTGCCATTGCGTGTTTTCTGGAAAATGGGCGGTATGAGCATCACCTGAGAGGAATGCGAAAAATTTTGCATACCCAGTTTATGCGGCATTTACAGGCTATTTCCGATTATTTTCCGGAGGACACCTGTGTAACCCGGCCCGGAGGCGGATTTGTGTGTTGGATAGAATTGAATCCAAAGATCAATACTTTTGAATTGTATGAGCAATCCCTGAAGCATAAGGTTATTTTTGCACCGGGCAGGATCTTCTCCCTACAGGATAGGTATACAAATTGTTTGAGAATAAGTTATAGTAACCCGTGGAGTAAAACGGTGGAAGATGGGTTAAAGACAGTTGGCCGGCTGGCAAGAAAGCTAATGAGTTAATTCTTAACGAAAATCAAAAAGGTAGCAAACGGGTATAAACTCCTTTTATAGAAAGGCCTTAAATGTCATCAGCTACCTCTTAACTCAATTGAGAAAAAAACGAACTCAGGTACTTCATCATCTCCTTATTAATTGTCAATTGTACGTTTCTTCCCGTCTTATCATATATTAATATACCGCTGTCTACCAATATCTTTATATGATGTGAAACTGTGGGTTGGGACAAACCAGTCAGCTCTGTGATATCACAACACTGTATAGCAGACTGTCTGGAAGCCGCCAGCAATATGGATAAACGGTGTTTATCTGCAATTGCATTTGCTGCTTTCTCTATCATTACTGCATCCATTACGTAAAAGTATGATAAATCTCCCAAAAGAGGGGATGCCCTTTCATACCCAAAAAAAGAAAAAAAAAACTTTCAAAAACCCTCCCAAAATTACAAATCGTTAACAACCGTAACTTTTTCTACTGCGTATATGGTAGGAACACCTTAAGCCAACCATGAAGCATCATAGTCAGGTACATCTACAATTGTCAGTGAATAGTGAGGTTCCGATTTATCAGCAGATCAAATCGTACATCATTAACGAAATCAAGCGGGGGCGACTGTTGCCCGGCGCTCAGTTGCCCGGTAGCCGCGTGCTTGCCCAGCAACTACGCGTGAACCGTAACACCGTCATTCTTGCATATGAACATTTAGCCGCTGAAGGCTGGATTGCCACTCAATATAAGAGTGGGACAAGGATTAGTGATCCCATACCCCAGGAACTGGTTTCGCCAGATACTCCTGAGGCAGAAGCGAAACCCTCGCTGGACATCACTTTCCGTAAGTTTGCTCCACCACAGCCGCTACCTTATAATAATGGTACATTTGATACCGTATTCGACGAAGGTCAACCAGATGGACGTCTGTCGCCAATACCGGAGATCACCCGCGAAGTGAGGAAGATCCTGCACCAGCAAACCACCAAATTGCACCTGAAGAATTACAACGAAAGGGGTAATGAGCAACTGCTACAGGAGATCAACCTGGTATTGAACAACGACAGGGGCCTCGCTGCTGTGACTGAGAATATTTGTGTCACCCACGGGCACCAGGACTCCCTGTTCCTCGTAGCGCAGACATTGATATTCCCAGGTGATCATGTAGCGGTAGAGCATCCCGGCTATCAGCCAGCATGGGAAGCTTTCAGGCTCACCGGCGCTCATCTCCACTATATTCCGGTTGATGAACAGGGCATTGATGTGGAAGCACTGGCAGTAGTTTGTCAGCATACATCCCTCAAAGCAGTATACATCACTCCGCATCACCAGTACCCTACCACGACTACGCTGCCAGCAGCACGACGTAAGCTGTTGCTGGAACTGAGTGAACAATATCATTTTATGATCATTGAGGATGATTATGATCATAATTATCACTTCGATGCACAACCGGTATTGCCGGTAGCGGGTATGCCGCATGCAGACAATGTCGTATATATCGGTAGTGTGGCACCTTCAATACCCTTGAGTTTTGTATATGGTCCTGTTGAATTTATCCATTCACTGGCATCCTGCCAGATGGTGGTGAGTCAGCAACGTGATCGACTGCTTGAACAGGGAATGGCCAACCTGATGGCGGAAGGCGAGATCAGAAGGTACCTGCAACAGACACATGCCACGTATAAAAAGCGATTGACACTGACTTCAGGTATACTGGAAGTGAACTTTACGGGGATTGCAGATTTTACGATTCCGAAAGGTGGGCTGGCTATCTGGATCCGCTTGCACCAGCCGCTTCAGATTTCACAATTGCACGAAGCTGGAATTTATATCGTAAACCCCAATAGTTTTTATGCTCCACACTATAATGGGCAAACAGGATTGAGATTAGGATTTGCTTCTCTGGAAGAAAATGCTATAGTGAAGGGATTGGATAAACTGGCCAAAATTTTACAACGATAAATTTATAGAAGATTTTATATTGAAAAAAACCTCTCATACTTTGGAGTAACAAAGTACATTGACAAGCCCTATTATACTTGGATATGGTAATTTAACCGGAAAAGGCAGTAATACTGCCTTTTCCTTTTTTTATGGGAATGTGGGAATGAATTTTTTTATGACAATGTAGAATGATACATACAATCAATCTGCAGTTCTGCCGAAGCTAAAGATTTGTTCAGGAAAAGACAGTTGTGCTGTCTTTTTTTGTTGCCCTGATAATGTGCACAGGTATAACACATTCTTTGTAACTCACCGCTTTCCTGGTTCATAAGACCTGCTATCATCGCAAAGATGGTTTGATAGAGGTTGTTTTTTTCAAAAGCAGGACGTTTTTCTAATACTTCAGTTAAGGGTAATACATATTCTTCTGCTTTGAGCAGGATGTCCCGCCCCACTTCAGTAGGCAACATAGAGAAGCTACGCCTGTCACGTTTGTCAGGTTGCATTTCCAGTAAGCCTTTCGAAACAAGAGAGGCGACAGCATCGCTGATGGTAGGTCGGCTAAGTTGTAATTCGGTGGCAATGTGCGCCACTTTGTTCAGTTCCGCCGGATGGTAGCCAATGAAGAGGAGGATTTGTAACTGCAGGGGGGTAAGCCCCAGGGTACGCGCCTGCTCCCATTGCAAGGCTTTCAGCATGTCGCTGAGGCGTTGTAGTGACAGAACGAGTCTGGCATCCAGGCTGTGAAGCTGCTGTTGCGGACTAAAGTTGGATGGTTTTCTCTGTGGCATGTAAGGGTGCAAAAGTAAAGTGGTTACAGTTGAGGAATAAGAGCCAGATGAAAGTATTTTTCAGGCAAAGTGGCCTGGTAGGCCAAGGTTTATGTATGAAAGAAAACATCAAATTGTGTGAATTGCGACCTCCGGCAGTCATTCACACAATTTAAGCGGCATTGATTGGTGGCAGCAATAGCTGCCGCCAATCAATGCCAAAAGCGAAATGCAGATAATAAGTTATATTTACCCTTACAACACAGGTATTTATACGCTTTTCTTTATCGCCCCATTCTTCTAGTTTGCATTATCAATCATTACAAAACACGCTTATTTATGAAGCACCACGATTCCATCCGTATCTTTGCGCCGGTTTTACTACTGCTATGCTTTAGCAGATGTACTCCTGGAAACCCCGACAATTTTCAGATCCCGCTGGACAAAGCACGCGCCAGCCGTCATGTGATCTCTCAGCAGGAAGCTGACAACCTCATTACCGGGTTCCAGCGTGGTAAAAAAGAATTGCAGGCCCGCCTGCCAGGCAACTATCTCGACAGCGCTTTCAACCTTCCCAATGCTGAAATGTTCAACCGTGATGCTATTGCCGCTCTGCTGAATGCCAAAGGCGCAGATGGTGTCCGCATTTACCTCGGTAAGGATGAAAAAGGCCAGGTAAGACTGGTATTACTGCCGGTAGACCGCAAAGGCAATGATATCCATACCACCCTCGTAAGCCGTGAAACCGCCCTCAATGTACCAGGTATCGAATCCGCAAAAGCACAGGGTAACCTGCAGGCAATGGAAAGCGGACAACGTTGTCCTCCACTTTGTAAAGATGTCGTACAACCCAAATAAATGAATAATCTAGGCGCATTCTTTGTCAGCCAGATTGTAATTATCCCATTAGTGATAGGGCTGATACGCTTTAACAAAACAGTGACCAGCTATCAGCCCTTCCTCCTTTTGCTTGCCCTGGCTTTCATTTCGGAATCTATCAGCTTTATTTGCATTGAAGTACTCAACACCAGCAATGCGATACCTTTCAACCTATATGGGCTGGCAGAATGTATGGTTGTACTGTATCAGTTTTATATATGGGGGTTTCTAAAACGGAAGTACCGTCTCTATATCGTACTTGCCGCAAGCCTCACTACCGGATGGATCACTGAGAATCTATTCTTTTCACAGATCGAAAATTTCAGCCCTGTTTTCAGGGTCACGTATGCATTCATTGCCGTGTTGCTCAGTATCAATGAAATTAATTACCTTATTGTTCAGGACAACAAGAACCTGTTGCGTAACTCCCGTTTTCTCATCTGCATGGGATTTATCATCATTTTTATTTACCAGATCATCTATGAAGCCTCCTTCTTCGTGGGGTCAGATACTATATTGACCCTCAAGATTGTTTTTATGTTCAACTATATCAATGCTTTTGTAAATTTGATCTATGTGCTCGCGGTGTTGTTTATCCCCGTCAAGACTGCTTATTACTTTAAAAAACACTTTGAAGCGTAGCATCGTCAATGCCCCATGGATGATAAGATCTTTTATACGACCGTCTTTATTTCACTGCTGATAGCGGTCATTATCATATTCTTTGTCGTCTCCATTATTCTCTACCACCGCAGGTATATACAGCTGCAAAGGGAGCGGAT
>Ga0316604_10002763_pt1 | contig 13022 bp, 10 predicted proteins | sample OWC_soil_day20_C_FD_207650 | JGI IMG/M metagenome (GOLD analysis project Ga0316604, IMG submission 207650) | Wetland soil microbial communities from Old Woman Creek delta, Ohio, United States - OWC_soil_day20_CT | ecosystem: Environmental > Terrestrial > Soil > Wetlands | place: USA: Ohio... | reverse complement strand
CTCCAGCCAGGTTCTCTATTTCTGTAAAATCCCCGGTCGATAATGCCAGCGCTATCGAAAGCCGGCTTGCGTCCAACGTATCATTCCCGCTGCCGCCGTCAACCAGCACGTCATTGGCATCATACACAAACCGGTCATTCCCGGCTCCCCCGTAAAGGCTGTCAGCTCCGGCTCCGCCGTTGATGGTATCGTTGCCGTCCAATCCTTGTATTAGATCATTTCCGCTAGTGCCAATAAGGTTATCGTTGCCAACAGTTCCATTCACTATCGCCATACACTCTCCTCCTAACACGATTCATGATCAAAGATCCCAACAGTCATGAGTATTGATCTAAAATCAGAGGCAAATCAGAGTTGCAAAATGATTGTTGCGTCGACAACAGCGCTAGTCCGGCATTAATTGCAAATTTTCGTCCGTTTCTATTTGCCTATCCGGAAGAAGAAAAACAAAAAACCGCCCGATCACAACCGGATAGTCCGGTGCGGCCTGGCAGTCATAAGCCCACTACTGGAGCCTTTAGACCCGCGGCTTTGCGTCCTCACCTTTCAGTAAGTTTGCCCATACGGTTTTCTTTAAACTCCAAAATATGTTCAACTAATTACATTATATCCTATATTTTTTTCATACAAAAGTATTTTTTGAAATTTGTAGGATTATTTTAAATTTACTGACACTTCATGTATATTTTTTCTTTATTGGTTGATGCACTCATTTTTGTTTTGCGCGCCCTCCTTGCTTCGAACTAATCAGCCATGCCGGAAGGGCTTGTCGCTATGATACCGCACGAAGCAATCATACTTTGTGTTGGAGTAAAAAATAAAGGGTCTGCATCTCTGCAAACCCTTGAATTTCCTGGTGGAGACGAGGGGATTCGAACCCCTGACCTCTTAAATGCGAATCAAGCGCTCTCCCAACTGAGCTACGCCCCCACAACTATTATATTGTGACCAACATGTTTAATTCTAGCACGAACTTTATCCAGTTTCAAGGGGGAAATACGGTCTTTCTCTCCTTACGCTCCTGCTTTCTTATTCGAAGACCGGAATAATTTTCCGGAATACGGTTTCATTTTGGCGAATTTTATCTTCGTTTCCGAGAACGCAGAAATAATTCTCCCGCATAGCAGTTCCCACCAAATCCGCTAAAGCATGAATATCCTCAATGCCGGTAGCCAGGATTTCATCCCGTTCTTTTTGAATATCTTGTTGCGTAATCTTGCGGATATAGCTGGATGCAGCCCGTTCCCCCTTCATCGGAGGGGTTAACGGCGTATCGATTTTGCTCATGGTGCCAATAATGTATTTCGTCATTTCCCGTTCATCGCATTGCAACCCCCGCAGATAATCCGCCGTTTGATCGAAAACTTGCAGGCTTTCGACCAAATTAGGATCGCGGTAAGAACCGAAAACCATATTGCCATTGCGGTAAAAATTGGCAAACCCGCCATAGGCGCCGCCCTGCACCCGTATCTTGGTCCAGAAATAGTCATACCGCAACATCGTTTCCAAGACCCGCATACTGCCATGGTACGAATAGCCACGATTACGGAAGTTCGCTGCTTTGGCGACATACTGGACCTTGCCGGGAGTCATAAGTCCTTCATTACAGTCCAAAAACGCCAATTTATAATCCTGTTTTGGCATGCTTTCGCTTCCCAACGAGCCGGCCAACCCTGCGAACGCAGTTTGGAAGGCAGGATAATGCTCCTCATCCGCCGTCAAACCAACCAACAAATTGGCTTTGACAAACAGCTTTTTGGCAACCGCGGCTAAATTATCAGCAATTTCTTGCTTGCGGGTAGTAAAGTTCTTTTCAATATCAACCAAAAACTGATAAAACGTCAACATGGCCTGCTCATTGTAGCGGCCGACCGGTGAAAAATAGGCTAACGTTCGGGTAGCCACAATATTGCGCCCCAACCGGAACAAACTTTGCGACCAGTTTTCCTTGGTTTCAGCAACAATTTCCTGCAACCGCTTCGTATCATGGTAATCGCTGCCGGTTAAAATCTGCTGCAACAATTCCATGACCGTGGGCAATTTTTCCACCAATGCCTTCACGCTGACAATAAACTTCGGGTAATACACCGTATCGGTAGTTCCTTCGCTATAAGCGGCTGCATCATACCCCATTCCGCCGCTGTGGATATTAACCTCATTGGCCAAATCACTGTACGTGTATTTTTCAGTGGAGATTTTCCCCAGCATATCCGAGAGCAAATACATATACGGTATTTGTTCCTCCGGAATAACCGCAGCATCAAAATAAAAGCTGAGATACGCAATTTTATTCGTAAACAATGGAGAAAACAGGATCGTTGTTTCTTCTTCCCGGCGAACATCCAACACAATTTTTTCCGCTTCCTTTTTGATATCTGCACGGTCCAGCAGAGGAATTGTGGCTAAATTTTCCGGCGAATCCGGAGCCTCCTGCCGTCGTTTGAGATCCTGGGTCTGCCGGACGAGCACATCAATTTCAGCCGCTGATAAGGTTGCCTTATACGCCGCCAGCTCTTCGCGCACCTGCGAATCAATTTGGTCTGTCATTCCCGGATGCGGCTTGAGGATCACCAAGGCCCGGTGTGTGTTGTCCATCAGGCATTGCTCAATAATGCTTTCAAAATACCGTTCCGTTAATGCTGTTTTTATTTTCGCCAAAACAGGTTCGTATTCCAGCTGCAGGAACGGGCTCTCACCGTACAGCCAGCTTTCCATACAGTTGATGTTATAAATTAAGCCTTTGGGGTTGGTACCGTAGTTGGCTTCCCGCAACCGGAATTCCAGCAAATTAATCGAGGCCTCGATTAATTTTTTATCGATTCCTGCTGTCGTTAACTGCTGCAAAGTCTGGTAAACCACTTTGACAAACGCATCTTCCTTCTCCGGATTCGACCCACTGACAGCAATCGTCAGTACCGGCTGGCGCATTCCTTCCTGAAAATTACCAAAGACATCTTTGCCGATACCGGCTTCGATCAATGCTTTGCGCAAAGGCGCCGCTGGACTTTCCAGCAACATATGCTCCAGAACTTGAAAAGCCAGGATCGTTTCCGGGTTTGTCGCCTGGCCAACCACAAAATTCATACTAAAAAACGTTTTATCCACTGTCTTTTCCGTCAAAGAAACCGGATAATCATATTCCGCTCTTACCGTTTTACTAAACGGAGCCTGTAAGGGGATTGCCGTTTCAACCGGAATGCGGGTAAACGAATTCAGATACGCTTCATCAAAAAATTTCAATGTGTCCAGCAAGTCCATATCACCGTACAAATAAATGTAACTGTTGGACGGATGATAGTAAGTCCGATGAAAATCCAAAAATTGTTCTTGTGTTAATTGGGGAATAAACTCCGGATCGCCACCGGATTCATGCCCATAGGTCGTATCTGGAAAAAGGGTTTTTAGAATTTTTTGTTCTAAAATCGCATCCGCCGACGAAAAAGCGCCCTTCATTTCATTATAAACGACCCCTTTATACGTCAGTTCGGCTTCCGGGGCTTCTATTTCATAATGCCAACCTTCCTGCATCAAGGTCTCCGGGCTTTGATAAATATTCGGATAAAACACAGCGTCCAGGTAAACATCCATCAAATTGCGGAAATCTTTATCATTGCGGCTAGCCACCGGGTACATTGTTTTATCCGGAAATGTCATTGCGTTCAAAAATGTGTTTAGAGAACCCTTGACCAATTCTACAAATGGCTCTTTAAGTGGAAATTTGCGTGATCCGCAAAGGACCGAATGTTCAATGATATGCGGCACACCGGTGCTATCGGCAGGAGGTGTACGAAAACTAATGGAAAACACCTTGTTATCATCCTTGTTTCCCACATAAAAGAGCTGCGCTCCGCTTTTTTCGTGCATAAAAATTAATCCCTGTGAATGAAGTTCATTAATTTTTTTATCCTCCACTAAACGGAACCCATGATAAACATTGCCGATTTGATATGGCATTATTGTAACCTCTTTCCCCTGAAAAACTGCTTTTTCAGGCCAGTGTACTTTCTCTTTCATATTCGCCATGCAACAAACAACGTCCTGCGCCTTGCACAAAAACAACAAGCATTGTCACCTACAAGACGAAAAAAAGACTTACCAGAAGGTCTGGCAAGTCAGACTATTGAAAAAGGCCAATCTTCGTTGCACCCGAAAGGGGTATTCCGAAACTCTAAGGTAGACCTTAAACATCCCTATTTAAACCCAAATAAAGTCTATCCCTTAAAATGGAATTTCTTCATTAAGCTCCGTTTTGGGGCCGGCTGATTGAACAACAACCGTCTCTGCCAAATCTGCCGCAGCTGGTTTGGCACGATCGTCGAAACGGCTTGGCACCTGTTCCAGATTAGGCGCCACCAACTCGGCAACCACCTCAGAAACCCATTTTTTCTGGCCATCATTGCCGTCATAAGAGCGAATTTGCAGGCGGCCCTGTACAAAGACCCGTTGCCCTTTATGAAGGCTATTCCCACAATTTTCGCCTAATCGCGCCCAAGCAACAACCGGGATAAAATCGACCGCATCACTTTGATTACTCTGGCGATGAACCGCGACTGAAAAAGAAGCCACAGCCTTTCCCGTTTTCGTATAGCGAACCTCCGGGTTTTGCGCTATGTTGCCCGTAATCATAATCGTGTTCATTTCCTGACTCTCCCCTCGCATCATCCGATTTGCGTTCTCTAAGAACATATGTTTGTTTTAATTATAATGCAACATGTGTTCGATTGCAAGGGCTGACTGTAAATTATTTTTTGGTTTTCTTTTGCGGCACAGCGGTTAACACAATGCGGTCCTCTTCCCGACTGATCTTAAAGTCGTAATCCAGTACCCCTTTTTGAAACATACTGACTTTAAACTCCAACAGCGCTTTGTTTAAATGATCGGCAGCCTGGCGGCTCAAATAACCTTCATCTAATACCTTTTCTTTTTTCGGAGCAGGTTTCTGAAGCTTAGAACGTCCCTCTTCCTCATTAACCATATTTTCAAAGGTAAGCTCTTCCTCCATCGAACCAAACATTTCACGATCACTCAAATTTTTTCTTATTTTAACCATGTCAACTCCTCCTTCTCACATCAATTTTACTGCTAAAAGGTATGCTTAACACCCGGCAAGGTAAACCCCCGGCCCAGTACTTCCACTGCATCCTGGACAATCATAAATGCATTGGGATCCGCCTCATGCACTAGCTGCTTAATCTTGGCGATTTGGGTAACACTGACAACAATAAAAATAATCTGCTTATCCTGGCGGGAAAACGCGCCCTCCCCATGCAAAATAGTAGCGCCCCGGCCAACTTCCTGCAGAACCGACTGAATAATTTTTTCCGAATTGTACGATACAATATGCAACGTCTTTTTCCGGTTCAAGCCTTCCACGACATTATCGATAACATTGCCGGTGACAAACATCGCCATAAGAGTCAATACGGCCAATTTCAGGCCAAACAAAATTGCCGCAATGAACATGATCGCGCAGTTCACGGCAAAACTGACAAAACCCACATTATACGAATAGTATTTTTTGATAATCGCAGCCGTGATATCCAAGCCCCCGGCACTGCCATTGGCCCGGAAAATTAACCCGCCGCCAATGCCGGAAAAAACACCGCCGGTGATGGCCGATATAATCGGATCATCAATCACAACCCAGGATGATAAAAAGCGGGTTGCATCCACCCCCAGCGAAAACAGGCAGGCGCCATACACGGTGATAACCGCATATTCCTTGCCGATAAACCGGTAAGCAGCATACAACAGGGGGATATTCATAAGGAAGATTTGCAAGCCAATCGGCAAATTATACAAATAATAAAAGATGATGGCTAGCCCGCTGACGCCGCCGCTCAACAAATGGTGAGGCACAAAAAACAAATTAATGGAACTGCTGGAAATCAGACAGCCAATACTGAGCATCAGATACCGTGCAATCTGCTTACGCATACTTTCCCTCCGTTTTTACGCTTTGCTATTATCGATTGTTTCGCTCTTCCCACACTATATCCCTGTGTCTTACCGGCCTGCGCCAAAAAACTTCTCCCGCAAAAAGAGCATCAATGCAAACAACGATAAAACATCATTAAACCAATTTATTATCCGTTTGTCAAATGAACGGTCGACTAATTCAAAAATGAAATTCCACAAAAAACTTCTTTTGCAAAACGATTGACAAGTGAAATACCCTTGGAGTATTATTAAAACGATTTCACGAACCATGCTAAGAAAAACAAATTGCATATAGAGAAATAGGTGCCCTTCGGGGCTTAATAGGGAAGTCCGGTGTAAACCCGGCGCGGTCCCGCCACTGTAATGAGGAGCAAACCCTTGATGCCACTGGGATATTTATCCTGGGAAGGTTGGGCGAGCGATGATTCAGAGTCAGGAGAACTGCCTATTTGACAGTCACCGTTAGACCCACGAGCGATGGGAAGGGGATTTTTTATAAGAGTCTACCTTCCCCCCGGCTTATTTCCTATGCCGGGGGGATTTGTTGCAATGATTCATGTTGATTCATTTTGTAACAAAGCCTCCCTGTGACGCAGGGAGGCTTTTTGTATATAATTTTTGGTTATTGAGGTTTATAATGAAAATTCCAAATCGTTTCACCTTACTGCTTATTCTTACTGTTTCATTGGTTCTCACCGGCGCCGTGGCTCTAAATTTGCCGCAAAAAAACGTAAAACCGGCATTGCATAACTATCAAGATGCTTTTTTAACCGGAAAACTCCACTTTCCGACCGGCAAACCGCAACGGATCGTTTCCTTGTCACCAAACATAACAGAGATTTTGTTTGCCTTGGGAGTCGGAGACCGCATCGTAGGGGTTACCAGTTATTCCGATTATCCGGAAGAAGCGAAAACAAAACCTTTCATCGGTGAATATGAAGCCCCGGATATCGAGAAAATCATCGCCCAAAAACCGGATCTGGTCTTTGCCTCGGGAGAAGCCAAAGAAAACCAGTTGCTGATTTTGGCACAGACTGGCATCCCCGTAGCCAAGGTCAATCCAAAAAGTTTGCCGGAGATCATTGCTGCGATTGATTTAATCAGCGTGGCGGTGGGCGAACCGGAACGCGGCGCAATGTTACACGAACAATTCACCTCGCAAATGAACATGATCGAATTTCAAACAAGCCAATTGCCCACCAAGCGGATTTTCTTGGAAATTTGGGATGTTCCGTTGCTGACGGTCGGCGGCAAATCGTTTATTAACGATATTGTTTTGCGGGCCGGCGGACAAAACGTCGCCGCGAAGGTTGATGCCGATTACACGCCAAGCAACATCGAAGCCCTGTATGCTTATAACCCTGACATTTATGTCATTGTCAGCCACAATCATGAAAATGCCCGCTCTTTCATAAACCGGAGCGAATTGGCAAACCTGAGCGCCGTGCAAAACAAGCAAATATTCCCTATTCCCGCTGACATCCTCACAAGGGCGGGCCCGCGCAGTTTTCAGGCCTTATCACAATTGGCAGAAATCATGCATCCTGAAATCAACCGTAACGGAGAGAAACAATGAGACCTATTACTTTAAAAGCTTTCACCATTATCATATTTTCTGCTTTATTATTGTCGACAATTGCCTTCTTCATGCTTACAGTTGGTTCAGCGCCTATTTCTCCATCGGCGATCGGGTCTGTTCTTCTGGATCAAATCTTCGGAATAAGCCAACACAATTTTTCCCCGATTGAGCAAGTCATTGTCTGGGAAGTCCGTTGGCAGAGAATCGCCTTGGCAATTCTGGTCGGCAGCGGATTAGCGGTATCCGGAACTTGCTTTCAAACGATATTTAAAAACCCGTTGGCCGATCCCTTCCTGCTCGGCGTTTCTTCCGGCGCTGCCTTAGGCGCCGCCGCATCAATTCTGTTGCATTACACTCAGTTTCTCATCCCATTCGCCTTTTTCGGCGCGATAATGAGCCTGATATTCGTATCTCTCGTCGGCCGTCAAGGGCTTATCGCCGGCGCCAACCATCATTTATTGCTGGCCGGCATTGCTTGCAGTTCCTTACTCAACGCCTTGTTAAGCGCTGGCATGGCACTCAACGCAAATAAAATGCACTTGATCGTATTTTGGTTGTTGGGCAGCCTTACGAATTACACCGATAGCCTGTTGCCGCTGCTTTTTCTCATTACAGCCGGGTTTTTCATTACTATGGTCTTTGCCCGCGACTTGGATATTCTGGCATTAGGCGATAACGAAGCCCGTTTTTTGGGCGTTGATGTCAATCAGGTCAAACTGCTTCTGCTCATCGTAACGACGCTGATCACCGGCGCCTGTGTATCGGTCAGCGGCATCATCGGTTTCATCGGCTTAATCATTCCACATATGGTCCGTAAAATTGTCGGACCGGAACATTTTCTGTTACTACCGCTCAGCGCCATTTGGGGAGCCCTGTTTCTCCTGCTGGCCGACAGCCTGACCCGTATGCTGCCCTTGCTATCCAGCATCCCGGTCGGCGTCGTTACCGCCTTGTTTGGCAGTCCGTTTTTCTTGTATATCTTATATTTAACCGGCAGGAGGCAATAAACAATGAGCGTTTTATCTTTACACAACCTGTATGCCGGCTATGGCCCAAAAACAATTCTCAGCGATATCAACCTAACGGTTGAGGCCGGACAGTTTGTCAGCATTATCGCTCCCAACGGCACCGGCAAATCGACCTTGTTAAAAACAATTGCCGGCGCACTTTCGCCCCTGCAAGGGGAAATCCGGCTATGTCAGCACCCTTTATCCGCTTATAGCCGGCGCGATCTGGCCAAAAAAACAGCGGTGGTTTCCTCCGATATCGATTCGGTCAATTTCTCGGCCTGGCAAATGGTCATGATGGGCCGGTTTCCTCATATTCCCCGGTTTTCGAGCCCCTCAGAAGGAGATAAGGCGGTTGTCCAATCCGCTATGGAGGATGCAGCCATCTGGCCGAAACGAGACTCTCTGTATTCCCACCTTAGCCAAGGTGAAAAACAGAAGGTGATGATCGCCCGCGCATTGGCGCAGCAACCGGAATTATTACTACTGGATGAGCCTACCGCCCATCTTGACATTTGCAATCAATACGGAATTTTACAATTCATTAAAGACCTCGCAAAACACAAACAAATGGCCGTCATTGCCGCCATTCATGATATTAATCTGGCCCTGCACTTCAGCACTCATCTGCTTTTTTTGAAAGATGGGAAAATACTAGGAAACGGTCCGGCGGATGAAGTTCTTTCCTCGGAGATTCTCGCGGAACTCTACGGGATGCCTTTCACCTTGCGCCGGGATGCAGGAACCGTGTATGTCAGGCCTGCTTTGTTTGAATAACCATTACAGGAGGAACTTATTTTGAACTACCGAAAACTCAAGAAAAAAATGGCGGTCACGCTGACAGTCGGAACCATGTTGTCCGCCGGCCAGGCCTATGCCGCGGAAGAAAACACCTTTCAACTCGATCTGATGACGATTACTGCCGATCGAATTGAACAAACGGTTGGGACTACGCCCAGCAACGTATCCGTGATCACAGCAAAGGAATTGCAGGACAAAGGAGCCAAAACTCTCGCCGAAGCACTATCCGACGTGCCGGGTGTAACCGTCCAAAACTACGGCAACGCCGGGCAAATCGCCATTCCTTACATCTTAGGCAGCGACCGTGTTGTTGTACTGGTTGACGGAAAGCGCATGAATTTGCCGCAAGGCATGTCGTATGGTTACGGCGGAGTCGATGCCAATACGTTTGTATTGGCTGACAACATTGACCGGATTGAAGTAGTCCGCGGCGGCGCATCCGTTCTGTATGGAGCGGATGCAGTGGGCGGCGTCATCAACATCATTACGAAAAAAGGTCAAACAGATACACCGTCTTCCGTGAGCGTAGCAGCAGGAAATTACGGTGCCCGTTACTACAGTGTCAACACCGGCGGACAAGAAAAAAACACACGCTGGCTGCTTTCCGGCACACAGGATTCGAATGACGGGCAAAGAGACAATAGCGCTTACAAGGCAAAAAATGCATCTTTCCGGATCGATCAAGACCTGAACAAAGGGGAAACCATTACTGCAACTTATGATTACTACGGCAGCCACGCCGGATTGCCAGGCGCTACGTATTGGAAGACGCCAAACGATTATGGCAATATTTTAAGGCAGAATTGGAGCATTGGTTATACAAAAGAACATGCTGACGGAAACCGGGTTTTTCGCTACTATGACAATAATCAAATCTACTCCACTTTCATTTCCCCAAGCTACTACCGGCACGAAAACTCCGTTCACGCCTTTGAATATCAAGATAATGCAAAATTAGACGCGAACAACTTGTTAACTTGGGGCGGCGAATGGCGCAAAGATAAAGTTACCAGTACCGCGGAAGGCAACATCCCGCACAGTGGCACTACGAAAGCAATCTTTGTCCAGGACCAGTATTCCCTCACAGCTTCTTCCACCTTAACATTAGGTATCCGTCAAGATAATAACAGTATTTACGGCGACCACACTTTGCCTAAAATAGCCTATCTGTATCAAGCCAACGAGAACACAAGCTACTTTGCCAACTGGGGTAAAATATTTAAAGCCCCTAATTTTGATCAACTCTACTGGAGCGATTCCGGTATGCTTGGCAATCCGGATTTGAAACCGGAAACCGGCTGGACAGCAGAAGTAGGCATGAAGAACAAATTTAGTAAAATTACCGAAGGCACTTTGTCATTATTTAAGCGTGATTTGACGGATGCCATTAAGTGGCGTTCCACCGATCCAACTGACTGGACAGCTCCTTGGCAAACTTATAACGTTGCCCATTACACAGCAACCGGCGTAACCGCCAGCGTAGCAACCAAATTATCGCCTGTAACTACTGCCACCTTCGGTTACACTTATCTGGACAGCCACGATCAGGACGGCAATTCCGTCGGCGACCCGAGAAACAGTTTCAATGTCGGCCTTACGATCCATGACGGAAAATTGACTCAGACGATTACCGGGATCTACGAAGACAAGAGCGGAACATCGTATAGTCAGATTCCCAGCCATTTTATCGTAAATACCAATACCGTATTCAACACGACCAAAGACACTTCCGTATTCTTAACCTTCAATAACTTATTGAATAAACAATATCAATCCGTATACGGATACCCGGCCAGCAGCCGTACTTTCTTGCTAGGCGTAAAACACTCATTTTAAGCGATCCACTGGGATATGACTGACTAAAATTAAACGTTTGAACCCTGCGATGTTGTACTAAGCGGGGTTCAAGCCAATTCCGTTTTTCATTTTTTTTGAAATGGGGCTGACGCACCATGATGAAACAACTTGTCAACTTTTCCAATTATCCGTCGGACCTGGATCTGTTTCAGAATGACCCCGCGCTATTGCAGTCGTTTCTGCAGCAGCACCACCTCGACGGCATTGAAATGATGCTGTGTTCACCCTGCAGCGAATCGTTCCGCCAAAAGCACTGGCTGTGCGGCGTCCATCTTCGCTATTGGCCGTGTTGGCTCGACTTCTGGCGCGACAACCGCGGCGAATTGCTGCGCCAGTTTGGCGGTGAGCAGCAAATCAGCAATTATTACGGCGCCAAAAACCGCAACGGCTGGCTGGATATCTGCCGAAAAAACATACAGGACGCCCATGACGCCGGCGCCCGCTATATCGTTTACCATGTTAGCCACGCCCGCGTTTCCGAAGTATTTAACCGAAACTTTTCCGCTACAGACAACGAAGTGATCGATGCGGCAATCGAAGTGATCAATGAACTGTCACCAGTTATCCCGGCCAATATGGCCTTACTGTTCGAAAATCTTTGGTGGCCCGGCCTGACATTGCAGGACAAGCGGCTCACAGCCCGCTTATTCAACCGGGTTAACCATGAAAATATAGGCATTATGCTGGATACCGGCCATCTGATGAATACCAATTCGGCCCTGCGGACGGAGGAGGAAGGCATTGACTACGTCCTGCAAACCATACAAAATCTTGCCCCTTATGACGAATTGATCCGCGGCATCCATCTGCATAAGTCGTTATCCGGCAGCTATGTGGAACAAAGCCTGCAGAAAACAAATCCGGACTATGATCCATTTTCGATCATGCAGCATATTATGCGTATCGACGAACATCAACCGTTCCGGCTCACACAAACGCAAAAAATTCTTGATTACATCGAGCCAGACTATTTGGTCCACGAATTTTTGTATACCTCGCTGGCCGATTGGAGCCAAAAAATTGGCCAACAGCAAAAAACATTGCAAATGAAAAATAAAGAGGCGATAAAATGATTGATTTATTAACCAGCAGTATTGCTTTATTCAGCAAGGGCGGACTTGTAATGTACCCGCTATTGGCGTGTTCCATCCTGGTCATTGCCGTTACCATTGAGCGGCATAGCTGTTACCGCCATGCTCACACCAACCTGGAAGCATTGTTGGCGCTTCTTGAACCGCAAGTAAAAAACAGGGATTGGCACAACGCGATGAATACCTGCCGCAGCAGCCAAGGGATCGCCGCCGAGCTTTTGTTAAAAGGGCTGGCAGCGATAAGTGAACAACGCCCCCGCCTGGAGCAGCGCCTGGAAGGCTGGGCTGCCATCGCCGCGGGAAAATTGCGGCATCGCCTCAGCTACTTGGATACGATCGTTACACTGGCGCCGCTGCTCGGTTTATTGGGTACCGTAACCGGCATGATCCAGGCGTTCAGCGTCCTAAATATCAAGTCCGGCCAGCCGCTGGCCATCACGGGCGGAGTAGGCGAAGCGCTGGTTGCCACCGCCGCCGGCCTGTGCGTGGCGATCGTGGCATTGGCTTCGTACAGCCATTTCACGCACCATCTTGATCTGTTGATTTCTGATTTAGAAGAAGCTGCTAATTTTTTATTGACTACTGCACCTTGGAGTGACGGCCATGAACCTGAATAAGCTGCGTACGCCACGCTCACCCAAATTGATGATTATCCCGATGATTGATATCATTTTTTTCCTGTTGGTCTTTTTCATGATGAGTACGCTGTACATGGTAGAACAAAATATCTTACCGGTTGCCCTGCCG